>ENA-UESJ01001053-UESJ01001053.1-human-gut-metagenome-genome-assembly--contig:-NODE-1053-length-13652-cov-10.121842_pt1 | contig 13652 bp, 7 predicted proteins | sample MGYA00243000_ERZ508001 | MGnify/ENA primary metagenome ERZ508001 (study PRJEB26167, sample SAMN06115479) | human gut metagenome | host: Homo sapiens | place: China:Chongqing | collected 2015-03-03... | reverse complement strand
TCGTGCAGCCAGCCGTCCACGCGGTCGGCCACGCCGCTCATGTTGAGCGTCACCGCACCGTCCGAGAGCGTGATCGGCGCGATCTGCTCGGGGTCGGCGAAGTTGAGCTCGAAATCCAGCGGCACAAAATCGCCCGCGCGCAGCTCGTGCGCCATGTCGGTCACCACCTGCCGCACCTGCCGGCACAGGCGGCGGAAGAGGTAGATGAAGCGTGCGGATTTTTCCTGAAAATCGTTGAGCTCGTCGTGGATGTAGCGCTGCGTCCAGTGATCGGTGAAGCGCCCGAGTTCCTCGTCGGTCACGACGGCGAAGCCGCCGGCGGCCGTCGCGTCCTGCGCCGTGTGCTGCAGGACATAGTGGAAGAACGTGCCGATCTCCGGCGGGCTGAACGCCGCCGGGCGGCGGGGCCTGGCCTTGAGCCCGTATTGCAGGAAATAGGCATAGCGGCAGGCGCTGAAGCGCTCGGCCTTCGATGCCGAGAGATACAGCCGCTGACCGTAGAGCGCGCGCACGCGCTCGGGCGAGAGCTTGCCGCGGGCGGTGTGCGCCGCGCGTGTGAGCGCTGCGAGCGCGGCGGGGTCGTGCTGCCCGAACCATGCGCGCGCGGCGTTGGCGTTGGCGTCCGTCGCGCCGCGCAGCGTGCGCGCAGCCAGCTCCAGCGCCGGTGCGGGGGCGAGCAGCCGCTGCGCATCGGGGTCAACGGGCTGCGGCAGCGTGCCGAACAGCTGCTCGATGCGCGTGACGAGAAAGGCAGCGCGCGTGGGCGTGCCGCTGCCGTCAAAGAGCGGGTAGGTCACCGTGAGCGTCTCGGACGGGAGCGTCACACACTGGTAGATGAGGTTATACTCGCGCCAGAGCACATCGTCCGTGCCGCCGCCGATGTCGAGCTCCAGCTCCAGCAACTCGCGCCGCTCCTCGGGCGAGAACACGCCGTCCGGCTCACCGGCGCGCGGCAGCCGGTCGTCTGACGCGCCGAGCACGATCAGATGCCGGATGCCGCGCCGGCGCATCCGGTCAAGGTCGCCGGCGGTCACGCGGTCGAGCGCGACGGGGATCGTGCCGATGTCGTAGCACGAGAGCATCCGCAAAAACAGCGTCGCGAACGTGTCGGCGTCCATCTGCGTGCCGCCGAGGATGGCGGCAAACTGCTCGAGCGCGCCGACCGTCAGCTCCCAGAGCTGCGCATATTCGGCCGCGAGCGCGCCGCGCCCCTCGCTGCGCAGATCCTCGGCGAGCGTGTCGAGCCGCTGCGCCAGGTGCAGCCGCTCGAGAAAATCCGCCAGCGCCATGGCCTGCGCCTCGGCGGTGGCGGCGGCGCGGCTCTCCGCGCCAAGCCGCCGCAGCGGGTCTGCGGCCCGGCGGCGCAGGTCGTTGATCTCGGCAAGGCGGGCGGCGGCCTCGTCCGTGTTCGGTGCGCCGTAGCCGTCGGGATGCTGCCGCCACGGCTCGGGGCGCGTCCATGCGCTGCCGCGCAGCGACCAGAGCAGAACGTAGTTTTCGAGCGTGTCCGTCTCCTCGGGCGTGAGCCCGGCGAGCCCCGTGCGCAGGTAGGCCGAGACGTCCTCAGCGTCCCAGCCGCCGGTCACGATGTCGTAGGCCGCGCGGATGAGCGCCACGAGCGGCTTTTGCAGCAGGTCGGTGCGGCGGGCAAAATAGAGCGGCACACCGTAGTAGGCGCACATACGCTCGAGCGCGGGCGCGTAGTCGGAAAAGCCGCGCGCGGCGATGGCGATGTCGCGCCAGCGGCAGCCCGCCTGCACGAGCTGCAGCGCGCGGGAGGCCGCCCATGCGCACTCGGCCGTGAGATCGTCCGCCGTGCGCACACAGATCGTGTGCGCGGGATCGTCAAAGTGTGCGGAGGTGTAGGAAAACAGCTGCTGCTCGAGCACGCGCAGCGGCGTGTCGGCGGCGCGGGCGGGGCAGGCCTCAACGGTGGCGGGCACGCCGCAGTCGTCCGCCATGTCCAGCAGCACGCGCGCCGTGTGCCGCGCCGTGCCGAAGATCTCGTTGCCGTCCGCGAGCGCGTCGAGCGTGAGGCAGACCGTCACATCCGCGCCCGCCGTCAGCAGCGCGTGCACGACGGCCAGCTCCTGCCGCGTGTAGTCGGTGAAGCCGTCGAGATAAAACTGTCCCGTGCGCCCGAGCGCGCTCTCGGGGATGCGCTCGGCCAGATGCGTCAGCCGGTCGGTGGGGTCAGCATGACCCTGCGCGGTCACGGCGTCATACGCCGCGAGCACGAGCGCGAGATCGCGCAGCTTGTCGCCCAGATAGCCGGGGCAGCGCGTGGCGGTCTGCTCGAGCGCGTCGGGCGTGACGCACGCGGTCTTGAGCTCGTCGACCGCGCCAAGCAGCGTCTGCTGCATCTGCGCCCGGCGGGCGGCCGCGCCGAACAGCCGCAGCCGCGGCGCGACCTGATCGAGCGCCAGTGCCATGCACAGCAGCCGTCCGCCCTGATCGAGCAGCGGCGCGTCACCCGCGCCGGTCTCCGCCGCGACGCGGCGCGCCAGTCCCGTGAAGCTCAGCACCTCGGCGTACAGACTCAGACTGTCGCCGCAGGCGGCGCACAGCGCGCGCTCAGCCTCGTGGCTGTACTGCTCCGGTACGAGCAGCACCTGCCCCGGCGTGCGCGCCGCAACGGCCGTGCAGATGCGCCCCATGAGCAGGTCGGTCTTGCCGCTGGCGGCAGGGCCATAGAGCAGATGCAGCATAACATTGCCTCCTTGTGTGTTTTCTAAAGTGTAACATATCTTGTGTCCCAATAAAGGGACAGTGCCCGGCGGTGCGGCTCACCACACCTGCCAGCGTAGGGCGAACGCGGCGAGATAGCCGAGCGCGGCAAGCGCACTCAGAGCGGTGAGGACGATGTTCGCGGTGCGCTTTTGCGCGCACTGTGCCAGCGCCAGCGGCACGGGCAGCAGCACGAGCAGGTAGCGCGGCGCGCTCAGCAGCCATGTCGCGCCGACGGCGATGATGTAATACGCGAGAAACCACGCCGTCTGGCTTGCGCGCAGCCGCGGCGCGGCCTTCGCCAGCAGGATGAGGGCGGAAAAGCACGCGACGAGGTTCGGCAGCCAGAGACCGAGCGCGTCGCGCCAGCTACCGCTGCGCAGGCAGCGCAGCAGGTAGTCCGTCTGGTATGCGGCGGTGCTGAAAAACAGCCCCGTGCGCTGGTTCCAGTGCTCGCGCTGGTAGATGAGAAACTGAAACGGGTTTCCCGCCACGCGCCAGTTGATATAGCAATACGCCGCGAAGCCGAGCGGCACGAGCAGCAGCCCGACAACCTGCCGGATGCTGACACGGCGGCGCTGCACGGCATCGTGCACCAGCTCCCACAGCAGCGGCACAATCAGCAGCAGCCCGAGCGAGCGCGTGAACGCGGCGTATGCTCCGCACAGTCCGCCGAGCACGGGCCTGTGCGTGCGCGCGAGGTAGAGCGCCGCCGCCGTCAGCAGCAGAAACAGGCTCTCGCTCATGGGCGCGGCGAAGAAAAAGCAGCCCGGCGCGAGCACGAGAAACCGCAGCGCGCGCACGGCGTCGCGGTGCGGCAGGTCGAGCCGCAGCAGCCGGTAGACCACGCACCCCGCGCCCGCAAAGCACAGCGCCGATGTCAGAAGCCCAGCGCAGATGTCCGACGGGACGAGCAGCATCACCGCGCGCACCACGAGCGGGTAGCCCGGCAGAAACACGAGCTGCACGACGCGGTCGGGGTCACCGGCGGCGATGTAGCCGTCGCGCGCGATGTCAAGATAGTGCCGGCTGTCGAGGCAGCGCCAGAATTCGAGCGCCTGCGTGATCGTCTCCGGCTGTCCGGCGAGGGCACGGACGCCCCATGTGAGCACGAGCAGCGCAAGATCGAGTGCGAGCAGCGCGGCGAAAATGCGCGCGGCCATGTGCTCCGGCTCCTGCGCCGGGACGGCGGGCGCGGCGGTTTCCCGCTGCCAGAAGCGCACCCACGCGGGCACGAACCGCAGCCCCACGGCGGCAAACAGCGCCGCGCTGCATCCGGCGGCGATGCCGCCCGTAGCGGTGAGGTTCGGCGTGTGTACGCGCCAGAGGACAAAGAACGACGCGAGCGCGGCAAGGCCCAGCGCATCGAGCGCGATGACGGCGCGGGTTTTCGGCTGCATGGCGGCACCTCCTGTGTGGATCGGATGATGATAAATTGTAGCACGTGCGGCGGCTAAGGTACAACCGTTTGCGTCAATGAAAAGCAAAAAAGAGGACACCGTTTGCAGGCTCTGGAAGCATGCAGTCGACACGCAACCATTCGAAAGGAGAGCGCAAACGATGTCCGGGATACTTGTACAGTGAAACGGGAGAACGATCCGAGATGCGTGCCCGCTGCGTGCTTCGCATCTCCCGCGTGATTCCATCATAGCGATTTTTCACCCGAAATACAGCCGACGCTCCGAACGATACGGAGCGTCGGCCGTTTTTCATTTGTGGGTCATGGCAGACGGCTGTCGCCGTCCATGCACGCTGCCAGCTCTTCGATCCGCTCGAGCGGGAAGGGCGGGGCGCACAGCGGCCTGAGCGCGATGCTCATGAGCTTCATGGGGTTGTCGTCGGCAGCCACGCGGTTGGCGCTGAGCGCACCGCAGCGGCGGCAGCGATGAATGAGCGCCCACTCGCCGTTTTTGCGCACCCAGACGGCCACGGGCTCCATGATGCCGCCGCAGTCGGCTGCGCGGTCACCGGGCGTGATGTCGACGTGCAGGCTGTACAGGCAGTTCGGGCGGTGGTTGCGGTGGCTGCTCCCGGCACCCTCCGGTGTCACGAGCCGTCCGCAGACTCTGCAGGGAAAGCTGTCGCGGCAGGGGTGGGTTTTGTAGTAGCCTGCTTGGTATTGCTGTCGTTTGTTTTCGTGCTTCATTGGTTCCTCCCAAAGGCATTTCTGCGCCGGGAGGCGTGGCGTGTGTGGATTTGCCGGCCTCCCGGTCAGCGCACACGCTCCGATGTTCTTGTCTGTTTCAAACAATGTCTCCTGAATATAGAATTTGCGGTCATTCCCGCCGCCTCCAGCATACTGCGCATGCACGCCGCTGTCAAGTGCGCGCAAAAAAGCGGGGAATTCCGGTTGCCGCGGCGGAAAAAATTCGTTATACTGAATCAAAGCACCCTGCAAGGAGGTGTCCCCCGCATGAAACAGTATCCGCGCATGGCAGCCCTGCTGCTGGCGCTGCTGCTCGCGCTCGGCTGCACCGGCTGCGGCAAGAAGCAGGAGCCCGTGACCGTGACGATCTGGCACGTCTACGGCGGCGAGACCGAGTCCCCGCTCAACGACCTCATCGACACGTTCAATGAGACCGTCGGCCGCACGCAGAACATCCGCGTGCAGGTCGGCAGCGTCACAAATACGAACACCATCCACGAGGCGGTGCTCGCCTCGGCTTACGGCGAGCCCGGCGCGACGGCGCTGCCGGATATGTTCGTGTCCTATCCCAAGACCGTGCTGGCACTGCCGGATGCGGATATCCTCGTCGACTACCGGGACTATTTCTCGGATGCGGAGCTGGATGATTTCATCCCCGCGTTTCTTGCCGAGGGGGAGATAGGCGGGCATCTGACCGTGCTGCCGGTGGCCAAGAGCACGGAGATCCTGTTTGTGGACAAGACGCTCTTTGACCGCTTCGCCGCCGCGACGGGCGCGACGCTCGATGATCTGTCCACGTGGGAGGGGCTCTACCGCACGGCAGAGGCCTACACCGCCTGGACGGACGCGCAGACGCCCGACACGCCGGATGACGGCAAGGCGTTTTTCGTGCACGACTACCATTTTAATTATTTTCAGGTCGGTGTCGAATCTCTCGGTGCGGATTTCTTCGACGGCGATCAGGTGGCGTTCGGCCCGGCGTTTCGCCGCGTGTGGGAGCCGTATGCCCGCGCGACGCTTGCCGGCAGTGTCTGGCTCAAGAGCGGCTACGCCACCGAGCCCCTGCGCACGGGCGACGCGGTCGCGTCCGTGGCATCGTCGGCAAGCGTGCTGTACTACGCCGACACCGTCACCTACCCGGACAACACCTCCGAGCCGGTGGAGATCATCTCCCTGCCGTGCCCGACGTTTGCGGGCGGGGAGAAGCTCGTCATGCAGCGCGGCGCCGGCATCTGCACGGTCAGGTCCACGCCCGAGCGCGAGCGCGCGTGCATGACGTTTCTCAAGTGGCTCACGGCGCCCAAGCGCAACGTCGATTTTGTGACGCAGCTTGGCTATATGCCCGTCACGCAGACGGCGTTTGCAAATGAGCTGCCCAGCGCTGTGCGCACGCTCGATGACCCCATGTACATCTCGCTCTATCAGGCGTTTCTCGACACGCAGAGCAGCTACACGTTCTATACTCCGCCGCAGCGCAGGGATTATCTCGAGCTCGAGACCCGCTTTGAAGAGCAGGTGCGCCTGCAGCTCACGGCCGGGCGCGTGCTCTGCGAACAGCAGGGCGGCGGCGCGCGTGAGGAGCTGATCTGGTCCACGCTCGACCAATTTGAAAAAAACTACGTCCGCTGAGGCGGCAGAAAGGCGGTGACGGCCATGCTCCGGCTTCGGGAAATGCGCTCGGCGCTGGAAAAGGCAAAGACGCAGGGCGTGAGCATGCAGCGGCGGCTCGTGCTGTACTGGTTCAGCATGGCGCTGGCGATCCTGGCCGCCGTGCTGCTGGTCGTGAGCCTGACGGGGGTGTTTTCCAACACGGCGCAAAAGTTCGGCCAGTCGCTGACGATCCAGAAGCACAACACCGCCTCGGCGCTTGCCGGGCAGATGGACCAGCTCACGGCGCAGAGCATCGCCCTGTCGGAGGAGCTCACGCGTGAGCTGGACAAGCAGCTCGCCGCCGGCGGGCGGACGTTCTCCGCGCTCAACGACGACCCCGGCGCGATCGCGGCCGTCGAGACGGCGCTCTATCCCGCGCTGAACACCTATTTGAAATCCAGCGCGTGCAGCGGCGCGGTCTTCTGTCTGGACGCGACGGCCAACACGGCGCTGCCGGGCGCGGCGACCTCGCGCGCTGGGCTGTACCTGCGCTATTCGGCGCTGCGCGCCATCGGTGCGACGGACCAGCACGTCACGTGCTTTCGCGGCACGGCGGAGACGGCGCGCAGCGCGCAGGTGCAGATGCACAACCGCTGGAATCCGGAGCTGAACGTGCAGGCTGTCCCCGGCTACACGCAGCTGCTGCGCGCATCGGACGGCCGCCTCGCCGAGCGCTGCCTGTGGACGGGGCGCATCGCCCTGCCCGACACATGGGAGTCGGTGACGCTGCTGTGCGTGCCGCTGCTCGACAGCGCGGGCAATGTGCGCGGCATCTGCGGCGCGGAGCTCAGCGATCTGTATTTTCGCCTCACCTATCCCGCTGTGGACAGTGCCTACGGCAGCATGGTCACGGTGCTCGCCCCCATAGACGGCGACCGGCTGCTGCTCGCACAGGCCATGATCGGCAGCCCCGGCGGGTCGTATCTCACGGCCGACGGCACGCTCACGTGCAAGACCGGCCGGTATTATAATACGTATTCCGACGGCAGCCGCACCTATCTCGGCCTGCATGAGCCGATCGGCGCGACCGACGCCGCAGGGCGGAAGCTCGCCGCCGTGGTGCTCGTGCCGGATGCCGGGCTGCGCACGCTCGAGGCGCGCAGCCGCATGGTGTGGATCGCGGGCTCGCTCGTGTTTCTCGCGGCGATGCTGCTGCTGTCGACATACCTGTCGCGCCGGTTCGTGACGCCGATCTCCCGCAGCCTGCAGGCCATCCGCGAGCAGACCCCCGGCGAGCACCCGTCCGGCATCTCGGAGATCGATGAGCTGCTGGCCTTCGTCCGTTCGCGCGCGGCCGAGCAGCTCACGGCCGGAGGTCTCCCGCCGAACATCGAGGAGCTGCTCTCGGGCTTCCGCGACCGGGTGCAGACGCTCACCCCCATGGAGCGCACCGTGCTGCAGTATTACATCGACGGCTGCTCGCTCGAGGAGGTCGCGGCGCGCGCGTATATCAGCGTCTCCACCGCCAAAAAGCACAACACGAACATCAACCGCAAGCTCGGCGTGACCTCACGCGAGGAGCTCATGCTGTATATCGACCTCTTCCGCCGCTGCGGCCGTCTCGATGAGATCGCCGCGCCGCAGGCAGAGGATACTGCAAGGTGCACAACCTGACCGTCGTCGGGCTGTGCACCTTGTCTACTACTCAGTCGTATTTTGCGGTTTCGGCGGGGTTTTTGCGCCGGGAGCGTAGCATTTCCGACCCCGATGCCTTATACTATCAGCATAGCTGAAAAATCATCAAAAGCAGTTATATCTGATGAAAAACATCTGCGTAAAGGAGCATGCTTATGGGACTTATCAAAGCGATCGCCGGAGCCGCCGGCGGTGTCATGGCCGACCAGTGGAAAGAATTTTTCACCTGCGAGGCGCTGCCGGCCGACGTGCTGGCGGTCAAGGGACAGAAGAAAACCACCCGCCGTTCGAGCAACACGCACGGCGATGAGAACATCATCACCACCGGCTCGCGCATCGCGGTCGCCGACGGTCAGTGCATGCTCATCGTCGAGCAGGGCAAGGTCGTGGAGGTTTGCGCCGAGCCGGGCGAGTACACCTACGACGCGTCCACCGAGCCGACGATCTTCGCCGGAAACCTCGGCGAGAGCATCGGCCAGGTGTTCCAGAACATCGGCAAGCGCTTCACCTTCGGCGGCGAGGCACCGAAGGATCAGCGCATCTACTACTTCAACACCAAGGAGCTGACCGGCAACAAGTACGGCACGCCGAGCCCGGTGCCGTTCCGCGTGGTCGATCAGCGCGCCGGCATCGACATCGACATCGCCATCCGCTGCTTCGGCGAGTACAGCTACCGCATCACCAACCCCCTGCTGTTTTACACCAACGTCTGCGGCAACGTCACCGAGGCCTACACCCGCGACACGATCGACGGCCAGCTCAAGAGCGAGCTGCTCACGGCGCTGCAGCCGGCGTTCGCGCGCATCAGCGACATGGGCATCCGCTACTCGTCGCTGCCCGGTCACACGCGCGAGATCGCCGAGGCGCTCAACGAGGAGCTCTCGGCGCAGTGGCGCGACCGCCGCGGTCTGGAGATCGTGGCCTTCGGCGTCTCGTCCGTGAAGGCGAACGAGGAAGACGAGCAGATGATCAAGGAGATGCAGCGCGAGGCCGCCTACATGGACCCGACGCGCGCCGCCGCGATGCTCTCGCGCTCGCAGGGCGAGGCGATGAAGGCCGCCGCGTCCAACACGGCCACGGGCCCGGCCATGGCGTTCATGGGCATGGGCATGGCCGGTCAGATGGGCGGCATCAACGCCCAGAATCTCTACGCCATGGGTCAGCAGCAGGCAGCCCAGCAGGCGGCGCCGCAGCCCGTTGCCCCGCCGCAGCCCGCGCCGCAGCCCGCCGCCACGGCGGCAGCGCCGGCGGCCGATGGCTGGACGTGCGCCTGCGGTCAGAGCGGCAACACCGGCAAGTTCTGCGGCAACTGCGGTCAGCCCAAGCCCGCGGACGAGAGCTGGACGTGCACGTGCGGCGCGGTGAACAAGGGCAAATTCTGCGCCGAGTGCGGCAAACCGCGCCCGGCCGCCGTGAAGAAATTCAAATGCGACAAGTGCGGCTGGGAGCCGGAAGACCCGACCAACCCGCCGAAGTTCTGCCCCGAGTGCGGCGACCCGTTCAACGACGGGGACACCGTTTCCTGACCCACAACGAAAGGAGGCGCGCACATGCCCACCCAGGTAACCAACTATCAGTGTCCGGCCTGTACCGGCCCCCTGCATTTTTCGGCCGAGACCGGCAAGCTCACCTGTGACTACTGCGGCTCTGCGTATGACGTCGCGGAGATTGAGGCGCTCTATGCGCAAAAGGAGGCCGAGGCCGCCGCTGCCAAGGAGGCGGCAGACGCAAAGGCGGAGGCGGCGAAGGCGGACGCCGCCGCCGACGGCGGCTGGGACACCTCCGGCCTCAGCAGCGACTGGGGCGCGGATGCCGACGGTCTGCGGGTCTATGGCTGCCCGTCGTGCGGCGCGGAGCTGATCTGCGACGAGACCACCGCCGCCACCTCCTGCCCCTACTGCGGCAACCCGACGGTCGTGCCGGGGCAGTTTTCCGGCGCGCTCAAGCCGGAGTTTGTGCTCCCGTTCAGGATGACGAAGGACGACGCGGTGCGTGCGCTGCGCGCACACTACCGGGGCAAGCCCTTCCTGCCGCGCACGTTCACGGCCGGCAACCACATCGAGGAGATCCAGGGCGTGTATGTCCCGTTCTGGCTGTTTGACGGCGGCGCGGAGGGCGAGGTCGACTACAAGGCTGCCAACTCCCGCACCTATAGGGACGACGACTACGAGGTCACCGAGACCGACCATTACGACGTACACCGCGGCGGCTCGATCGCGTTCGAGAAGATCCCGGTGGACGCATCCTCCAAGATGCCCGACGACCACATGGACTCCATCGAGCCGTTTGACTACACGCAGATGCAGCCGTTTTCCACGGCGTACCTGCCCGGCTATCTGGCCGACAAGTACGACGTCACCGTGGACGACAGCCGCGCCCGCGCCGACCGCCGCAGCAGAGAGACGCTCGAAAACGCCCTGCGCGAGACCGTGACCGGCTACGGCACGTGCGTGACCGACCGCACGGACATCCGCCTGCACCGCGGCAAGGTGCACTACGCCCTGCTGCCGGTGTGGATGCTGAGCACGAAGTGGAACGGCGAAAGCTTCCTCTTCGCCATGAACGGACAGACCGGCAAGCTTGTCGGCGACCTGCCGACCGACCGCGGCCGCTATTGGGGCACGTTTGGAGCGATCGCAGGCGTGGTCACGGTCGCGCTGACGGTCATCCTGCAGTTTATGTAAGGAGGCGGACACCATGAAACAAAAACTGACCGCGCTGCTGCTCGTGCTGCTGCTGGCTGTCACGCTCGTGCTGCCCGTCATGGCAGCAGCGCCCTATGTCGACGATGAAGCCGCGATCCTCACGCTCTCGGAGGTCGAAACGCTCGAGGCGCGCGCCGCCGAGATCTCGGAGCACTACGGCGTCGGCGTGTACATCTGCATAGTCGATGACTTCGGCGACTATGGCTATCCCGACGCTGCGACCGCGTCCTATTCGATCTACCATGCGCAGTCGCTCGGCTATGGCAGCGGGCGCGACGGCATCCTCCTGCTGCTGAGTATGTCGAACCGCAAGTACGCCACCTTTGTCTACGGCGACAAGGCAGAGCCCATCTTCCCGGACGCCAAGCTCATCAAGCTCGAGAACGCCTTTCTCGACGACTTCGCGGACGACGACTGGTACGACGGTTTCTCGGACTATCTTGAGGGCTGCGCCGGGATCCTCAGCGTTGACTCCGGCGAATTCACGTGGCCGCAGTTTTTCCGCCACCTCGGCATCTCGTTCGGCATCGGGCTCTTGCTCGCGCTGATCGTGTGCCAGCTGCTGAAGATGAAGATGCGCTCCGTCTACCGTCAGGCTGAGGCCTCGGCCTACGTCACGGCCGATGGGCTGCAGCTGACCCGGCGCGAGGACGTCTTCACCCACACGACCACGGTGCGCCACAAGATCGAGCGCAAGAGCGACTCGAGCAGCTCAAGCGATTCGAGCAGCTTTTCCGGCGGCGGCGGCCACGGACGCAGCGGCTCGTTCTGATACGAAAGCCCACCCCCACATATTCCAAACCAAGGAGGCGGAAACAGATGAAAAAGCGCATTCTCAGCATTGTCCTGTGTCTGATCATGGTGTTCAGCCTGCTGCCGTTCACGGCAAGCGCGGCAAGCGCCATGCCGATCAACGAAGAGACCTTCCCCGACCCAGTGTTCCGGGAATACGTGCTCAAGATCGTCGGCAGCTCGGTCCTGACTGAGGAAAAGGCCCGGCAGATCGAAGTGCTCGACGTCAGCTGGAGCAACATCAAAAAGGTGCTCGGCGACCGCGCCCCCATCACGAGTCTCCTGGGCATCCGATACCTGAGATATGTGAAGGATCTCAATTGCAGCGGCCAGGAACTGAAGAAAACACTCAATCTGGAGCAGAACTCGAGAGTGGAAAAGCTCGACTGCTCCGGAAACCAGCTCACCGGTCTGTGGTTTCACAAGGGCAGCTCGCTCAAGTATCTGAACTGCAGCGTAAACGAGTTCACCGCGCTCAACCTGAGCAAGAACCCAGAGCTCACCGAGCTGTACTGCAGCAACAATAAGCTCACCTCGCTCGACCTGAGCGCCAACACAAAGCTCCAGAAAATCAACGCGAGCAGCAACAAGCTGACAGCCCTCGACGTCCGGCACTTATCGGAGCTGACGCATCTCTATCTTTGGAGCAATTCTGACCTCAGATCCATTGACGTCAGCAAAAACACCAAGCTGGAGTTTCTGAGTGTCTCCCATTGCAAGCTGACCTCGCTCGATGTGAGCCACAACCGAAAGCTGGTTGAGCTCTTTGTCTATAATAACCAGCTCACCGCGCTCGATGTGCGCAGCAACTATCTGCTCAAGACGCTGGCCTGCTATGAAAACCAGATCACCGCGCTCGACCTGAGCTACAATGGCGCCCTCGAGGATCTTGGTGTTAACGACAATCCGATCACCGAGCTCGATCTTCACCCGCTGAGCAATCTGCAGAAGCTTTCGTGCAGCAAGATGCAGCTCAAGAAGCTGGATGTGAGCCGCTGCCCCAAGCTCCGGCGGCTGTACTGCAACGATAATCAGATCGAGACGCTCGACCTGCGCAGCAACAAAAAGCTCGAAACGCTCTACTGCCAGAATAACCGCCTCTCGTGGCTGGACCTGAGCAGCAACACGGCGCTCGATCCGCGCTATGTGGACTGCTCTGGCAACGTCTACGACATCAAGGTGGATGAAAACCTCCAGTATAAGGTCTATCCCGACCTGCCGTGCTACGGCGCGACGGAGGGCACATACTTCACGGCCGCCCGCGCGAGCGACTGGACCGGCGGCACGGTCAGCAAGGTCGACGGTTGGGACGTCCTGACGCTCGATAACCGCGACGTCAAGGAGGTCACCTACAAGTACGACACCGGAAACGCCAAGATCGGCAAGGTGGCGTTTACGCTCAAGACCGAGGTGCCCGCAAAGTATATCACCATCTCCTTCGACCCCAACGGCGGCACCGGCACAATGAAGCCCATGAGGGTCAAAGCAGGTGTTGGCTACACACTCCCCGAATGTACCTTCACGCCGCCGGAGGACAAGGAGTTTGCCGGCTGGCTCGCAGTAAACGGCAATGTGTACCCCGCCGGTCACGACGTATACTCCACCTACGACCAAAGCCTCAAGGCGACATGGAAGGACAAGGAAGTGGCAGAAGTCACCATCTCCTTTGACCCCAACGGCGGCACGGGCACGATGCAGCCCATGACGGTCAAGTCGGGCGAGAACTTCACGCTCCCCGAATGTACCTTTACGCCGCCGGAGGGCAAGGAGTTTGCCGGCTGGCTCGCAGCAAACGGCACAGTGTACCCCGCCGGCAATGTGGTAACCTCCTCTATCGACCAAAGCTTCAAGGCGACGTGGAAGGACAAGGCGGAGGTCGACGTGACGCAGATGTTCACCGACGTGGAGAAAAACTGGGCATACCCCGGCATCCAGTACTGCGTGACGCACGGCATCATGGGCGGCATGGGCGACGGCACGTTTGCCCCGACCGGCAC
>ENA-UESJ01001044-UESJ01001044.1-human-gut-metagenome-genome-assembly--contig:-NODE-1044-length-13716-cov-12.883789_pt1 | contig 13716 bp, 11 predicted proteins | sample MGYA00243000_ERZ508001 | MGnify/ENA primary metagenome ERZ508001 (study PRJEB26167, sample SAMN06115479) | human gut metagenome | host: Homo sapiens | place: China:Chongqing | collected 2015-03-03... | reverse complement strand
GTCCCGCTTCAGCCACCAGTTCCCTACTCGCTCCCGGAATACTCTTCAGGTGGATATAACCATTGAAGCGATGCACTTCCCTCAAATCTTTTGCCACACGCACCAGCCGCTCCATGGTATAATCGGGATTACGCACCACACCGGAACTCAGAAACAGTCCTTCGATATAGTTGCGGCGGTAAAACTCCATCGTCAGCTCCACCAGTTCGGACACAGATAAGGTAGCACGCGGAATATCATTGCTGATACGGTTAATGCAATACGCACAATCGTAAATACAATAATTGGTGAGCATCACCTTCAGCAAGGAAATACAGCGTCCATCTTCCGAAAAGCTATGGCAGATTCCCCAGCCCCCTACGGTATTTCCTACTCCTCCCTTCGTATTACGGCGAACCGTACCACTGGAGGAACAAGACACATCGTATTTGGCCGATTCTGTCAGTATCTTCAGTTTTTGTATTACTTGCTCGTTCATATCTCGCCTTTTCTTCCGCTATGAAGTTTCAAAAATAATGAGACTTAGTCTCTTCTGCAAATCTTTCGGATTTTTATCGTAACTTTGCAGGCGTTTTATCAAGCGTACTTTTATGTGGTTATTATTAGCATTCTGCTCGGCAGCATTGCTGGGCTTCTACGATGTATTCAAGAAAAAATCATTGGCAGGCAATGCCGTACTCCCCGTACTGGGACTGAATACACTTTTTTCCAGTCTGATATTCCTTCCGTTTATCCTGCTTTCGTATCTGAAACCGGAAAGTCTGCAAGACACCATTTTCTTCGTACCCGAATCGGGATGGGAAGTGCATAAATTCATTATTCTGAAGTCGTGCATCGTATTGAGTTCATGGATTTTCGGCTATTTTGGAATGAAACATTTGCCGCTCACCCTTGTAGGTCCTATTAATGCGACCCGACCGGTTATGACACTGGTAGGTGCCATGCTGATTTTCGGCGAACGGCTCAATGTATACCAGTGGATTGGTGTCATTATGGCCATCATATCCCTGTTCCTGCTCAGCCGCTCCGGGAAAAAAGAAGGTATCAACTTTACACACAACAAATGGATTTGGTTTATTGTTCTGGCAGCACTATTCGGTACAGCCAGCGGATTGTACGACAAGTACCTGATGAATCATTTCAACAACATGGTGGTACAGTCGTGGTACAATATCTATCAGTTGTTTATGATGGGAGGAGTCATTCTCTTTCTTTGGCTTCCCAAGCGTAAAACTACCACTCCTTTTCACTGGAGCTGGTGCATTCTGCTGATATCCGTTTTCCTGACCGCTGCCGACTTTGTATACTTTTATGCTCTGAGCATGGAAGATTCTATGATATCCATTGTATCGATGGTACGACGGGGAAGTGTAATTGTCTCCTTCTTGTTTGGAGCCATGATGTTCCACGAAAAGAATCTGAAAAGTAAAATCATCGATCTGGTGTTTGTACTGATTGGTATGTTCTTCCCCAAAATAATGTAACAATGATTTACGACGGCATATAGAAGACTCTGCGTATGCAGCTGTTTCCAACAGCAACTGTTTGCCGATTTCCTGCTCTGCCACGGGCTTTCCCTGCATAAACTTCTCCAGCTTCTGCAAGTCCTTGTTGGAATAGAACGTAATACACTGACCTTCCCCTCCGTCACGACCGGCTCTCCCCGTTTCCTGATAATAACCTTCCAGACTTTTCGGAATATCATAATGTATCACAAAGCGCACATCGGGCTTATCAATTCCCATTCCAAAAGCGATGGTAGCTACAATCACATCTATATCCTCTTTCAGGAACCCGTCTTGATTGGCTGTGCGTGTAGCAGAATCCATACCGGCATGATAAGCACGCGCATTGATTCCGTTAGCTTGAAGCACTTCGGCCAATTCTTCCACCTTCTTACGGCTCAAACAGTAGATAATACCTGATTTACCAGGATTAGCCTTGATAAACTTGATAATATCCCTGTCAATATTATTTGTCTTCGAGCGCACTTCGTAATACAGGTTCGGGCGATTGAAAGAGGACTTGAACTCCTGCGCATCCTGCATACCCAGATTTTTTTGAATATCCATACGCACTTTCGGAGTTGCAGTAGCAGTAAGGGCAATCACCGGCGCCTTTCCTATTTCATTAATAATAGGACGGATGCGACGGTACTCCGGACGGAAGTCATGCCCCCATTCCGAAATACAGTGTGCTTCATCCACCGCATAAAATGAGATCTTCACTCCTTTCAGGAAATCTACATTCTCCTCCTTTGTCAAGGATTCGGGAGCTACGTAGAGCAATTTGGTTTTGCCGCTCAGGATATCCGATTTAACCTGGTCTATAGCCGATTTGTTCAATGACGAATTTATAAAGTGTGCTACTCCGTCTTCCTCACTGAAATTACGCATGGCATCCACCTGGTTCTTCATCAATGCAATTAAAGGAGATATAACGATTGCTGTTCCATCCATGATAAGGGATGGCAACTGATAGCATAACGATTTACCACCGCCCGTAGGCATCAAAACAAATGTATCATTTCCGGCAAGCAGATTACGGATAATCGCTTCCTGATTACCTTTGAAAGTATCAAATCCAAAATACTTTTTTAATGCGTCCGTTAAATTTATATTCTCCGTCATTGTATCAATAGTTTTTCACGGTTTTCCCGATTTCTTGTTTTACATCTTTTGTTGCCTAACAAAGTTATAAACAAGTTCTCAAATTACACGAATATTTCGGGTAATATTTTTCAGAAGAATTGCATTTTTTCTTTCTCTCTCCCTTTATATCTTGATACTAAGCTGTTTGCATTCGCGAAATATTTGCCTTTCCCATCTGCTGTTTTGCAAAATCAAGTGTCACTTCGTACTTTTTCGCTTTCTGAGAGGGAATTTCAAACATAACGTCCATCATGATCGTTTCCACAATGGAACGTAATCCGCGTGCTCCTAACTTATACTCAATAGCTTTGTCTACAATATACTCGAATACTTCGGGTTGAAACTCCAGCTTGACCCCATCCATCTCAAATAATTTAACATACTGTTTGATAATGGAATTCTTCGGTTCCGTCAAGATATTGCGCAAAGCGGTTCTATCCAACGGATTCAGATAAGTCAAGATGGGCAGACGGCCTATGATTTCAGGAATCAGCCCGAATGATTTCAAATCCTGAGGGGCAATATATTGCATCAAGTTGCCGCGATCTATCTTCACCACGTCCTTTGCCGCGCTATAACCTACCACATGCGTATTCAAACGTTGCGCAATTTTGCGTTCAATACCATCAAACGCCCCACCACAAATAAACAGAATGTTTTTCGTATTGACCGGAATCATTTTCTGGTCGGGGTGTTTACGTCCTCCCTGAGGTGGCACATTCACGATAGATCCTTCCAGCAGTTTCAACAGACCTTGTTGTACACCTTCACCACTTACATCACGAGTAATGGAGGGGTTATCTCCTTTACGGGCAATCTTGTCAATCTCATCAATAAATACGATGCCTCTTTCAGCTTCCGCCACATTATAATCCGCTACTTGAAGCAGACGGGTTAAAAGACTCTCAATATCTTCACCCACATATCCGGCCTCTGTCAGCACGGTGGCGTCAACAATGGTAAACGGCACATGCAATAATTTGGCAATAGTGCGTGCCAGCAAGGTTTTTCCCGTTCCCGTACTACCTACCATAATGATATTGGACTTTTCAATCTCTATATCATCCTTATCCACTTTTTGGAGCAGACGCTTGTAATGATTGTAAACGGCAACGGAAAGATAGCGTTTGGCGTCATCCTGACCAATAATGTATTGGTCAAGAAATTCCTTGATTTCCTTTGGCTTCGGAAGTTCCTTCAAGTTCAACTCACCCGGTGCACCTTTTTTTTGATGCATGGCTTCCTGCATAATTTCATATGCCTGCTCCGAGCAACTGTCACAAATGCAGCCGTTCATTCCGGTTATCAGAAATCCGACTTCATTTTCCGAACGTCCGCAGAAACTACATTTCCTTCTACTGTTTCTAGGTGTTTTATTATCTTCCAATGTTTATTCCTTTAAATATCCAAGTTTCCTAATGCGTCTTTAAGAAAGAAGCCTGCATGAAATGATAACGGGAACCTGGGTTGTTTTTAGTACTGTTATTCTTATCGAATGGAAATAAATACATTATAGAGCAGCCGGTTTGCGTGACAGCACCTCATCAATCATACCATATTCCTTAGCTTCCTGAGCTGTCATCCAGTAGTCACGGTCAGAGTCTGCCCATACTTTGTCAAAATCCGTATGAGAATGGTCTGCAATAATGGTATACAGTTCTTTCTTCAACTTTTGGATTTCACGGGCCGTGATCTCAATATCCGAAGCTTGTCCTTGCGCGCCTCCCATCGGCTGATGAATCATCACACGTGAATGAGTCAACGCAGAACGTTTACCTTCTGTTCCCGCAACCAACAGCACGGCTGCCATCGAAGCGGCCATACCTGTACAGATCGTGGCAACATCACTATTAATGAACTGCATGGTATCATAAATACCTAATCCGGCGTAAACAGATCCTCCGGGAGAATTGATATAAATAGATATATCTTTACCAGACTCTACTGAGTCCAAATATAAAAGCTGCGCCTGGAGTGTATTGGCTGTATAATCATCAATCTGTGTACCCAGAAAAATAATTCTGTCCATCATCAGTCGGGAAAACACATCCAACTGAGTCACATTCAACTGACGCTCCTCCAAAATGTAAGGATTCAGATATCCTTGCGACTTGATGACATCATCCAGCACCATACTGTTCATCCCCAAATGCTTGGTAGCAAATTTTCTAAAATCATCCATAATCTAATGGTTTAGTTATTAGTAACAAAAAAGGGTTTTCAACCTCTATTTTTCAAACAAACAAAAGTACAAAAAAATACGGTTAACGTATCCAATACTCTTATCTATAACGAAAATTTATGGTCAAAAACCCCTTTTTTAGAAAGTTTTAGCAATCACTTACTTCGACTTACTAAGTTATTATTCAAACATTTTGTTGAATTCTTCCATAGAAACCGTTTTGTGGTTTAAAGTAGCCTTAGCTTTCAATGCGGCAGAAAGTTTGCTTTCAGCAGCACGGTTTACCAAACCTTCTACAGATTCCTGCTTCTTCAACATTTCTTTTGCATAGTTCTCTAGAACTTCTTCAGGGATATTCAACATTCCGTATTGAGCAAACTGAATGCGAGTTGCTTCCTTGGCCATATTCATCACATCGGCTTGTTCCACTTTAATCTCATTATTCTTGAGCAATTGCTCTTTAATCAGATGCCAAGTCAGTTCTTCGATACTCTTGTCATAGTTTTCAGCGACAAAAGCTTCACCCTTCTCTTCATTATTCAGCAACATGATACGCTTCAGTAACGCATCGGGGAATTCCAACTTACCAATCTTATTAACCAAATATTCACGAACATCGATCAAGAATTTATAATCGCTATCTGATTCGAACTGCTTTGCAATTCCTTCTTTGATCTTAGCGCGGAATTCTTCCTCACTGCTTACAGTGCCTTCGCCAAATACATTGTCGAACAATTCCTGGTTCAACTCAGCGGGAACCATACGGGTGATCTCTTCCACCTGGAAGCTGAAGTTACCTTTCACACCGGCAACTTCCTCTTTCTTTATCTTCAATAAAGAAGAAAGTTCAGCTTCATTATTATCAAATGCTACAGCAGGATTAAATACCAGCACATCATTTACTTTAGCACCGTTAAATATAGCCTTTTGCTCATCATTCTTCATATAAGCCGGCATCATTACCGCACCTTCTACCTGAATACCGCCTTCTTTAGTATTTCCATTTTCATCCAATTCAGCCAACAGACCTTTAATCATGTCTTTGTCTTCATACTGCTCTACTTTATCATATTTTGCAGCACGCTGAGTATACATTTTAACCTGCTGTTCTATCAGTTCGTCTGAAACTTCGATAGTATAGTAATCCACTGTATCCGCAGCTGAGATTTCAGCTGTAAATTCAGGAGCCAAAGCGATGTCGAACACAAATTCAAAATCTTCTTGCGTATCGAAATCGATAGGTTTCATCTTTTCTTCATTAGGCAACGGCATACCCAACATATTCACTTTGTTGTCGCGGATATATTCGTTTACCTTTTCCTGCATCATTTTATCAACCTCTTCTACAAGGACAGACTTGCCAAATTGTTTTTTAATCAAACTCATAGGCACCATACCCGGACGGAATCCCGGAATATTAGCTTTCTGACGGTAAGTCTTCAGTGTCTTTTCTACTCTTGCCTGATAATCAGCTTTTTCCAGTTTTAAAGTAAGCAATGCACTCACTTTGTCAACGTTTTGCAATGAAATATTCATTCTGAACTTTATTTATTTAATTATTACTTCTTTCTGTTTTTCACCAAAGAGGTTGCAAAATTAGTGTTTAATCTTTCAATAACCAAATACACAGACTAAAAAATACTAATTGACAGCAGAAAGTATCCATTTAAAATGACTGACTAAGAAACCGATTCAAAAAAAAGAAAAAAAAGTTGTTTTTCTTCTTGCAAATTCAAAATTTATGCGTTCCTTTGTGCCCGACTGGTGATACTAATTATAGCTAGTGATTTTTATTACAAGGTTTTACTTTTGTACGAATAGCACTTACGTAAACTCTCTGTCGTTCGAATCCCCTACTTCATTAATAATCACCACTCAGAGAGTATTTTTTATTTTAATTATTTTTATTTTTTCACTATGAACATGTATGTTGGAAACCTTAACTACCGTGTTAAGGAAGGAGATTTGGAACAAGCAATGGCGGCTTATGGAGTTGTTACTTCTGTAAAAGTTATCAAAGACCGCGAAACAGGTAAATCTAAAGGATTTGCATTTGTTGAAATGGAAAATGACGCAGAAGCAGCCCAGGCCATGAATGAACTGAACGGTTCGGAATTCATGGGACGCCAATTGGTAATCAAGGAAGCAAGACCTAGAGGCTAAGTACTTATCTGATACAATCAAAAAAAAGCTCTGAGCAAATTCAGAGCTTTTTTTATATCCCACATCTCCGGTTTTATACATTTTTTCCCTGCCTGTCCTTTTCCGCCAATTGAAAATCCTTACGGCGAAGCACAAAATTAGTGCCTAGATATTTCTCACGGACAACAGGATTTTCCGCTAGTTCTTCAGGGGTTCCCTGAAACAGAATTTTTCCTTCAAACAACAGATACGCACGGTCGGTCAAGCGCAACGTTTCCAATGCATTATGGTCGGTAATTAAAATACCGATATTTTTATCTTTCAATTTCCATACAATATGCTGGATATCCTCTACGGCAATAGGATCTACTCCTGCAAACGGTTCATCCAACATAATGAACTTAGGGTCGATAGCCAGACAACGCGCAATCTCCGTACGACGACGCTCGCCTCCTGAAAGCTGGTCTCCCAAATTCTTACGTACTTTCTGCAAACGGAACTCGGCAATCAAGCTTTCCAGTTTGTCCTTTTGATATTCCGGAGTAGTATTAGTCAACTCCAGCACAGAGGCAATATTATCCTCCACGCTCATCTTACGAAAAACTGAAGCCTCCTGTGCTAAATATCCAATGCCATTCTGAGCACGCTTATATACAGGATAACTGGTAATATCCAAATCATTTAGGAATATATGCCCCTCATTCGGCACGATAAGTCCCGTAGTCATATAAAACGAAGTAGTCTTACCGGCACCATTCGGTCCCAACAACCCTACAATCTCTCCCTGCTTCACATCAAAAGAAACATGACTTACTACCGTACGCTTGCCGTATTTCTTCACCAGATTTTCTGTACGAAGTATCATACGGTTGTCATCGGTCACTGTATTTTGTTGTTCTATTTCCTGCTCTGACATATCCATGTATTTTGCGACAAAAATACTAAAAAAGTTTAGGAAACGCATAACAGAACAGAAAATCAGAACTTCTTTTGCATTTATATAGACAAAAAAGGCTACTTTTGCAGGAAATTGTGAAAACTATGATGATAAGACCCATAACAACCGTAGGGAAATATATCATGCTGATGGGGCGTACTTTTGCTCGTCCGGAACGTATGCATATGTTTTTCAAGCAATATCTCAATGAGATGGTACAGTTGGGAGTAAATTCCATCGGTATTGTACTGCTTATTTCTTTTTTCATTGGTGCCGTAATTACCATTCAAATCAAATTAAACATCGAAAGCCCGTGGATGCCCCGTTTTGTGGTAGGCTACACCACCCGCGAAATCATGTTGCTGGAATTCTCCTCCTCCATCATGTGCTTGATCCTGTCAGGAAAGGTAGGTTCTAATATTGCCTCCGAAATAGGAACCATGCGTGTAACCCAACAGATTGATGCATTGGAAATCATGGGGGTCAATTCCGCCGGATACCTTATTCTTCCTAAAATTATAGCTTTGATGACAATGATTCCTTTTTTGGTTATTTTCAGCATATCCTCGGGGATTATTGGTGCCTTTTGCACCTGTTGGTTCGGAGGAGTCATGAATGCCGAGGATCTGGCCTATGGTCTGCAATATAGTTTTCAGGAATGGTTTGTATGGTGCAGTTTTATTAAATCTATCTTTTTCGCTTTCATCATTTCCAGTGTATCTGCTTATTTCGGTTACACGGTAGAAGGAGGTTCTATTGCAGTAGGTAAAGCCAGTACAGATTCTGTAGTAATGAGCAGTGTACTCATTCTATTTTCCGATTTAGTATTAACACAACTTTTAATGGGATGATACAAGTTAAATCATTATATAAATCATTCGAGGGAAAAGACGTATTGGTGGATATCAATGCTACTTTTAACAATGGTAAGACCAATCTGATTATCGGTCAGAGCGGTTCCGGGAAGACGGTATTAATGAAGTGTATCGTCGGTTTGCTGACTCCCGAAAAAGGCGAGATTCTGTATGACGGACGCAACTTCCTCAACATGAATAAAAAAGAAAAAAAGACATTGCGCCGCGAAATGGGAATGATTTTCCAAAGTGCCGCCTTGTTCGACTCTCTTACCGTACTAGAGAATGTAATGTTTCCATTGGATATGTTCTCAAACGATACGTATCGTGACCGCGTAAAACGCGCCCAATTCTGCCTGGACCGTGTGAACCTGATTGAGGCACAAAGCAAATATCCGGGAGAAATCAGTGGTGGTATGCAAAAGCGTGTAGCAATTGCACGTGCCATAGCTTTAAATCCCCAGTATTTGTTTTGTGATGAACCTAATTCCGGCCTGGACCCTAAAACCTCCCTGGTAATTGATGAACTGATTCATGACATAACTACAGAGTATAATATGACCACTATTATCAATACTCACGATATGAATTCCGTTATGGGAATCGGCGACAGTATTCTCTATATTTATCAAGGACATAAGGAATGGGAAGGAACAAAAGATGATGTGTTCACTGCTACCAATGAACGGCTGAATAATTTTATCTTTGCATCTGATCTGCTCCGCAAGGTGAGAGAAGTGGAAGAACATAGAAAATAATGATAAAATGATTAGTGGTTAATAACCAGCGGATATCACGGTGAAAACCATTAACCACTAATCATTAACCACTATTCTTATTTCTGTCTGATAAAGATATTTATCGGCGTTCCTGACAAATTCCATTTCTCACGTATCTTGTTTTCAAGGAAACGCTTATAAGGCTCTTTCACGTATTGCGGCAAATTAGCAAAGAACACAAAAGAAGGAACCTGTGTGTTTGGCAACTGCGTACAATATTTAATCTTGATATACTTACCTTTATTTGAAGGAGGCGGATAAGCCTCGATCAACGGAAGCATTTCTTCATTCAGACGAGCTGTCGGAATACGGGTAGTACGTGCCTGATATACTTCTTTTGCAGTTTCCAGCACCTTGAAAATACGTTGTTTTGTCAAAGCGGAAGCAAAGATGATAGGAAAATCAACAAACGGTGCCAGACGGGAACGAATGGCTTCCTCATAAGTTTTCATCACTTTGGCATTCTTGTTCTCTACCAAGTCCCATTTGTTCACCACTACCACCAAACCTTTCTGATTACGTTGAATGAGAGAGAAGATATTCAAATCCTGTCCTTCAATGCCGCGGGTGGCATCCAGCATAAGAATACACACATCCGAATTCTCAATAGAACGGATAGAGCGAATGACAGAATAATATTCCAAATCCTCGCTTACCTTATTCTTCTTACGGATTCCCGCAGTATCTACCAGATAAAAGTCAAAACCAAACTTTTCATAACGGGTATAAATAGAATCGCGGGTAGTACCTGCAATCTCTGTTACAATATTACGGTCCTCCCCGATAAAGGCATTGATGATAGAAGATTTTCCGGCATTCGGACGTCCTACTACTGCAAAACGAGGGATATCCTCATCCAGCAGTTCTTCACCCTCCTTACTGAATTTACCTACCACCAGATCCAACAATTCCCCTGTACCGCTTCCGCTTAATGCAGAAATACAATAGGGATCACCCAGCCCCAATTTATAAAATTCGGCAGCATTATATTGCAGTTCATTATTATCAGTCTTGTTAGCTACCATAATAACAGGTTTCTTTGTACGCCGCAAAATAGAGGCTACAGCCATATCCAAATCGGTAACCCCGTTCACTACATCCACAACAAACAAGATTACATCCGCTTCATCTATGGCAAGACTTACCTGTTTACGGATCTCTTCCTCAAAAACATCATCCGAGTTTACTACCCATCCACCGGTATCAACGACAGAAAACTCATGTCCCACCCATTCCGACTTGCCATACTGACGGTCGCGGGTAGTTCCTGCCTGCTCGTTTACAATTGCCTGACGCGTTTTGGTCAGACGATTAAAAAGTGTAGACTTTCCCACATTGGGGCGTCCTACGATTGCTACTAAATTTCCCATTTTCTTTCTTGTTTACGGCTATCACAGTCGATTTTAATCCATTTGATACCCAAAGTTCTTTAATTCTTTGTCCGAGCTTCTCCAATCCTTATCAACTTTCACAAAGGTTTCCAGATAAATAGACTTTTGGAAAAAATGTTCCAACGTTTTACGAGCCTCTGTAGCCACCTTCTTCAATGCCCTGCCCTGCTTACCTATAATAATACCTTTTTGCGATTCACGTTCCACATAAATCACAGCATTGATATGGATACTCTTAGCATCTTCCTTAAATTGCTCCACTACCACTTCTACAGAATAAGGAATCTCCTTATCATAATAAAGCAAAATCTTCTCGCGGATAATCTCGGTGACAAAGAAACGCGCCGGTTTGTCTGTCCACTGATCCTTACCGAAATAGGGGGGTGAATCGGGCAGCAATTCCTTGATACGCTTCATTACCGTATCCACATTGAATTTAGAAGTAGCGGAAATCGGAATAATTTCAGCTTGAGGAAGCTGTTCGTGCCATGCTTCCACCAACTTGACCAAATCTTCCTGATTGGTCAAATCTATTTTATTAATTAACAATAAGACAGGAACCTTGACATTACGGACTTTTTCTATAAAGTCCGCATTTTTATCCGTTTTCTCCACCACATCTGTCACATACAGCAATATATCCGCGTCCACCAATGCCGACTCTGAGAAGTTCAACATAGATTCCTGTAACTTGTAGTTTGGCTTCACTACTCCCGGAGTGTCCGAGAATACAATCTGCATATCGTCCGTATTCAAGATTCCCATGATACGATGACGAGTTGTCTGCGACTTGAACGTTGCAATAGAAATACGTTCCCCCACCAGCAAATTCATCAGTGTCGACTTGCCTACGTTGGGGTTTCCTACTATGTTTACAAATCCTGCCTTATGCATAATTCTTTCATTTTATTGGTTACAGACAAAAAAACGCATCGGAATACGGATGCGTTCATTTGTATTTGTAGTTTAATGATTATTATCTCTTACTACCATCGTAACCCCATTTCACATAAACGGCTCCATAGGTAAAACCTGCGCCGAAAGCTGTAAATATCAGGTTATCTCCTTTCTTCAGCTGCTTTTCGTAATCCCAAAGACACAACGGAAGTGTAGCACCACTGGTATTACCATATCGCTGAATATTAATCATTACCTTTTCCAAGGGAACTTCCAAGCGAGAGGCTACCGCATCAATAATACGCAGATTAGCCTGATGAGGAATTACCCAGTCGATATTATCTTTATTCAAACCATTCTTTTCGGCAATAGTCGCTGTAATATCCGACATATTGGAAACAGCATATTTAAATACTGTTCTTCCTTCCTGATAAAGATAATGCATCTTATGATCAACAGTGAAATAAGAAGGAGGACATACAGAACCACCGGCTTTCATGTGAAGAAAAGGAAGTCCCTTACCATCTGTACGAAGAATAGAATCCATAATACCATAATCTTCTGTAGTAGCTTCCACCATACATGCTGCTGCACCACAGAATAATGCCCGATAGTAAACGGATCGAATGTACCGGGGAATATGGCTCTTTTCATTTTCAAACAATATCTTCTTCTACTACCAGGTTATCAATAATAAAATTCTGACGTTCCATAGTATTCTTACCCATATAGAAAGCCAACAACTCTTTCACGGCATCGGTTTTGCGCAAGGTAACCTGTTCCAGACGCATATCTTTGCCAATGAAGTTACGGAATTCATCCGGCGAAATCTCTCCCAAACCTTTGAATCGGGTGATTTCCGGATTAGGTCCTAATTTCTCGATGGCCGCCAGACGTTCGTCTTCCGAATAGCAGTAAATCGTTTCGTATACTCCTTTTTTACGGTTGCGCACACGGAACAAAGGGGTCTGCAGAATGTATACATGCCCTTTCTTAATCAAATCGGGGAAGAACTGAAGGAAGAAAGTAATCATCAGCAGACGAATATGCATACCGTCGACATCGGCATCGGTTGCTACAATTACCTTATTATAACGCAAACCGTCCAGTCCATCTTCAATATTCAGAGCAGCCTGCAAAAGGTTGAATTCTTCGTTCTCGTACACCACCTTCTTGGTCAGTCCGTAAGAGTTGAGCGGTTTACCACGCAAACTGAATACTGCCTGCGTATTGACATCGCGGCTCTTGGTAATAGAACCACTTGCAGAATCTCCCTCGGTAATAAAGATAGAACTTTCCAGACGCGGGTCGTTTAGGTGGATACGGCAGTCGCGCAGTTTCTTGTTGTGCAGGTTGGCCTTCTTTGCCCGTTCGCGGGCCAGCTTGGTCACACCGGCGATCGCTTTGCGTTCTTTTTCCGATTCCTGGATCTTACGCAGCAGGGCGTCCGATGTCTCTGCGTTCTTGTGCAGGTAGTTGTCCAATTCCTTCTTGATGAAGTCCCCGACAAACTTGCCGACCGAAGGTCCGTCCGGTCCCATGTCTTTCGAACCTAACTTGGTCTTTGTCTGGCTTTCGAACACTGGTTCTTCCACCTTGATGCTGATGGCTGCTACTACGCCGGCGCGAATGTCCGAGTATTCGAAGTTCTTGTTGTAATATTCCTTTATGACACGTCCCAACGCTTCGCGGAAGGCGGAAAGGTGCGTACCTCCCTGTGTTGTATGTTGCCCGTTGACGAACGAGTAATATTCTTCTCCGTACTGGTTACTGTGGGTAATGACCACTTCTATGTCTTCTCCCTTCAGGTGGACGATCGGATATAAAGGCTCTGTCGTCATGTTCTCGTTCAGCAGGTCCACAAGGCCGTTGCGTGAATGGAA
>ENA-UESJ01001041-UESJ01001041.1-human-gut-metagenome-genome-assembly--contig:-NODE-1041-length-13738-cov-5.704268_pt1 | contig 13738 bp, 12 predicted proteins | sample MGYA00243000_ERZ508001 | MGnify/ENA primary metagenome ERZ508001 (study PRJEB26167, sample SAMN06115479) | human gut metagenome | host: Homo sapiens | place: China:Chongqing | collected 2015-03-03... | reverse complement strand
AGGACGGGAAGCTTCGTTCTGTAGGCTGCGGTCTGGGACAGATGGATTATACTTCTGTACTGAAGTTTATGAAGGAGCGCAAGCCCTTTATCCATGCCACTCTGGAGGACACCACACCGGAAAATAACGTGCAGGTGAAAAATTTTATTCAGGGACTCTATGACAATCTGTAAAGATGTGGTATACTCTTTCGAGAGTATCCCCAGTAGATTAGTAGGAGAACTGAAATGTTAAATGAATTTTCCAGAACAGAATTATTGATCGGCAAGGAAGCCATGCAGCGCCTGTACGGCGCAAGAGTTGCTGTCTTCGGCATCGGCGGTGTCGGCGGTTATGTGGTGGAGGCTCTGGCCCGCAGTGGTGTAGGAGCCTTTGATCTGATCGATGACGATAAGGTCTGTCTGACGAATATTAACCGTCAGATCATCGCTACCAGGAAGACCATCGGCAAATACAAGGTAGATGTCATGGAGGAACGTGTACACTCTATCAACCCGGAGGCACAGGTTACAGTACACAAATGTTTTTATCTCCCGGAGACGGCAGACCAGTTTGATTTTACCCAGTATGATTACGTGGTGGATGCGGTGGATACCGTGACTGCCAAGCTGGAGATCATCATGCGGGCGAAGGAGGCGGGAGTTCCCGTTATCAGCTGTATGGGAGCCGGCAACAAATTAGACCCCACGCAGTTCCATGTGGCGGATATCTACAAGACTACCATGTGCCCTTTGGCGAAGGTCATGCGCAGAGAACTGAAAAAGCGCGGTGTGAAGAAGCTGAAGGTGGTGTATTCTACGGAAAGCCCGGTGAAGCCGCTGGAAAATATGGAAAACAGCTGCAAGACAGGCTGTGTCTGCCCTCCGGGTACCACTCATAAATGCACGGACAGAAGAGCCATCCCCGGCAGTATTTCATTTGTACCGTCCGTAGCGGGATTGATTCTCGCAGGCGAAGTGATCAAGGATCTGATTGCAGAAAAAGAATAGCTTTTTTATTAACTGTGCGGTATAATTCTATTATGCATGAACCGTTAAAGGTACAAAGGAGGTTGCTTTATTTATGACAGAAGAGGTAAGCAAAGAACAGATCAAAGGGGAAAATGGGACAGGTATTGATGAAGCTAAGCGCCTGAAGGAGAAAAAGGGAGCTAACATGGTAGTCAAGATCCTGGCGATCGTACTGGTACCGCTTATAGCGATCGCAGTCATTGCCATCCTGGCATTGAATTCCGCAGGGGACAGAATTTCCGACGCGATGATGAAGCATGAGCTGGCAGCGACGGAATATGCACTGGAAATGAGCCTGAACAATTCCGCTCCCGGAGACTTTTCATACGAAAACGGAGCACTTTATAAAGGGGAACTGAATCTTACGGACAATAAGCAGGTACTCGATGCTTTGAAACAGAATGCCGGTGTGGATGTGGCACTGTTCTGGGGCAGTGATCTGGCTGTGACCAATCTGACCGGAGGTACCATCACTCTGAGTGAAAAAGTGGCTTCCAAGGTACTGGGTGGAGAAAGCTATTTTTCCAATTCCCTGAAGCTGGGGGATACCGGATGCTATGCATATCTGGCGCCTTTGAAGAATACCGACGGCACGGTTGTGGGTATTCTGGCTGCCTGTATGCCGGTAAGGGAAGTGAATGCGCTTTACAAAGGGATTGTAACCGGAAGAGCAATAGCGATTCTGATCCTTGTGACAGCATTCTGTGTCTCCACCTTTATTGTAGTAGGCATGATCTCCAAAGCACTACTGGGTGTAGTAGGTAATCTGGATCAGATCGCAGAGGGTAAATTGAACTTCAAGGTTCCCGATAAGCTGTTAAACCGCAGTGATGAAGTAGGTAAGAGAGCACGGGCTGTATACTCTGTAGTGAACGGCTTTTCCGGAATTATCAGGGATATTCACAATTCCATGCTGGATATGAATGAGTTTACGGGAACGTTCACCAGCAATTTTGACAGCATCGGACAGTCCATTTCTTCTGTAAATACAGCTGTGAATGAGATTGCCCAGGGAGCTACCACACAGGCGGCGGATACCCAGAAAGTCAGCGAAAGCATGAACGAGATGAGCAATGCACTGGGCCGTACGGCAGACAGTGTTAATGCTTTGAGCAGCAGTGCTGCCAACATGAAGGAGAGCAATGCTACCGTGGACAGCACCCTGAAGGAACTGTTGGAGATCAGCTCTCATACACAGCAGTCGGTGGATCAGGTGCAGGAGCAGACCAATATCACCAACGAGTCCGCACAGGCGATTCAGGCAGCTACCGATATCATCGCAGGTATTGCGAACCAGACCAACCTGCTGTCATTAAATGCCAGCATTGAGGCAGCGAGAGCCGGTGAGATGGGCAGAGGCTTCGCAGTCGTAGCGGAAGAGATCCGTGGTCTGGCAGACCAGTCCAAGGAATCCGCAGACAAGATCCGCGGCATCGTGGAGAACCTGATCAGCAATTCCAACCAGAGCGTAGAGATTATGAATGGCGTAGTCGGCGAGATCCACCAGCAGAATGAGAAGCTGGGCAATACACTGGAGGTATTCGACACCCTGAATCAGGAGGTTCAGAATGTCGTCGGTGAGATTAACGTGATCTCCGAAGAGCTGGATCATATCGAAGCATACCGGACAGATGTAGCGGACAAGATCGACAGTCTGACCGAGATCTCCCAGAATAATGCAGCCAGCACCGAGGAGACGGCGGCGACGATGGATCAGCTGTCAGAGATCGTGGAGGATTGCCGGAAGGCCACCGTACAGCTGAATGTGATCGCAGACGAGCTCAATGCGAATGCAAAGAAGTTCCAGATCTAGGAAGCCGGGGACATTACGGGATACACGAAGAATATGGGGGCACTGCTGCAGATATTTGCGGCAGTGCCTTTTCTGGAAAGGAGAGACCTGTGGAAGATACAGCCATACTGGATCTCTACTGGGCGCGGGACGAGCGCGCTATTACAGAGACACAGAAATCCTATGGAAAATACTGTTACAGCATCGCTTACCATATTTTACATGACAGGGAAGACACGGAGGAGTGCTTAAACGATACGTGGATGCGGGCGTGGAATGCCATTCCACCGAAAAAACCGAACCGTCTGGAGCTTTTTCTGGGAACAATTACCCGCAATCTGTCGTTTGATAGATGGAAGGGGCGTCATGCACAGAAGCGGGGAAACGGCACGATGGATATGGCACTGGATGAACTGGCGGAATGCATTCCCGCAGCTCACGATACGGAAAGTATTGTGGAAGCAGCGGAGTTAGAGCGGAGCATCAATGCTTTCCTGCATACGCTCTCCGAACAGGAATGTAATGTTTTTTTACGAAGGTACTGGTTCGTGGAGGAGTATGTCCAGATCGCAGAGCGTTATGGCATGAATCTGAATACGGTGAAGACATCCCTGTTCCGCACGAGAAAAAAGCTACAGAAATATCTGGAGCAGCAGGGAATTGTCTTGTAAGAGGAAGAGAAGATGAGCGAGCAAAACAGAGAAAAAGAAGAAAGATTGTTCCGTGCCCTGTCCGGTGTGGAGGAGGAATTACTGCATCGGAGTGAACAGAATGAAGGTGTGGAAAAGCGGAAAGCAAATGGGAAAATACGCAGATTTCCTCTATACTATGTGTCCCGCATTGCGGCAGCCTGTCTTTGCTTCGTGGCCATGGGGGCTGTGTTTGTGACAGTACGCAACAGCTCCAAAATGGCAGACAGTACAAGCAATGACGCGGCGGCACCGCAGTCAGCATACAGCGCAGGCGCAGAAAGTGCGGCACCGGCGGAAAATTTTGCAGCGGCGCAGGCAGAGAATGCCGCAGAAGAGGCGGAGATGGCAGAAGTGACCGCAGATATGCCGGAAGGTGCTGTGGCGGAGGTGACGGCAGACGCGGATGGCGCTGTTACAGGGAATCTGCAGGCGGCACAAAAAAATGACAGCATGGATGAGAAGCAGAGAAGCCAGCCCGCTGTAAGCGGCAATGAGGCGTCCGGTGCAGAGGACAGCATGGAAGAAGCAGAACAAGATCAGGAAGAGACACTTATAGAAAAACAGAATAGCCCCTCCTTAGAGAAAATGAAAACGAAAGGGCAACAATAAGCAATGAGTATGATAGAGAAACATGACATGACCCAGGGAAAGATACTGTTGCCTTTAGTATCGTTTACGATTCCCCTGGTACTGGGCAATCTGTTTCAGCTGACCTACAACGCTGCGGACTCCGTGATCGTAGGAAAATACGTGGGAGAGCAGGCGCTGGCAGCAGTGGGAACTTCCACGCCGATTATGAATATAGCGATTCTGCTGATCAGCGGAATGTGCATGGGAGCCAGCGTCTTGATGAGCTCCCAGTATGGTGCCAGGGATTATGATACTCTGTCGAAGCAGATCAGCACCACCATGCTGGCAGGTTGCGGATTCTCTATGGTATTTTCATTGCTCATGCTGCTGCTTGCGACACCGGTGCTTCGACTGATCCGGGTACCGGAGACTGCGATTCCGGAAGCTGCGGTATATCTTCGGATCATTTTCCTGGGACTGATATTTACATTTATCTATAATTTCCTGGCGAACACCATGCGGGCGCTGGGAGACAGTAAGACACCGTTATATTTTCTGGTAACCAGTGCTTTTTTAAACATTTTCGGAGATCTGTTCTTCGTGGTGGTATTACGATGGGGCGTGGCGGGAAGTGCCATTGCCACAGTGTGCAGCGAGGGCCTGTGCTGCCTGCTGTGCGGCATTTATATCAAGAAAAAGATTCCACTGTTATGCCTTGGGAAAAAGTGGTGTGTCTTCGATAAGAGCCTGCTTGGTAAGACTGTCAGCTACGGCAGCACCAGTGCCATGCAACAGGTATGCTTACAGCTGGGCAAGCTCATCATTCAGTCAGTAGTCAATACTCAGGGTGTGGCGGTTATGGCAGCATTTACCGCAGTGAACCGCGTGGATGATTTCGCTTATACGCCGCAGCAGAACATCGGACATGCCATGACGACGTTCCTGGCGCAGAACAAGGGCGCCGGACACAAAGAGCGCATGAAGAAAGGTTTTCAGACAGGATTGTTGATCGAACTGGTCTATTCCATCGGTTTGTTTGCGGTGATCTGGGGCCTGGCTTGGCAGATCATGACTCTATTCGCCGAGGATGGGGATGCGCAGGTGGTATCTCTCGGAATCAGTTATCTGCACCTGATCTCCTGGATGTATATCCTGCCGGGAATGACCAACGGAATCCAGGGATTCTTCCGTGGCATCGGCGATCTGAAGGTGACACTGTACAGCACCTTTATGAATATGTTGGGCAGAGTTGTGGCGGTATTCGTGATGCTGCGTCTGCTGCATATGGACTTCGCCAGTCTGGCGTGGGCCAACACGATCGGCTGGATCGTGATGCTGTTGTTCGAGATACCGTTATTGGTGAAATCCCTGCGCAGCGGCGAGTGCGGGTAGAGTGAAAGGTAGGAAAAAGTTTTTCGGACCCGTTGTACTACTGTGGAAAAAATGGTATGATAAATCTAATGATGCATAGCTGCTTTGGCGGCGGATTGAGAGGATGAAATGGACAAGATTATTTTAACGGGCGACAGACCCACCGGCAGACTACATGTAGGACATTATGTTGGATCTCTCAGGAGACGTGTGGAGCTGCAGAATTCCGGCGAATATAAGAAGACCTTTATCATGATCGCAGATGCACAGGCTCTGACGGATAATATCGAGAATCCTGAGAAGGTGCGCCAGAATATAATCGAAGTGGCACTGGATTACATGTCTTGTGGACTGGATCCTGCTAAGGCTACGATTTTCATTCAGTCTCAGATCTCCGAATTGTGTGAGCTGACTTTCTATTATATGGATCTGGTGACCGTAGCCAGATTACAGAGAAACCCGACTGTTAAGAGCGAGATACAGATGCGTAACTTCGAAGCGAGCATTCCGGTAGGCTTCTTTACCTATCCGATCAGCCAGGCTTCTGATATTACTGCATTTAAGGCAACGACTGTTCCGGTAGGTGGTGACCAGCTGCCGATGATCGAGCAGACCAGAGAGATCGTGCACAAGTTCAATACCGTATATGCACCGGTACTGGTAGAGCCTAAGGCACTTTTACCTGAGAACGAAGCATGCCAGAGACTGCCCGGCATCGATGGTAAGGCAAAAATGAGCAAATCCCTGGGTAACTGCATCTACCTGTCAGACAGTGCAGATGATGTGCGCACCAAGATCATGAGTATGTACACCGATCCGGAGCATCTGTTAGTCAGCGACCCCGGACACCTGGAAGGCAACACCGTATTCACTTATCTGGATGCCTTCTGCCGGCAGGAGCATTTTGAGAGATATCTGCCGGATTATGCAGATCTGGACGAACTGAAAGCACACTATACCAGAGGCGGTCTGGGAGATGTGAAGGTGAAGAAGTTCCTGAATAATGTTATGCAGGAGACTTTGGAACCGATCCGTAACCGCAGAAAAGAACTGGAGAAGGATATTCCCGCAGTTTATGATATCCTGAAAAAAGGCAGTGATGAGGCACGTGAAGTGGCAGCGCAGACTCTGGCTGAGGTGAAGAGTGCAATGCGTATCAACTACTTTGAGGATGCAGAGCTGATCCGGATGCAGAGCGAGAAATACGAAGGACAATAAAGACGAATTATTAAGAAAAAGGACATTTCCGGAGATCGGAGACGTCCTTTTTTGCATATACTGAATACGAGGCATTTATTATCAGTTGTTGCCGTAATTGACATACAGCGATGTCTTTTGGAAATACTGAGCGACCTTCCTGCTGGTGGGATCTTCCGGGTCACCGGGGAGATCACCGGTATAGATCAACGCCGGCTGATGTATAAACGGTGTCAGGACCACATCTGTAACCTCCGGATCATTCAGGAGAAGCAGACGGTCTTCGTATTCCGCGGCGTAGGCAGCGGCTTCCCCATCTGTCAGTACCCGGATGGCTTTCATGACGGAAGTTTCCTGCCACAATCCGGTACAGAGGATGCTGAATAACAGAACTGCCATAGCAAGATAACGAGCGGTGTTAAGCTTTCCTGAGACTTCTATTCTCTCCGGGGGGTTCGGTCGTGCCTGCATTTTCAGAAGCACAAAGCCGATCCAATAGAAGAATACGGTAAAACTGATCAGTAGGAACATATAATAGACGATGGCAACCGCCCGGCCCGGTCCCGTGGAGTTCATGGTATAGAACAGGGGACAGGACATGGAGCAGAACAGTCCGTAAGCATAACCGGTAAACAGAATAGGGTGGGAGAAAAATGCTCCGTTTTTCTTCTGCAGGATCCGCAGGAAGACCGGCAGCAGAAGCAGCGCGGCAAGCACCCACCACAATCCCGTCCAGGCAAGGGTATAACGGATGCCCTGTAACAGACATTTTGCAATCGCTTTCCAGGCAGGAATCTTCCACATGCCGCTTTGACGTACGTGATTGCCGGGAGCCATGGCGCTTACGGCGAAGGACAACAGGAGAACGACAGAAGTAATCCCGCAGATATATGCTTTTTTATTTTTCTGTAACAGTAACAGAAGTGTTATGGTTACTGACAGAAGCATACAGGGAAGAAGAGAAACATAGTTGCCGCCGCCCAAAAAGACAGCGAACAGGAGTAGTGGAAGCAACAGGATCCGCTTTCCATTGTCCAGGTAGCGAAACAGTGTGCCGAGGAAAAACAGTGTCACGGCAAAGAAACCGGTGTAATACATGGAGCCATTGTACCAGTAGAAGCTGTCACATTGAAATTCCACTGTCTGAATACACAGAAAGCTGAGAATGGAAGAAACGGTGATCCATTCTCCGCAAGTTCCCGGCAGAAAACGGCGGAACAGAGGACACAGCAGATAAAAAATACCTCCGCACAATAAAAGCAGGATCACGAAAGTCACCAGATGATAGGCGGTATTGGAAAATGCATTGGGTGCCAGATACATCAGGAAAAGCGCTGAATAGGTTCCCTGCCAGATCTGATAGCTGTCTGCGACACCTGCGCAGGCAGCGTCAAGCGTTTGTATGATGCTCCCTGTCTGCTGCCAGACCAGATGAGTCTCCGCACCGTAATAATAATCGTCGCCGGTGGGATAATTGTAGCGTCCCAGCCAGATCAGAGGGATCAGACTGAGTAGCAGGATCGCAAGGAAAATATATGGTTTCCATTTCGCAAAATTATTTTTCATAAGGGGAATGACTCCTGAGCAGATTTTGTAATACTATGATCAGTATAACATACCTGCAAAGACAGGAAAAGAGACTTGTTTTGCAAAAGATGAGAGTATATAATCAGCTTAATGACGGCGGAAGGAGGATGCACCATGGATAAGAAAGATAACAGAAGTTCGGAAAGAGAGCCGGAAGGAAATAGCTTTGATTATGAAGAACTTGTAAATGAGCCTGCGGAGGATCAGGACTATGAAGAGTACCGGGAAGAGGATGATTTTGATGAGGATGAAGAGGTGGTATTCCGCTTCAGACCATGGATGATCCCGGTGTTTGCGGGAATGATGATCCTGGCGATCCTGATCTGCATTCCACTATGGAAATTAAGCAGCCATAGCGGGGGAGCGGGAGACAGCGACGCAATGGTGACAGCAACGGAAGCACAGCCGACAGAGGCTACTGATATCCCGGAGACGGTAATGGCACCTGAGGTGTCCACAGAACCGATTACCACACCGGAGCCTACGGCAGCGCCGACAGAGACTCCACAGGCGACCCCGGCAGCAACCCCGGAAGCAACAATACAGCCGACAGAGGCACCGGCGGCTACGGAGATCCCCAATGCCAATAGTGCCGGAAATGCTCTTGCGGAAGGAAACGCCATGACATTCGGAGATGTGAACGAGACCGTCACCGCCAAAGATGTAATTAACCTTCGCAGTACTCCCTATACCGGAGACGAAGGAAATGTGGTGGGACAGCTGAAAAACGGAGAGACGCTGCTCCGTACCGGCAGAAATGATTCTACCGGCTGGTCCAGACTGGAATACAATGGGCAGACGGTATATGCGGTGACAGCGTATCTGACCACAGACCTTGCGTACAAGACTCCGGAAAAACCGTCGAACCCGAATCGTGTCAGCACTCAGGACGGCAGAGTAATCGTATTCACGGATTGTGATGATTATATTACACCGAAGGAGCTCATCAATCTGCGTACAGAACCCAGTACCAGTGAAGGGGAGAGTACTGTGCGTACCCAGGTGAAAAATGGAACGAATCTGCATCGTACCGGATACAGTGAAGGCTCCGGCTGGTCGAGAGTGGAATATAACGGAGAAATTTTGTATGCCGTGACTAATTATGTGATCTCGGGAAGTGCACCGGAGTAACAGAAGCGAATCAGATTTTCTATAAACCAGTAGCCCCGGCCGGACAGCCGGGGCTACTGCGATATTAGAGAAAAGAATAAGGGATAGGTGAATTTATTTCGGTCTGACGGTCAGTCTCTGGATCCGACCGTTTTCATCGGTCTCACGAACCGTGGCGATAGCCATGATGTTGTAGCCACCAAAATTGGCAATGAATTCTGCCTGCTCGTCATTAACGACCTCAGCATCTAAAATGGAGTAACGGCGGAAGCCGAATTTATTACGGAAGAACATGTTAATGGCTTCTTTTCCGTAGATGTGATACTCCTGCTGGGAAGCGGAGGTGGTACAATAGTCACACAGAATGCCGCCCTCGGTGAACAACTCTGCAAGTCCGGCAAAATCTTTATTTTCCATAGCTTCTACATATTTTTCAATGGGTCTCATAGCGTGTTCCTCCTTAATATACCTTTTCAGAATTTAACAGTGCGTCAGTACCGCCGTCTACGAACATGATGTTGCCGTTGACGCCTCTGGCGGAATCGGAAGCTAAAAATACCATAACTTCCGCAATCTCTTCCGGTGCCATCAGACATTCCTGACCGTACTTGGTGGGAATGGGGAGAGCGTTCAGCGCCATCTTCGCGGTGGTGCTCATGGTAGCGGTCATGGCAGTATGTACGTTGCCGGGAGCTACCGCATTGATGCGGACACCGTTGGCAGCCCAGGTAGCGGAGACTCTGCGGACCCATCTGGCCAGAGCATATTTGGTGGATACATAGAGACTGTTGCCCACGGAGAGGTTGGTGGAATCCATGGAGGATACCAGGCTTAATACTCTCTTTTCATCGCCGATGTTATTCAACAGATCTACGATATCTTTCCGTCCGGCACCCTGGGAAATGGTGTTGGATACCGTGACTACGCAGCTGCCGTGCTTTTTCTGAAGGAGGTCATAGACGCCCTTTGCAATGGCTACGGTCCCGAAATAGTTCAGGGAAATGATCAGCTCCAGATTGCCGCAGGCACCGGAGACACCGGCATTACAGATCATGCCGTCGAGACCTTCGGGATGCAGCTCGTGCAGCTTGTCTACTGCAGTCTGTCTTCCTTCCGGTGTGGCCAGGTTCACACAGATGTCGCCGTCTTTTAAGTCGATATTGATGACCTCATGTCCTCTTTGCTGTAACAGTTCTTTTGTCTTGGCGCCGATCCCGCTGGATGCGCCGGTGATTGCATATACGCCCATATTAATCCTCCTTGTTTTCCTTCCTGCTTGCTTTTGCTTTATGAGTTCATTATAATAAAATCTGATATCTTTTAAATAACCAAAATGAGAAAAAATGAGGATACCAGATGCTGACCTATGACCTGACTGACCGTGGCAGAAAAACCATGTATGAATACTTATATGAAGCGATGAAAGCAGATATTTTGAGCGGACGGCTGGCGGCGGGAGAGAAACTTCCTTCGAAGCGGGCGTTTGCCGAGCACTTACAGGTCAGTGTCAAGACCGTGGAGAATACCTATGAACAGCTTCTGCTGGAAGGCTACATCCGGTCGGAGGAGAAGAGAGGATATTTTGTCAATCGTCTGGAGGTGAAGAACACAGCTGCTCCAGCGTATGCTTCCTTTGTGACCCGCTTCCGTGAGGAGGAATATCTGGCGGATCTGACGGCGAATAATATTCAATACGATAAGTTCCCCTTTGCCACCTGGGCGAAGATCATGCGTCAGACCCTGACGGATTACGATACGTCTCTGCTTAAGACAGTTCCTTTTAATGGGGTGGAAAAATTAAGAGTGGCGATCGCCGAGCATCTGTACCGGTACCGCGGCATGCAGGTATCGCCGGATCATATTATCGTGGGTGCCGGAACGGAATACCTCTACAGCCGTCTGTTACAGCTCCTTGGGAAAAATGCAAAATTCGGTGTGGAGAATCCGGGCTACCGCAAGATCACGAAATTATATGAGGTGGGCGGCGTGGCATGGGACTATGTGGACATCGACGGACAGGGAATGAAGGTAGAACAGCTGAAGCAAAAGGGCATTACAGTTGCTCACGTGTCGCCGGAACACCATTTCCCCATCGGACTGGTCATGCCGGTGGGAAGACGGCAGGAGCTGCTTCGCTGGGCGGCGGAGGAGCCGGAGCGTTATATCGTGGAGGATGATTTCGACTGTGAGTTCCGCATGGTGGGCAGACCTATCCCTTCCGTGCAGTCCATGGATCGGAATCACAGAGTTATCTATATCAATACTTTTTCCAAGACTATGGTACCGTCCTTACGTATCGGCTATATGGTGCTGCCGGAGAAGCTGATGGAACGGTATATTTCCACCATGAATTTCTATTCCTGCACGGTATCCGGTTTTGAACAATATGCCATGGCAGCATTTTTGGAAAAAGGGTATTTTGAACGGCATATCCGGAGACTGATCAACGATTACAGAGGGCAGCGGGAGCGAATCTGCCGTTTGTTTCGGGAGTCACCCTTAAGTCAGATCAGTCAGATCTATCAGGATGATGCCGGAACCCATTTCCTGCTGCATGTGCGGACGGATTTAAGCGATGTGGAGATCAAGTGGGCGGCGAGACAACAAGGGATCCTGGTCAACTGCCTGTCGGAATATTGTTTTGCGGATGCGCAGAAATACCGGGGGATCCTGGTCATCCACTATTCGGATATGGAGGATGAGGTGTTGCAGAAGGTGATCAGGGCGCTGGAGGAGATTTTTTTATGATCACAGTTTAGCCAGCACCATTCGCAAAGCCGTGCTAGCGCACTTTTCCGTCACTTCGTGTCGGCCTTTGCTCATGAACCGGCGCTCAACACATGAACATATTTGCTCACAAAATCATGCGAGCATGATTTGTGTTTCACAATATGTTCATGGCTAAACTGTTAGAATCATAATTTTTCCACAATGCGGGAACACTGACAAAAAAGAATGCAGTGTTATCGCATGGAAGGAGAAATTATGAATCAGAGAGTGGGAAGAAGCAGTATCCGTCTGGCGCAGCCGGTGTGTGTGATCGCCGGTGCCGCTATTGTAGGGAAAAAAGAAGGCGAGGGACCGTTAGGAGCCCTGTTTGACATGGTGGGAGAGGATGATCTCTTCGGCTGTAAGACCTGGGAGGAGGCGGAAAGCAATCTTCAGAAGGATGCAGTCTACATGGTCATGGAAAAGGCCGGGTGGAAAGCAGAGGATGTCTCGTATCTTTTCGCCGGTGATCTGTTGGGACAGTGCATTGCCACTTCCTTCGGCATTTCCGCTTACAATATTCCCCTGTTCGGAGTCTATGGTGCCTGCTCTACCTGCGGGGAAGCGCTGACACTGGGAGCTGTGATGGCAGCGGGAGGCTATGCGGAGCATGTGGTCTGCGTGACATCCAGCCATTTCGCCAGTGCGGAGAAGGAGTTCCGCTTTCCGTTAGATTATGGGAACCAGAGACCTCTGTCTGCCAGCTGGACGGTGACAGGAAGCGGAGCCTTTGCCCTGGGGCTGAATCAGAAATGCAGAGCTCACATCACCGGCATGACTCCCGGGCGGATCGTGGACTACGGACTCAAGGATTCCATGAACATGGGGGCCTGCATGGCACCTGCCGCCGCAGATACCATAGAACGCCACCTGGAGGATTTTCATGTGCAGCCACAGGAATATGACCGGATCATCACCGGGGATCTGGGAAGCGTGGGACAGACAGTGCTGATCGATCTGCTGCGGGAGAAGGGGATTGATATTGCCGGCAGACACATGGACTGCGGCATTGAGATCTTTGATGCAGATGCCCAGGACACCCATGCCGGTGGCAGCGGCTGCGGCTGCAGCGCCGTGACTCTGGCAGCATATATTCTCCCGAAGCTGGAATCCGGGGAGTGGAAAAAAGTCCTCTTTCTCCCCACCGGAGCCCTGCTCAGTAAGACCAGTTTTAATGAAGGGAAAAGCGTGCCGGGAATCGCACATGCGGTGGTATTGGAGAGTCCGGCGGTGAAATAGGGAAAAGCAGCAGGTCAGAAATGATTTGCTGCTGATTTCTTTTAGAGAAAAGTCTAAGTATTTCATGGTATTTTAGAAATGGGCATGGTAAAATATTTATAATGATGTAAAAAAGTGCAGGGAATAAAGAAGATAGGACATACAGTGTCTCATTGGGAGGAATTATCCATGGCAGAAGATATGCTGTTTTCTGGTGAATCCAAGAATATTGAATATAAAGTAATTGTACCGGATAAAAGCGAAAAATATATGAAAACAGTAGTAGCTTTTTCTAATGGCAGAGGTGGGAAGATTGTTTTCGGAATAGATGATAAAACTTTAGATATTGTTGGAATGGATGAATTGGAAAAGCTACTTGGCTTATAAGAAACGTCGATTTGCAGATGACAGAAAAATTCGGA
>ENA-UESJ01001028-UESJ01001028.1-human-gut-metagenome-genome-assembly--contig:-NODE-1028-length-13846-cov-8.899049_pt1 | contig 13846 bp, 12 predicted proteins | sample MGYA00243000_ERZ508001 | MGnify/ENA primary metagenome ERZ508001 (study PRJEB26167, sample SAMN06115479) | human gut metagenome | host: Homo sapiens | place: China:Chongqing | collected 2015-03-03... | reverse complement strand
GTCGGCAACATCATCCTCGTCATCGACGAGGTGCACAACATCGTCGGCGCGGGCGACGCCGAGGGCAGCATGAACGCCGCCAACATCCTCAAGCCCGCCCTCTCGCGCGGTGAGATCCAGGTCATCGGCGCGACGACGTTTGCCGAGTACCGCAAGCACATCGAAAAAGACGCGGCGCTCGAGCGCCGCTTCCAGCCCGTCACGGTGGCCGAGCCGGGCATCGACGACAGTGTCGAGATCCTCAAGGGCGTGCGCCGCTATTATGAGGACTTCCACGGCGTCGTCATCCCGGACGCCATGTGCCGCCTTGCCGTTGTGCTCAGCGAGCGCTATATCACCGATCGCTTCCTGCCCGACAAGGCCATCGACCTCATTGACGAGGCCTGCTCGGACGTGAACCTGAAAAATCCCGACCTCATCCGCGCCGACGAGGTCGAAAAGGAGATCGGCGACTATGCGCGCGAGCGCGAGCTGCTGGCCTCCGCGCCGCCGAAGAGCGGCGACGCGTATGACGATCAGGAGCTCGAGCACCGCTATGCGCGCATCGCCGAGCTGCGCAGCCGCGAGATGCAGCTGCAGACCGAGCTCGACGCGCTGCGCGCCAAGGGCCGCCCGGAGCTTACGGCGGATAACCTCGCGCGCATCATCGAGCTCTGGACGAAGATCCCGGCCGCGAGCATTCGCGCCGATGAGTTCGAGCAGCTCGCCGGCCTCGGCGACCGCCTGCGCGCGCATATTGTCGGGCAGGACGCGGCGATCGATACCGTCTGCGCCGCCATCCGCCGCAATCGCGTCGGTCTGCAGGCCAAGCGCAAGCCCGTGAGCTTCCTGTTCGTCGGCGGCACCGGCGTCGGCAAGACGGAGCTTGTCAAGCGCCTCGCCGATGAGCTCTTCCACGCGCCCGAGTCGCTCATCCGGCTCGATATGTCGGAGTTCATGGAGAAGTTCTCTGTTTCGCGCATGATCGGCTCGCCCCCGGGCTACGTTGGCTATGACGAGGCCGGCCAGCTCACGGAGAAGATCCGCCGCCGGCCGTACTCCGTCGTCCTCTTCGATGAGATCGAAAAGGCGCACCCGGACGTCATGAACCTGCTGCTGCAGATCCTGGACGACGGCCGCATCACGGACGCGCAGGGGCGCACCGTGAACTTCGAGAACACCGTCATCATCCTGACCACGAACGCCGGCAGCAACACGCGCACCGGCACGCTCGGCTTCGGCCTGAGCGCGGACGATCAGAGCCGCGAGCGTGCGCAGCGCGCCCTCAATGAGTTCCTGCGGCCGGAGTTTCTCAACCGCCTCGACGAGATCGTCTACTTCAACCACCTCACGGAGGAGAACTTCCGTGCCATCGCATCCCTCATGCTCGGCGAGGTGCGCACCGCCATGGCCGAGCGCGGCATGACCCTGCACTGGACGCCTGCCGTCGTGGACTATCTGGTCGCCAAGGGCTACAGCGAGACGTATGGCGCGCGCAACCTGCGCCGCACCATCCAGCGCGACGTGGAGGATGCCATCGCCTCTGCCGTCGTCGCGCAGCGCAAGGCCGCCGGAGACGTCGCCATCGACGCGCAGAACGACCGCATCGTTGTCACCATCGACGGTAAGGAGGTAACTGCATGAACCGTTTCGAGATCATTCAGGGCGACATCACGAAATCTGATGTCGACGCCATCGTCAACGCCGCCAACTGCTCGCTGCTCGGCGGCGGCGGGGTAGACGGCGCCATCCACATGGCCGCCGGGACCGGCCTGCTCAATGAGTGCCGCGGTCTTAACGGCTGCCGTACCGGCGAGGCGAAGATCACCCGCGGCTATCGCCTGCCGGCGCGCCACGTCATCCACACGCCCGGTCCGCGCTGGCGCGACGGGCAGCACGGCGAGCCCGAGCTGCTGGCCAATTGCTATCGCAACAGCCTGCGCCTTGCGGCCGAGAACGACTGCCATACGGTCGATTTCCCGTCCATCAGCACGGGCATCTACCGCTTCCCGCTCGATCAGGCGGCACAGATCGCCGTGCGCGAGATCACGCGCTATCTTGCCGACCATCCCGAAATGACGCGCGTGCGCATGGTCTGCTTTGACAGCCGCACCCGCGCTGCGTACGAGGCCGCGCTGGCCGCGCAGGAATGCGCCGGCTGACGCTCACCGTCACGCCGGAGCAGGCAGGCCGCACGGTCAAGAGCCTGCTCCGGCGTGAGCTGCATATGGCCGACGGTGCGATCGCCCGCGTCAAGACCGTGCCGGACGGCATCTGTCTCAACGGCGTGCACGCCCGCACCGTTGACCGCGTCGCCGCGGGGGATGTGCTCACCGTGCGCATCGATGATAAGCGCTCCGGCGGCAAGTTCACGCCCGTGGCCGTGCCGCTGGACATTTTGTATGAAGATGCCGATCTGCTCGCGCTCAACAAGCCCGCGGGCATGGCCGTGCACGGCGGATATGACCGCGGTGAGCCCACGGTCGCCAATGCCCTTGCCGCCTATCTCGGACCGGACGCTGTGTTTCACCCCGTCAACCGGCTCGACCGCGGCACGTCGGGCGTCATGCTCGTCGCCCGCAGCGGTTACGTGCACGACCGGCTGCGCCGTGTGCTGCACACCGATGGCTTCCGGCGCACCTATCTCGCCGTCGCCTGCGGTACGGGGCTGCCGCCGCGCGGCACGATCGACCTGCCCATTGCCCGCGCGGACGACGGTTCGACCCGGCGCATCCCTGCGCCCGGCGGTCAGCCGTCCGTCACGGACTATACCGTCCTCGCCGAGCGGGATGGGTATACGCTCCTGCGTGTCGCGCCGCGCACCGGGCGCACGCACCAGATCCGCGTGCACTTTGCCGCCCTCGGCCACCCGCTGCTCGGCGATGCGCTCTACGGCGGCGATACCGCCCTGCTCGCGCGCCCCGCGCTGCACTCTGCCGCGGCCGACTTTGTGCAGCCCGTCACCGGGCAGAGCCTGCATATTACCGCGCCGATCCCGCGTGATCTGCGCGCGTTTGATTTTGAGAGGTACTTATGAAGAAACGCTCCATCACGATCCTGTATAATTCGCCCGTCATCCTCACGTTTGCGCTGCTGAGCCTGCTCGCGCTCGGCCTCAGCAAGCTCACCGACGGCTGGACGACGCAGAACCTCTTTTGCGTCTACCGCTCGTCGCTGACGGACTGGCTGACCTACCCGCGCTTTTTCCTGCACGTGCTCGGCCATCCGGACTTCGCCGCCTATTGCAGCAACATCGTGATCCTGCTCGTCGTTGGCCCGATGGCGGAGGAGCGCTTCGGCGGCAAGCGCATCCTGCTTGCCATCGCGCTCACGGCACTCGTGACGGGGCTGGTGCTCTGGTTCTTTTTCCCGAACGGCGCGCTCATGGGCGCTTCCGGCGTCGTGTTCATGCTCATCGTGCTCGCATCCTTTGCCGGTATGCGCACCGGCACCATCCCGCTCACGCTCATCCTCGTGCTCATCCTCTACCTCGGCGGTGAGATCTTTCAGGCCGTCACCGGCTCTGCCGGTCTTGCGCAGCTCACGCACATCGCAGGCGGCGTGCTCGGTATGATCTTCGGCTTCACGTGGAGCCGCGGAAAGCGCGGTGGACGATGAAACTGCTCGTCAGTGCATGTCTGCTCGGCGTCGCCTGCCGGTATGACGGCGCGTCCAAGGGGCTCTCTGAGGATGTTCTGCGCGCGCTGATGGCGCGGCACACGCTCGTGCCCGTCTGCCCGGAGCAGCTCGGCGGACTGCCGACGCCGCGCGACGCGTCCGAGCGGCAGGGCAGCCGCGTCGTCATGCGTTCCGGCCGGGACGTTACAGACGCCTATGCGCGCGGCGCGCAGCAGGCGCTCGCCCTTGCGCAGCGCTTCGGCTGCACGGCTGCCCTGCTCAAGCAGCGCAGCCCCTCGTGCGGCCACGGGGAGATCTATGACGGCACATTTACCGGCACGCGCGTTGCCGGCGACGGCGTCACCGCAGCGCTCCTCGGCGCGCACGGCATCCGCGTCTATGGGGAGAACGACATCGCGGAGCTCTTGAACGAATAATTATGTAAACCAAAAGTCCGAAAACAGAATCCTTTTCCGGCAGTCTTAAGCGCAGTCTTGTGAGGCTGCGCTGCTTTTTTTGCGCCGATGGCACAAAAGACTTAAATAATTTGAAATCTCTGCGAAAACCGTTGAAAAATCACAGCCTTCCGTTATAATGAAAACAGTCGAAATCCGCAGAAAACAATGGAGGAGAAAACCATGCGCAAACGCTTTTTGTCCCTGCTGCTCGTGCTTGTCTGCGTGCTGACGCTGGCCGCCGCGCCGGTCGCCGCTGCAGAACCGGACGCTGTGCAGTCCCCGACATCTACGGCAGAGCCTGCCGTCCCCTCGTCGGAGCCGACAGCCCCGGTCGAACCCAGCACCGAACCCAGTCCCGAACCCAGCCCGGAGCCTACACCTACCGGCCCCTGGTATCAGGCGGCGATGGATTTTGCCTGTGCGCACGGCATCCTGCTCGGTGACGAGCACGGTGATCTGCTGCCGATGGGCAATGCCTCGCGCGCGCAGATGGCCGCCATGCTCGTGCGCGTGTTCGGCTGCACGGCAGGGAAGGACATTGTGTTCTTTTCCGATGTGAACCGGGATGCCTGGTACTATCCGGAGCTGAGCACCGCCGTCCAGATGAATATCCTCAGCGGCTACGGTGACGGCACGATCGGCCCGAACCGCAGCATCACGCGCCAGGAGGCGATGTCCGTCTTCGCGCGCGCCTTTGCAGTCTCTGACGGCACGGCTGCAGACCTTCAGGCTTTCCCGGACGTCTCCGGTGTCAGCGGCTGGGCGGTCGCCTCCGTGGCCGGTCTGGTCAGGGCCGGCATTGTCAACGGCGATGATACCGGCCATCTGAACCCCACGGCCAGCATCACCCGCGCCGAGATCGCGCAGATGCTCTATGAGCTCGGCCTGCAGTTTTGCAGCGACGCCGATGCACTGCCCGATTCCGGCCGCGTGATCTATACCGGCGCCGCGCCCCTGACGGCGGACGCCTTTACCGGCACGCTCTACCTCGGCGGTGCCGCCGGGCGCGACCTCGGTGATCTGAACATCACCGGTACGCTGGTCGTGCGCACCGATCCGAACGGCACGGTCACCGTCGGCGGCGCGGTCGATGCGCTCACCGTTGCAGCCGAGGGTACGACGGTCGCGGGCAGCGGTCATGCCGGCCTTGTGCGCGTGCTTATGCGCGGCTGCACGGTCACGCTCGCAGCCGATCAGACCAGTCAGGAATATGACATCATGCTTCAGGGTGTCGGCACGGTTGTGACCGATCCCGTGCCCGCGCTCTCGCCGGAGTGCCGCGCCATCGACCTGTACGTGACCTATCGCTATTTCCCCGCGGAATACAAAGCCGCCCCCGGCAAGGCGACGCTCGTCTGGTATGTTGACGGCGTGCAGCAGCCGACGCGCAGCTACACGCTCGACGGCAGCTCCATTACGCCGGGCTTCCACATTGCCGAGTCGGTCTGGAAGCGCGATATGCCCACGCAGCACACGGTAGAGATCCTGCTCTTGTGCGGCACGGATGCGATCCGCACGACGTTTGTCGTCCCGGTCAACAACTATTCGGACGCGGAGTATCAAAGCCTGCAGAGCGCGCAGTACCCGTATCAGCTCCACGTCGTGCGCAACCAGTGCACGGTGCTGGTCTACGGTCTGGATAAGAGCGGAGAATACTCCATCCTCCATCACGCCTTCGTCTGCGGCCCCGGCCAGACCACGCCGATCGGCACGTTCCGCACGCCGTTCAAGGCGGCCTGGCATCCGCTGCAGGGCTGCTGGGGGCAGTACTGCACGCAGATCGTCGGCAACTATCTCTTCCACTCCTCGCCGTATAACAGCCCGAACAAGAATGACCTGTCCTACCGGCTGTATAACCAGCTTGGCACGGTCTGCTCGCACGGCTGCGTGCGCCTGACGGTGGCGGATGCGAAGTGGATCTATGACAATTGCCCGCTCGGTACGACGGTGAAGATCTACAATGCCTCGTCCCTGCCCGTGCCGAAGCCGTCGGCTCCGTGGCTGGACATCACGAGCCCGAACCGCGGCTGGGATCCGACCGACCCCGACCCGGCGAACCCGTGGAGACAATAAAACGATTCCCCGGAGCGATCTGCTCCGGGGAATTTCTGTTCAGGTCTCAAAACGGACGATCGTGCACAGCGTGTCCGCACTGTACAGACACACAAACGCGCCGTCGTCTGCGGCGGTATACTTGAGCGTGACGGTCTTTGTGTCCTTGACCGCCTTCGGATAGACGATGCGAAAGCCGCGAAATGCGTCGCAGCGCATGGTTTCCGGCAGCGCCTCAAGCGCGAACTCAAGGTATCTCGTGTTGTGCACATGACCGTTAAAATCGATGTCGCAGCGTCGCAGCGGCAGCACCGTCTGCGTGTCAAAGACAGCGGGCGCGCGCAGCCGCGGCGCAGTGTCGGGGAAGACGCTGCGTGCCTCCGGCCGGTAGGACGCGAAGCGTTCGCGGTCGATGCGCACGATCTTTTCCGTGCGCAGGTCGAACAGGATCAGCCGCGATTCGGCGCGCACGAGCTCCGTTCCGCTCGTGTCCGTGATCGTGTAATCGCGGAAGACGCGTCCCACGGGGGCATTGTCGCGCACCCAAGTCGCGACCTGCAGGGGGGCTTTGCTCTGCGGCCGGTGCACGATCTCGACGCGCCAGTCGGTCAGTACCCATGTGATGCCGCGGCGGCTGCCGTCGATCACATCGTCGCCGGAGGAATCGGAGTGGCGGCTTGCGGTGTTTTCCAGAATGCGCAGGATCGCCTCATAGGCGAGCTTGCCGTCGCGGTCAAAATCGGCGACGCCGGGGCAGTAGGTCTCGGTGTAAAACATGGCGCACCTCCCTCAGACTTCCGGCAGACAGCCGTTTGCGAACATCCAGCTGTATGCCAGCGCCCACGAGCCGAACAGGTCCGTCTCGTGCAGGGCGCGCACCTGTGCGCGCGTGTACCAGCCGGATTCGATCTCCTCCATGGGGTCGCTGCTCGGGCGGAACGTCCCCTCAGCGATGCCGAACAGGCACACCGTGCGCTCGTCGCCGATGCCGACCGTGCACGCCGCCGGCGGCAGCACGTGCGTGATGGCGACCAGCCGCAGGCCCGTTTCCTCGCCCAGCTCGCGGCGCGCGGCCTCCTCGGGCGTTTCGCCTGGCTCGATGAGCCCGCCGGGCAGTCCGTAGATGCGCTGGCCGAGCTCCATGCGAAACTCATGGTTGAGCGCCATGTGCTCGCGCTTCGCGTCTGTGAGCACCATGACGACGGCGTCCGTGCGGTGCTGCTGCAGGTGCGCGAGCGAGTCGATGTTCCGGTCACGGCTGACCATCTCGTAGGTGCGCGGGCAGCCGGTGCGGTCAATATAATGCAGGTCATAGCGGTGCAGGTATGCGCCGCCGTCTTTTTTTTCAATGTCAACGAATTGCATGGGCTTCTCCTCTTTGCAGGTGATAGTCTAGCATACCACGTTTTGCGCCGCCCGACAACAAAAAAGATCAGAGCGGCGCCGGAAGCAGCGGCTGCTCTGATCTTTTTTGGGGGGAAGAAAGAAGGGGCATCTCTGACGCGAACGGTCATCACGTCCCAATGACTGTAGCACAGCTTTCTTAAAATATTGTGAGAGCTCAGCCATTTTCCGGCATCGCCACGACGCCGTGCGCGAGCTTGAGCTGCAAAATGCGCAGCACGCTCTCGTCGAGTGCCGCCTGCGTGAGCGTGCCGTCCGCGAGTGCCTGCTCCACGGCCGCGACCGCGCCGGGTACGTCGCTGATCTCGAGCAGCATGTCATTGCCGGCAGCGAGGGCGAGCACGGCCTTTTCTCCGTCTGTGTACTGCGCGAGCGCCTGCATCTGCAGCCCGTCCGTGACGATCACGCCGCGAAAGCCGAGGTCGTAGCGCAGCAGATTCGTGACGATCTTGCGTGACACGGAGGCAGGCGCATCGTCCATCGTCGGCACGGTCAGATGCCCGACCATGACCATGTCCGCTCCGGCGGCGATGCCGGACATGAACGGCTTGAGATCCTCCTGCCGCAGCTGCGGCAGCGTCTTGTCGACCGTGGCGGCGCCGTCATGTGAGTCGGTTTTTGTGCTGCCGTGACCGGGGAAGTGCTTCAGGCAGCAGATGACGCCCCCGTCGTGAAAGCCCTTGACGGCGGCGGCGACAAGCTCTGCCGCCTCATCATAGTCGTCGCTGTAGGCGCGGTCGCCGATGGCGCTGCTGCGCTTGTTCGTCCAGACGTCGGCCACGGGCGCAAAGTCCGTGTTGAAGCCGTAGGCCGCGATGTCGCGCGCGATGGTCTGCGCATTGTCGTGCGCGCCCTGCGTACCCTGTGCGCGGTAGCTGTACATGCTGCCGAGCTTCGTCGTGCCGACGGTGTTCATCAGCCGCGCGACGCGGCCGCCCTCCTCGTCGACCGAGATGAGCGGCGCCGTTTTGCACCCGTCCGCAAGCGCTCCGGTGAGCGCCGCAAGCTGTTCGCCGGAGGTCATGTTCCCTGCCGAGAGCAGCAGACCGCCGACGGGGTAAGCACGCAGCGCAGCGGCGAGTTCGTCCGTCATGCCCGTGACGGTGCTGCCGCCGGTGAGCGCCTCCGGGTGTACGATCAGCAGCTGGCAGATCTTCTCCTGCGTGGTCATGCCGTCGAGCAGCGTCTGCACCGCATCCTTGCGCACCTCGGCCGAGGTGCGCGGCGTAGGTGTGGGCTGTGCGGCCTCCTGCCCGCGGCGGACGCACACAACTACGAGCACGACCGCCAGCACCGTGAGCACGAGCAGGTAGACGAGTGCGCGCCAATTTTGTTTTGCAGTTATCCAAAAATCATTTCGTTTCATGCCGTCATTTTACCGCAGCGGCAGCAAAAACGCAACACCGTCTCCTCGACGTGCCGGACTTGTTTCGTTCACAAATATGTGCTATAATAATGGACAAAATTTTGGGGTGTGACCCCAGACAGGAAGTGTTCGATTCTTATGACAAAAATTGATATTTTCTCCGGTTTTCTCGGTGCCGGCAAGACCACGCTGATCAAAAAGCTGATTGCCGAGGCGTACACGGGCGAAAAGATCGTGCTGATCGAAAACGAGTTCGGTGAGATCGCCATCGACGGCGGCTTCCTCAAGGACTCCGGCGTACAGATCAACGAGATGAACTCCGGCTGCATCTGCTGCAGCCTCGTGGGCGACTTTGCCGACGCGCTGCAGAAGGTGCTCACCCAGTTTCACCCCGACCGCATCCTCATTGAGCCCTCGGGCGTCGGCAAGCTGAGCGACGTCATCCGCGCCGTGCAGGGCGTGCAGTCCGACGAGCTGGTGCTCAACGGCTTTACGACCGTGGTGGACGCGAACAAGTGCAGGATGTACATGAAGAACTTCGGCGAGTTTTTCAACAACCAGGTCGAGAACGCAAGCGCCATCATCCTCTCGCGTACCGAGGGTATCCGCCCCGAGAAGCTCGACGCCGCCGTGGCGCTGCTGCGTGAAAAGAACCCGACCGCCACGATCGTGACCACGCCGTGGACGGAGCTGGACGGCAAGCAGATCCTCGAAACGATGGAGCGGCGCGACACGCTGTCCGCCGAGCTCGAGCACCTCAAGGCCGAGGCCGCCGAGGACGACGACGAGGATGAACACGAGCACCATCACCACCATCACGATGATGACGAGCACGAATGCTGCTGCGGCCATCACCATCACCATGACGACGATGATGACGATGATGACGATGAACACGAGCACGAGCATCATCATGACCACGACGAGCATGACCACGAGCATGACGAGCATGACCATGACCACTGCTGCGGCCATCACCACCATCACCACCACGCGGACGAGGTGTTCACGAGCTGGGGCACCGAGACGCCGCGCAAATACACCGACGACGAGATCCGCACCGCGCTCGACGCGCTCATCAACGAGCACCGCTACGGCGTCGTGCTGCGCGCCAAGGGCATCGTGCCCGCGACCGACGGCGGCTGGATCCACTTTGACTACGTGCCCGGCGAATCCGACGTCCGCCGCGGCAGCGCACAGGTCACCGGCCGCGTGTGCGTGATCGGGTCGCACCTGGCCGAGGATGCACTGAAGGAGCTGTTCCACATTGGCTGACACGAAACAGCAGGCGCCGGATCTGCCGGTATACCTGTTCACCGGCTTTCTGGAGGCCGGCAAGACGAAATTCATTCAGGAGACGCTCGAGGACGAGCGCTTCCATAAGGGCGAGCGCACGCTGCTGCTGCTGTGTGAAGAGGGCGAGGAGGTCTACGAGCCGGACAAGTTCTGCGCCGGCAACGTCTTTGTGCGCAACATCGACGAGGAGTCCGACCTCACGGTCGAACACCTGAAGGCGCTGCAGGACGAGATCCACCCCGAGCGCGTGCTCGTGGAGTACAACGGCATGTGGATGCTCGACTCACTCTACGGCAACCTGCCGGAGGGCTGGGCGGTCGCGCAGGAATTCCTGTTTTGCGACGCGACGTCGTTTTTGAGCTACAACGCGAACATGCGCCAGCTCACGGTGGACAAGCTCAAGAGCGCCGAGCTCGTCGTGCTCAACCGCTACAACGACAGCATGGACCGCATGGAGATGCACCGCGTCATCCGCGCCATCTCCCGCCGGTGCGACATCGCGTATGAATACACCGACGGCAAGGTCGTGTACGACGACATTGAAGATCCGCTGCCGTTCGACCTTGACGCCCCGGTCGTCGAGATCGAGGACCGCGACTTCGCCATCTGGTACCGCGACATGTCCGAAGAGCCGAAGAAGTACGACGGCAAGACCATCGAGGTCAAGTGCCGCTGCCTCGTGCGCAAGAACGTGCCGAAGGGCTGCTTCATCGCCGGGCGGCACATCATGACCTGCTGCGTGCAGGACATTCAGTTCGCGGGCGTCATCTGCGTTTGGGACCGCGCCGACGAGATCCGCAACGACGAGTGGGCCATCATCACGGCCCGGCTGGACTACAAGTTCCACCGCGCCTATGGCCGCAAGGGCCCCGTGTTCACGGTGCAGTCCGTGCAGGAGGTCGAAAAGCCGGAAGAACCGGTGGCCACGTTCTATTAAACCGCGAAGAAGCCTCGCAGAGTTTGCCGCCCGCAGGCGGCAAAGAAAATGCAATCATTTTTTCCGGCGGCATGTACGGCGGAAAAAATACTTTTCAGGCTGCAAGTGTGGAATTTGTGCGCCATCGGCGCGCAAATTATGCGCGCAGCAGACTGTAAACCTTTTGTCGGAAACCCCGAATGGGGTTTTCGACAAGTGAAAAAAATCAGCCGCCCGGTGGGCGGCTGATTTTTCTTTGCCGAAATTCAGTTCTCGCGGTCCTCGGCCGTGGACAGCAGGACGCGGTCGTTATCGAAGACCTCGCCCGCCTTGGCGGCGAAGGCATCGAGCAGGCCCTGCACGGTCATGTCCGCGCGCTCCGGGCCGGAGACATCGAGCACGATGCGGCCGGCGTCCATCATGAGCGTGCGCGTGCCGAGCTCGAGTGCCTGGTGCATATTGTGCGTGATCATGAGGCAGGAGATGCTGCGCTCCGACACGACGCTGCGCGTGAGCGCGAGCACCTTATCGGCCGTGACGGGGTCGAGCGCGGCGGTGTGCTCGTCGAGCAGCAGCAGCTCGGGCGTGACCATGGTGGCCATGAGCAGCGTCAGCGCCTGGCGCTGGCCGCCGGAGAGCAGGCCGACGGGCGTGTTCATGCGGTCCTCCAGCCCCATGTCGAGCTGGGCGAGCGCGTCACGGAAAAAGTCGCGGTCGCGGCGTGTCACGCGGCGGAAGGACTTATGCTTTTCCGGCGAGCGGAGGTAGGCCACGGCGAGGTTTTCCTCGATGGTCATGTGCGGCGCAGTGCCCTTGAGCGGATCCTGGAACAGGTGGCCGATGCGGCGGCTGCGCTTGTGCGACGGCAGGAACGTGATGTCCCGCCCGTCGAGCGTGATCGTGCCGGCGTCGACGTAAAACACACCGGCGATGGCATTGAAGAGCGTGCTCTTGCCGGCGCCGTTCGAGCCGACGATGGTGGCAAACTCCCCGTCGGCCAGCCGGAGCGAGAGGTCGGACAGGGCGCGCTTCTCGTTGACGGTGCCGGCGTTGAACGTCTTGGAAATATGGGAAACTTCAAGCATCGGTCTCGTCCCCCTTTCCGGACAGGGCGCGCAGCTTGCGGGCGTTGGACTTGATCTTCGCCAGATGGACGTAGTCCTTCATGTTCGGCGCGGCGATGGCGACGGCCACGATGACGGCGGACACGAGCTTGAAATACTCGGCCGAGATGTTCAGCCGCAGCGCCAGCGCGATGATGAAGCGGTAGACGATGCTGCCGAGCACGACGCAGACGACGCGCTTGCCCACGCTGCCGCGGCGGCCGGCAAAGACCTCGCCGATGATGAGGCTCGCCAGCGCGATCGTGACCATGCCGGTGCCGAGGTTGATGTCGCAAAACTTGTTGTATTCCCCGATCAGGCAGCCGGACAGCGCCGTGAGGGCGTTGGCCAGGCACAGGCCGATCGTGATGGTGGCTTTCGGATTGATGGAGGAAGCGCTGACCATATCCAGACTGTCGCCCGTGGCGCGGATGGACAGGCCGAGGGACGTGCCGAAAAAGCGGATGAGCACGAACACGATCACGGCCGCGATGAGCGCGAGCAGGATCAGCCGGCTCCACTGCCCGCCGACAAGGCCCTTGAAGAGCGAAAACACCGTGTCGACCCCGGTGATGGACACGTTGGACGAAAAGCCCATGACCGCGAGGTTGATCGTGTAGAGGCCGGTGTTCGAGATGATGCCGGCGAGGATGCTCTCAACGCCGAGGCGCGTCTGCAAAAAGGCCGTGATGTAGCCCGAGAGCATGCCCGCCGCCATGGCCGCGAACAGCGCGAGGATCGGGTGGCCGGCAATGGTGAGCATGGCGCCCACGGCGCAGCCGAGCGTGAAGCACCCGTCCGTGGACAGGTCGGCGATATTCAGGATGGAAAAGCTGATGAACAGCGCCAGCGCGACGAGGCCGTAAATGAGGCCGACCTCGAGCGCCGTCTGCAAAACGGTCAGCATGGAGCTCCCTCCTTCGGGATATCAGATATCAGTCAAAATTCTGCTGCGTGGTCGTCTCGAGCACGGAGCTGCACTTGCCGTCAAACGCCTGCTTGACGGCCGCGAGGTCGTAGCCGAGGGCGGCGCAGCTTTCGGTGTTGATCATGGCGATGCCGTTATCGAACGTGGTCACGGGCAGCGTGGCGGGGTCTTTGCCGTCAACGAGCACCTGCACGACCATGTCGGCCGTGATCGTGCCGAGCTTGGTGTAATCCACGCCGTAGCCGACGAACGCGCCGTTGAGGGCGAAGGAGTCCGCGCCGCAGTACTGCGGGATCTTGGCATTGAGGAACTTCTCGTAGATGGCGAGCTCGGCGGTCATGATGGTGTTGTCGGTCGGGGTGAAGACGGCGTCGACCTTCTCGGCGATGAGCGCATCGACGGCGGAGGTGACTTCATCGGTGGTGGTGCCGGTCTTTTCCACGCAGCGGATGCCCTTGCCCTCGAGGTAGGCCTTCGCGTCCTCGATCGGCTGCTTGGAGGAATCCTCGCTCTTGGAGTAGAGCAGGCCAACGGTCTTGGTGTCCGGGTTCTGGGCGAGCATCAGGTCGAGCAGGCCCTTGGTGTTGAGCGCGTCGCTCGTGCCGGTGATGCGGCCGCCGGGCGCGTCGAGCGAATCAACAATGCCGGCGCCGACGGGGTCAGACACGGCGGAGAACACGATGGGGATCTCGGTGTCCTCGGTGGCGGACTGCATGATCTTCACGG
>ENA-UESJ01001027-UESJ01001027.1-human-gut-metagenome-genome-assembly--contig:-NODE-1027-length-13863-cov-15.697084_pt1 | contig 13863 bp, 8 predicted proteins | sample MGYA00243000_ERZ508001 | MGnify/ENA primary metagenome ERZ508001 (study PRJEB26167, sample SAMN06115479) | human gut metagenome | host: Homo sapiens | place: China:Chongqing | collected 2015-03-03... | reverse complement strand
AGAACGATGTTGCCCTAATTTGGATTGATGCACATCCCGATATCACACTAGCCACACGGCGGGACACTGTTGATTTTATCAACGAGAAAAAGCTTGCCGAACTTCCCGGAGACTCAACCATATTCACCGGTGAAATAAAAGGAGAATTCCCAGAAAACAGCTTACCCACCCAAATGGAATTGGAGGTAAAACCCGGTGCACAGATTATTTTTATCAAAAATGATTATGAGCGTCGATGGGTTAACGGAACCATCGGGACCATAGCAGGCATAGACGAAGATGAAACACTCTATGTCATCACAGAAGATGGAAAAGAAGTCGATGTTAAAAAAGACAGCTGGCGCAACATACGCTATCGCTATAACGACAAAGAAAAAAAGATAGAAGAAGAAGAGTTAGGCGTATTCATCCAATATCCCATTCGTCTGGCATGGGCAATAACCATACACAAAAGCCAAGGTCTTACTTTCAGCCGTGTAGTCGTTGACTTTACCGGAGGAGTATTTGCCGGAGGGCAGGCATACGTAGCTTTAAGCCGTTGCACCTCTCTAGATGGCATCCAACTAAAAAAACAAATTACCCGGGGTGATATATTCGTCCGCCCGGAAATTGTCAGTTTTGCTCAAAGGTTCAACAACCGTCCAGCCATAGAAAAAGCATTGAAACAGGCACAAGCGGATGTGCAATATGTAGAAGCGGTCAAACAGTTCGACCAAGGAAACTTTGAAGGATTCCTAGAGCAGTTCTTCCTCGCCATTCATTCCAGATATGATATAGAAAAGCCCGTCATCAAACGATTTATCCGCAAGAAGCTCGAGATTATCAATCGGCAGAAAAAGGAAAACCAACGATTACGAGAACAATTATATGTACAACGCAAGAATCTGGAGAAATATGCCCGCGAATATTACCTCATGGGAAATGAATGTATCACGCAGGCACATGACTCGCGGGCTGCCATTGCCAATTATGATAAAGCCATCGAACTCAATCCGTCTTATACAGATGCATGGATTCGAAAAGGAATCACTTTATACAATAATAAAGAATACTACGAGGCAGAAGTATGCTTGAATGAAGCAGTACGTCTCAGCCCCATGCTATTCAAAGCCGTATATAACCGTGGAAAGAACCGAATGGCACTTGACAATATCGAAGGGGCTCTTGCCGATTTCGACCGTGCCGTATCCATTAAACCCGAACATGCCAAAGTTCATGAACTGTTCGGCGATGCACTGATGAGAACAGGAAAAGAAGAAGCAGCAGCCCTGCAATGGGCTATTGCCGAACGATTACGCGAAAAAAATGCTAAAGATTAAAATATCATGCTGTTAAAACTGTACGAAAAGAACAATAATCCAAAGGATTTAGACCGGATTATCGAAACCCTGCAAGAGGGGGGACTTATTATTTATCCCACCGACACCATGTATCCATCATGCTTGTCCTGATGTGCCTTTGGAGGTATTTGTACATGGTGCTTTGTGTGTAAGCTATAGTGGACAATGTTATGTTAGTCAGGCTTGTTTCGGACGTAGTGCCAATCGGGGAGAATGTGCCCAGTTCTGTCGCCTTGCTTTTGATATGGTAGATGCGGACGGTAAATCTATAGTAAGGAATAAGCATTTATTGTCTCTGAAAGATTTGAATCAGAGCGAAGAGTTGGAGCAATTGCTGGATGCCGGAGCTTCTTCCCTGAAAATAGAGGGACGTTTGAAGGATGTATCTTACGTTAAAAATGTAACAGCTTATTATCGCCAGAAGCTGGATACTGTTTTCAAACGTCGTAAAGAGTATATCCGTGCTTCATCGGGGAAAGTGAAATTAGAGTTCAAACCTCAATTGGATAAGAGTTTCAGTCGTGGTTTTACTAATTATTTTCTTTTTGACAGGAATAAGGATATTTTTTCTTTTGATACTCCCAAGTCTTTAGGGGAGGAGATGGGGACAGTGAAGGAAATTCGTGGTAATTATCTTACCGTAGCCGGAATCAAGTCTTTTAATAATGGAGATGGCGTCTGTTTTTTGGATGAGACTGGTAAGTTGCAGGGATTTCGCATAAACCGGGTGGAGAATAATAAGTTATTTCCTCAAGAGATGCCTCGGATAAAGCCCCGTACGATACTTTATCGTAATTTTGATCAGGAATTTGAGAGGTTGATGTCGCGTAAATCAGCTGAAAGGAAAATTGCTGTCATTTTAAAATTGGCTGAAAATAATCGGGGCTTTACTCTGTCTCTGACCGATGAAGATGATCACAGTGTCAGTGTGGTGCTGGAAAGGGAGAAGGAACGTGCCCGTACTCCGCAGGAAGATAACTTGCGTACACAACTTGGAAAGTTAGGAAATACTCCATTTGAAGCGTCAGATATAGTGATTGACTGGTCGGACAATTGGTTTATTCCAGCTTCTATGCTTGCCGAACTTCGCCGTAAGGGAATAGAGAAACTGCTGGAAGTGCGCCGTATTAATTATCGGCAGGAAATTTACAAGTTGCCTCGAACGCATCATGCTTTTCCTGTGAATGAATTGACTTATTTGGGAAATGTGATGAATGCTGATGCTGTTTCCTTCTATAGGAATCATGGCGTGCAGCGTATTGCTCCGGCTTATGAAAAGGCTCCGGCAGAAGAAGCGGTATTGATGTTTTGCAAGCATTGTTTGCGTTATAGTATGGGATGGTGTCCCTCTTGGCATAAAGTGCGTTCTCCTTATAGGGAACCTTATTATTTGGTTAGCTCGGATAACAGACGTTTCCGCTTAGAGTTTGATTGTAAGAATTGTCAGATGAAAGTCTATGCTGAAAAGTAAGTACATCGGATTACTGTTTTTGGTGTTGGCTATTTTAATGGCTTGCCAATATCCTTCACCTGTTACTCCGAGTGGGGATATGCCGCAAAAGAAAAGGGATTCTGTCAATTATTTGATGGAACGGCATTATACATTAAACAGTAATTTTGAGGTTACTTCAGATTCGCTTATGTTACAGCAACTGCCATTGGTTGATGTGCTTCCTGTTTTTAAAGGAGAACGGCTGGTGGTAGCGGAGTTTATGATACAAGCTGCTGATAGTGTGGATTCTGTATGGGTAAAGGTAGCACGGGACCAGGAAACAATGGGATGGATACATGAAAAGGAATTGTTGGAGAAAGTAGTTCCTGTGGATTCAGTGTCACAGTTTATTCATTTTTTCAGTAATTCTCATACCATCGCTTTCTTTGTCATATTAGGCTTTTTCGGTATTTGGTATATTCATAGGGCTATTCGTCGCCAGAAGCTGCAATTAATCTGGTTGAATGATATTGATAGCGTTTTTCCTACAGTTCTTTCTTGGTTGGTAGCTACAGCAGCTACGCTTTATGCCAGTATTCAGCATTTTGTTCCGGGAACTTGGGAGCAGTTTTATTATAATCCTTCTTTGAATCCTTTTAGCTTACCTTTTATTCTTTCTCTTTTCATGTTTAATATTTGGGGGATTATTCTTGTGGGGTTGGCTACTTTGGATGATTTGTTTCATCAGGCACATATTGAAGCTGCATGTTTTTATTTGTTGGGATTGATGTCCTGCTGTATCTTTTTATATTTGTTTTTTACATTTACTACGTATTACTATTTGGGTTATCCATGTTTATTGGTATATGCTGTATGGTCATTTAATCGTATAAAGCATGCTTCCCGGTATAAATTCAGTTGTGGAAATTGTGGGGCGAAGATAAAGAATAAAGGAGTGTGTCCTCATTGCGGCGCTGTCAATGAATAATTTTATTGTTTGTTTCTTTTGACAAAGGCTCAAGCAGTTTTCTATTGTAAACAGCATTTTCTCTATGTACATACACTAAAACAAATAGGTTTGTTCTAGAAGCTATGGGTATCATTTACAGCAATAATAAAGTTCTTGCTTTTCTTGGTGTGACAGAATAAAAAATAAATTTGATTTGGTAAATGTGGAAACAGAAAGGGAGTTCGTGATGAACCCCCCTTTTATTTTTGCAAGAATGGTTAGAAGTGATAACGTATATCCACTCCCAGTTGTAAAGGCCTGCTTTTTTGTTCGAATCCTCTATGCATGGTTTCAAAATAGAAGGTTGTATAATCCTTGTTGGTTAAATTACGTCCCCATACATCTATCTGTAAAGCTTTTGTCTGCAAAGAAATGCGCCCGTTCAGTGTTCCGTAAAAACTTTGTGAGACATTGTTTTTTTCAGTCCAATAAATTTTTCCTGCTCCGGTATAGCTCATGCCTAAAGTCAGGCTTTGCATCCAATTGCTTTTATCGAAAAAGAAACTATAATTTGCGCCTGCATTCATGGTATGGCGGGGAACAAATGGTACATAATTGCCGCTATAATCAATTTGCTCTTCTGATGATGTAGTACCTCCGTCATATTTTTTGAATGTGGAATGAGTATATCCATAACTTACATTCATATTCAGGTTTTTGTTGATGGATGCCAGAAAGCTGGCCTCTACTCCATAACTTTCGCTACTACCTGCATTGACCATCATTCGTCCCAAGCCACTATTGACAAATTTGGCGATTTGTTGGTCGTGGGTATCCATGTAGAATGCGGCAAGGTCGGTCTTCAGTTTGCCGTTGAACAAACTGAGATGTGATCCCACTTCGTAATTCCAGCTGTACTCGGGCTTGTAGACAGTTGTTTCTTGTACGTTCAATTCTTTTCCGTAGTTGGGCATGTGTTGCTTGATCATTCCTTCTATCATACCTGCCATAGATTCTGGTGCCTTGTCTAGTATGGCTTCAATCATTTTTTGTTGCATGTCACTTTGTATCAGTTCTGAAAACATCTGTACGTTATAACCTCCGGAACGATATCCTCTGGTTATGCTTACATACATATTGTTTGCAGGGCTGAAATCGTATTTAAAAGCTAGCTTGGGAAGTAGCTGTACATAGTCGTTTTTTTCTTTTCCTTCCAATAGCGGTGCGGCATTCAAATTCCTGAATGGAATATTAAGGGGAGGCATTGCCATTTTAAGAAAGAAATCGAAATCAATATTACTATCCGAGAAATAATTCATAGACATTTTTTCATATTCCAAGCGCAAACCTGCTGTTACTGAAAGGCCTTTCACAAACAGGTCGTTGAATGTAGATTGGTGGTACAGTGCGGTGCTGAATACCGGTGTGTCAAAACTTCCACTTACGCGGATACGGTTGTTCAAAACGTCCAGACTCATTTCAGGGGTACGGCGGGGATTGTCTAAATGAATTTTCTTGAAAGTATTGTTGATGTTTCCTTCGATCATATCGGTCACTCCGTCCTCCATGAAGTTTACCGGACCGGTGGTATGTAGCCATTGATAAAAACCACTAACCCCTGTAACCCATTGCCAGCGCTTGTTGTTTTTGCTTTTAAAAGTAATCTCTTCACTGATGGTATTCAGACGCTGCTTCTGCTCAATGGTATAAATGCTGACAGGCAGGAAATCCTGGTCCATAAACATACGGTCGTTTAAATTCTGGAATCCTGTAACAGCGCTTAAGATAAACTTTTGCGCCTGGTATTCAATATTCAAACCGGTATTGAACAGTCCACGGCGATAAGTACAATCCTGATCGTATGAAATCTTCCCTATGTAGTTTTTATATTTTTCATTCTCTTTGTCGTATCCGTCTATAGCTCCTGTATAGTAATAAGGGTATCCCCCTTCGTCATTATAATCATAGCCTATGGTGAAGTCTAGTTTTAAGTTTTCTGAAGGCAGCCAGATAGCATGTATTCGTCCGCCTCCCGCTTCCATATTATCTACTTTTTTCCCATTGAGCGAATTGCGGAAGAATCCGTCTGATCCCTCATAATAACCACCGGCGGAGAAAGCGAAACAGTCACTCCAACGGTGGTAATGGGTTAATGAAGCACTGCGGTAGTTACTTTTTGTTCCATAACTCAGTTTTACGTCTGTTCCCTGATAGGAGAATGGAGAGCGGGTATGTACCTTGATTAGTCCCCCCATGGTATTGCGTCCGTACAAGGTTCCTTGTGGACCGCGAAGAATATCAATACGTTCTATATCATAAAAATTGAAATCAAATGCAGATTTGTCAATGTAAGGGATATTGTCCACATACAAACCTACCGCAGGAGTATTGATACGCGATCCGATTCCCCGGATGTAAATGGCTGAGGTGAGTCTTGAACCATAGTCGGGCATAAAGAAATTGGGTACCAGTGAACTCACGTTCTTTAAAGTGGTGATTTGGTTTGCTTGCATATCTTTTTGGGAGAGTAAAGATACGGCTGTAGGAAGTTCCCTTAATTTTCCGGTTTCTTTAGGTGAAGCGATAACTACCACCTCTTCTATATCAATGACTTTTGTAGTGTCCTTAGGCAGCGTGTTGATATCTTCAGCAAAAGTTGTTGCAGCCAGCAGGCAGGATGTAATGAATAAAATGTTTTTTCTCATATTTATTGTTTGGTTTTATTTGATACATCACGGATAACCAGAGTTGCTACAAGTTTCTACCAGGCGGAAAATTTATATATTCCACTCTGTATAATCCATGATGGAGAATGATTCCGGCTGCAAAGTAACGGTAAACCTGATATGTGTGCAATCCTAATAAATGAGGATTTTATATTCTGTCTGCTTCAATGTAGCCATTCATCACAGCATAAACGGTAAGACCGGAAACAGACTTGATGCCCAGTTTTTCAGTAATGTTCTTGCGGTGGGAGATAACGGTGGTCAGGCTGATATTAAGTTTGTCGGCTATCTCTTTGTTGATAAGTCCTTTGGTGATAAGTATCAATACTTCTATTTCCCGGACAGACAATTCATGTTCCGTTTTTTCTATGTGCATTGCTTTATCTGCTGCTTGTTTTCTTGCCTGATGTCCATATTGGCGCAATTGATGGATGTCTTTTATCAAAGAACCTTCGTCTTGGTAGATATTCAGTTTGGGAACACCGGATAATTGAGGCTGGTTGTCACCTCCTGCTAATACAATTGTTTTTGGTTTACGAAGTAAAAAGAAGGAAGTATGTTCAAAATAGATTTGGGCAGAGATAAAATAATGGGCATACATGTCCGGTGTGTCATCCATCAGCTCACCAAAGGAATGGAATACACGGATAGTAGCCATTGGAATGATATCTTCCAAAATGTTTTTTAACCCCAGGCAAGTGAGGGTATTTGGGTCTACTATGGCTATTTCGGGATGATGCATGATGTTTTCTTTGGTGCAAAGATACATATCTTTTATAAAAAACAGATTCATAAAGACAAAGAAATCTTCTTTTAGGCAACATCACCAATCATTTATTTGTAGGGGCGCATTTGAATGCGCCCGCATACGTGCTGTAAATCATTTTCGGATAGGTTCAATCTGTCCTTACTCCTAAATAAGTGGCTGCTGCTTCAGCACATTTTTCTCCATCGATACCTGCTGAAACAATTCCTCCGGCGTAACCTGCTCCTTCTCCACAAGGAAATAACCCATTGACAGTGACATGTTGCAGTGTCTCATTATCTCGCAGGATCCGTACCGGAGCCGACGTGCGTGTTTCTACACCAATCATCACTGCTTCATTGGTCAGGAAGCCATGGCTGCTCTTTCCGAATTGTTGGAAACCTTTGCTCAAACGGTCGGTAATGAATGCAGGCATCCAAAAATGCAGGGGAGAGGAAACTAATCCCGGACTATACGAACTGTCGGGTAAATCATAGCTTAGTTTTTTGCGGGTGAAGTCCACCATTCGTTGTGAAGGTGCGGTTTGGCGCATATTGCCTTGCTGCCAGCAGGAGGCCTCCAATGCTTCTTGGAAATACATCATGGTTAATGGACAATGGTCGGTAGTCCATTGACCATGATTTTTATTAGTGGCTTTTAATTCTTCACTTTTCGTTTTTAATTCTTCTGTAAAAAGATTATTTTCCGCCAGATCTTCCGGCCTGATTTCTACCACCATGCCGGAGTTGCTCCATTTGGAGCCGCGGTTGCTGGGACTCATGCCGTTTACTACAATCTGATGCGGACCGCTTGCGGCAGGAACAACAAATCCTCCCGGACACATACAAAAACTATAGACACCACGTCCTTCTACTTGTGTCACAAAGCTATATTCAGCGGCAGGCAGATACTTTCCACGTCCGTTTTTATTATGATATTGTATTTGGTCAATCAGCATGGACGGGTGTTCCAAACGTACTCCTACTGCAATTCCTTTGGTTTCCATCTCTATACCATTGTCATACAACCACCGATACACATCCCGTGCGGAATGTCCGGTAGCCAGAATAACAGGTCCTTTGAAAGTCTTTCCGGTATTTGTTTCTATACCTGTGATTTTGTTTTTTTCTATAATAAGGGAATCCATTCGTGTTTCGAAATGCACTTCACCACCACATTCTATGATGGTATTCCGCATATTTTCAATCACACGCGGCAACTTGTCTGTACCGATGTGGGGATGGGCATCTGCCAGGATGGAGGTACTGGCGCCATGTTGGCAGAATACATTCAGAATTTTGTTCACATTCCCTCGCTTTTTGCTTCGGGTATAGAGTTTGCCGTCTGAATAGGCTCCTGCTCCTCCTTCTCCGAAACTGTAGTTGCTTTCAGGGGCAACTTTGTGCTCACGGCTGATACGGGCGATATCTATTTTTCTATCGCGTACATTCTTACCTCGTTCCACTACGACAGGCCGGAGTCCTAACTCTATTAATCGCAAAGCAGCAAAAAGTCCGCCCGGTCCTGCTCCCACGACAATGACTTGTGGTTTCCCATCTACCTTATTATATATAGTACGGGTGAACTCCTCATCTTGTGGCATTTCATTAATATATAGGCGTACTTTCAAATTTACATAGATGGTGCGTTGACGTGCGTCTATGCTCCTTTTTAAGATGCGAAGGGCATGGATGGTACGTATATCCAATCCCTTGTCATGTCCGATGAACTGTTTCAGTGACTGTTCGTTGGCTGCTTGTTCAGGCAAGACTCTTATTTGAAATTCCTGTATCATGGTTCTTATTTGGATTGTTCGCCTTCCGGCATTAATTTTTTACGGTAATAAGAATTGGCGGTATATAGTGCGGCGGCAGGGTTGTGTCCTGTCACACGGTCTTTGGTCACTAAAGTTGTAGTATAGGCATTAGAGTACTTGTAGAATAAACTGTCATGTCCCACACATAGTCCGATAACCACGTTCAACTCTGTATGTGCTTGGTTGAGAAGGCGTGCTTGTAGGATAGGGTTACACATTGCCGCACCGATTTTTTCACATTCTTTGGGGATTCCGATAGAGGATTTGGCTATTCCGGCTACTTTGCAGATTACTGAATATACCTCAAAGCCGTTAGCACGGAGGATGCGGGCAAAAATACGGGCTTCATTCACCAGTCCGATACAATAGGCAATTCCTAGTTTTTTATATCCCATCTTGCGTGCGAAAGTCATGATTTCTTCCACACGGGTTAATCGGCAGTAACCTTCATATTCCACTTCGGCACTGGCTGCCATTATCTTGTTGTTGTCGTTATATTGTTTCAACGCCCATTCCAAATCTTCTTGTTCCAAATGGGTAGTCAGACAAAATTCAGGGTAAGTGCGCTCTTTGAACTTGCAGTTCTGTGTGCCGCAGTCTATGCAGGTCGGGGGGTATGATTGTTCTTTTGTCATTTTATATCATTATTCAAATTAAGTTTTCTCTTATTTATCTCATCCAAACAAAGCCCGGAACGCTTCTTCTACCTTCCTTACCGGAATGATTTCTATCTTTAATTTTGATGTATCCATTCCTTGCAAATTATGTTTCGGTATAAGAATTTGTTTGAAACCTAACTTCTCTGCTTCTCCGATGCGTTGCTCAATACGGTTTACAGGTCGGATCTCACCACTCAGTCCTACTTCACCCGCCATGCAGGTGTCACGTTCTATTTCCGTATCCATATTGCTGGATAGAATGGCACTGATGACAGACAGGTCGATGGCCGGATCATTCACTTTCAATCCACCTGCGATATTCAAAAAGACATCTTTTTGTGCCAGTTTGAATCCTACCCGTTTTTCAAGTACTGCCAGAAGCATGTTCATACGTCGTAAATCAAATCCGGTGGCAGAACGTTGCGGATTCCCATATACTGCCGAACTGACTAAAGCCTGTGTTTCAATCAAGAAAGGGCGGACTCCTTCTATGGCAGAGGCGATAGCAACCCCGCTCATCCCGTCATGGTCTTGGCTAAGCAACAGTTCGGACGGGTTGCTCACTTGGCGCAAACCGTTTTGGCGCATTTCATAAATGCCCAGTTCGGCGGTGCTTCCGAAACGGTTCTTGATGCTGCGGAGAATGCGGTACATATAATGTTGGTCACCTTCAAATTGCAATACGGTGTCTACAATATGTTCCAGTACCTTGGGGCCGGCAATGCTTCCTTCTTTATTGATATGGCCGATCAGAATGACCGGCGTATTTGTTTCTTTGGCAAATTTTAAAATAGAAGCGGAACATTCACGTACCTGTACCAAACTGCCGGGAGAAGAGTCTATCGTTTCGGTTGAGATGGTTTGAATAGAGTCGATGATCACTAAATCGGGTCGTGTATTCTTGATATGGACGTAAATCTGCTCCAACGAAGTTTCACAGACTATCAGGCAGTCGGAAGAATTATGCGGGATACGGTCTGCACGCAGTTTTAATTGCCGGGCACTCTCTTCTCCCGATATATACAATACTTTTTTGTCAGGCAGATGAAGTACGGTTTGCAGCACCAAAGTGGATTTGCCTATCCCCGGTTCACCGCCCAGTAGAACGAGTGATCCCGGTACTAAACCGCCTCCCAATACCCGGTTCAGTTCTTCGTCGTGCATATCAATTCGAGGTTCGTCCCCTCCGGTAATGTCATTCAGTGTGACAGGCTTGCTTTTTACGGATTCCAGGCCGGATACCGGTCTTTTGTTTGCAGGTTCCTTGCGTATAATTTCTTCTACGTATGTGTTCCATGCACCGCAAGACGGACATTTCCCTACCCATTTGGGTGAATCCTGCCCACAGTTGGTGCATACATATACAGTCTTTTCCTTTGCCATATTCTTACGGGATAATTAAAACAGCGCAACTTGAGGCTGAATTTGTACAAAGGTAAGGAAATAGTTCTGCATATCAACATGGGCAGGATAAAAAAGTTTTGTCTTATTTCTGCTTTAATAAAAAGCATTCTTATATTTTATCGCAAAAAAATGGGAAATTGTGATAGATTGTAGGAAATTGTTTTTATATTTGCATCGTTCAAATAAAAAACAGAAGAAGAACAATAATAAAATGACGATATACTATCTCCATACAACCACCACATTAGGGATGGGGCACATGACAACTACAATGTCCACATCCACAACAATGACCCCTCGGGGTTAAGGATAGTATATGTGTTTCTACGTGATACACGCTTACGGACGTAAGCAAAACAAGCTTTTAATTTTATTTTTTTAGTGTAAACAGATACAGTTTCTTTTCGTTGTCATGCTGGGTGAAACAAAAGTAGATTCTTTACCGGACTTGAAATGGCTCGGAGGACAGAATGGCAAAAGAAGCTGGAATAAAAATAGATAATTGCATGAAAGTTATGAAATTCGGCGGGACATCCGTAGGTTCCGTGAACAGCATTTTAAGCGTCAAACAGATAGTAGAGGCAGTTGAAGAGCCCGTAATTGTAGTTGTGTCGGCATTGGGCGGTATAACTGACAAGTTAATCAATACTTCGCAGATGGCTGCCAATGGGGATTCCGCATACGAGAAAGAATACCGTGAAATTGTGAATCGTCACATTGAAATGGTATATACCGTAATTCCGGCAGGTAATGAGCGTACTGTTTTATTGGATAAGGTCAATGAATTGTTGAGTGAACTGAAGGATATTTTTCAGGGAATTTATCTGATAAAGGACTTGTCGTCTAAAACGTCGGCTACTATTGTAAGTTATGGTGAGCGCTTGTCGTCTATTATTGTAGCTTCGTTGATAAAGGGGGCTGTATGGTATGACTCCCGCAACTTCATTAAGACTGAAAAAAAACATGCCAAACATATTCTGGATTCCGAACTGACCACTCGCTTGGTTAAAGAAACTTTCCAGAAATTACCGGAAGTGGCATTGGTTCCCGGATTTATCTCTACTGATAAGAACAGTGGTGAAGTGACCAATTTGGGACGTGGCGGTTCAGATTATACCGCTTCTGTCATAGCTGCGGCACTGAATGCGGATAGCTTGGAAATATGGACGGATGTGGATGGTTTCATGACGGCAGACCCGCGTGTAATCAGTACGGCCTATACCATTAATGAGTTGAGCTATGTGGAAGCGATGGAGCTTTGTAACTTTGGAGCGAAGGTGGTTTATCCGCCGACTATTTATCCGGTATGTCATAAGAATATTCCTATTCTGATTAAGAATACATTCAATCCTCAAGGCGAGGGAACTATCATAAAGCAGGAAGTGAATTCCGGTTCTAAAGCCATTAAAGGTATCTCATCCATCAATGATACGAGTTTGATTACGGTTACCGGTCTGGGAATGGTGGGAGTGATCGGAGTGAATTTCCGGATTTTTAAAGCATTGGCACAAAACGGCATCAGCGTGTTTATGGTATCGCAGGCATCTTCCGAGAACAGTACTTCTATCGGTGTGCGTAATGCCGATGCCGACCTGGCTTGTGAAGTGCTGAACGAAGAATTTGCGAAAGAAATAGAGATGGGTGAGATTTCTCCGATTCTGGCGGAAAGAAATCTGGCAACAGTGGCTATCGTAGGTGAGAATATGAAACATACACCGGGTATCGCAGGTAAACTTTTCGGTACACTGGGACGTAATGGTATCAACGTTATCGCTTGCGCACAGGGAGCTTCGGAAACTAATATCTCTTTTGTTGTCGATTCCAAATCCTTGCGTAAATCATTGAACGTAATCCACGACTCTTTCTTCCTCTCCGAATATCAGGTATTGAACCTCTTTATCTGTGGTGTCGGTACGGTAGGGGGTAGTCTGGTAGAACAGATTCGTTGCCAGCAACAAAAGCTGATGATGGAAAACGGACTGAAACTCCATGTAGTAGGCATCATTGATGCAGCCAAGGCAATGTTCAGCCGTGACGGTTTCGACTTGGCAAACTACCGTCAGGAACTGGAAGAAAAAGGAACAGAGAGTACTCTCGAATCATTGCGTGACGAGATTATCGGCATGAATATCTTTAATTCCGTTTTTGTGGATTGTACGGCGAGCGAGGGGGTGGCTTCTCTTTATAAAGATCTGTTGCTGCACAATGTGTCCGTGGTGGCTGCCAATAAGATAGCCGCCTCTTCCAAGTATGAAAATTATCGTGAACTGAAGCAGATAGCCCGTCAACGGGGTGTAAAATACTTGTTTGAAACGAATGTGGGAGCGGGACTTCCTATTATCAATACCATAAATGATTTGATTCATAGTGGTGATAAGATTCTGAAAATAGAGGCTGTCTTAAGCGGTACATTGAATTATATCTTCAACAAAATCAGTGCCGATATTCCGTTTAGCCGCACGATAAAGATGGCGCAGGAGGAACGGTATTCCGAGCCTGATCCGCGTATCGACCTGAGCGGGAAAGATGTAATCCGTAAACTTGTTATTCTGGCACGTGAAGCGGGATATACTTTGGAGCAGGAAGATGTGGAAAAGAATCTTTTTGTGCCGAATGACTTCTTTGAGGGCTCGCTGGATGATTTTTGGAAACGCGTACCGAGTCTGGATGCGGACTTCGAAGCCCGTCGGCAGATATTGGAAAAGGAGAATAAGCATTGGCGTTTTGTTGCCAAACTGGAAAACGGGAAAGCCTCTGTCGGCCTGCAGGAGGTAGGGGCCAATCATCCGTTC
>ENA-UESJ01001014-UESJ01001014.1-human-gut-metagenome-genome-assembly--contig:-NODE-1014-length-13975-cov-7.511369_pt1 | contig 13975 bp, 16 predicted proteins | sample MGYA00243000_ERZ508001 | MGnify/ENA primary metagenome ERZ508001 (study PRJEB26167, sample SAMN06115479) | human gut metagenome | host: Homo sapiens | place: China:Chongqing | collected 2015-03-03... | reverse complement strand
TTGACGAAGATCGGCGAGGACTACTACTTCTTCAACGCCGGCAGCGGCATGATGTACAAGGACGCAAATATGTGGGTGCCCGCCAACAGCTACGGCGTCGATCCCGGAATGCATTACTTTGATGCAGAGGGCAGGATGACCGGCAAGTAAACAAACATGATCCGTGTGCGGGGCCTCAGACAGGCTGATCGGCCCCGCACATATTTTCGTATGACTGAAAAAGAGGAATGGTATGAGGTTTCCAAACAACGTGAGACAGTGTGACCATCGAGCAGGTGTGGAGGGGAACAGTGGAATTTAGTGTGATTGTTCCTGCCTATAATTCGATCCAATTTTTACACAGATGCATTTCTTCGGTGCGGGCACAGAGCGTAACCGACTGGGAGCTAATCGTTGTGGATGACGGTTCTACGGATGGCAGCGCGGCGCTTTTGGATGCTTACGCGAAAGAGGATCCGAGAATTCGAGTGATTCATCAGAAGAACAACGGTCAATTTTTTGCCCGAAGAAGGGGCATCGATGCTGCGCAAGGTGACTATCTTGTTTTCCTGGACAGTGATGATGCGTGGATGCCTGACTGTCTGCAGACGCTTCATGCTGTGATCAAAAATCATGCGCCGGATATGATCCTCTACACAGGACGGGTGATCCGTGAGGGGCCTGGCGGCGCGCAGATGATCGGTCATGTTTTCGAGCATGAGCAATGGCTTGCCGTTTCGCAAATGAAAGAAATGCTCATTTCCGGGGATGAATTGAATTCGCTGTGGCTGAAGGCCTTTCGGCGGGAACTGTTTTTTGGTGACGATACAGATTATTCATCTCTTGCGGGGGTGCATTGCGGTGAGGATAAGGTGCAGCTATTTTACCCCTTGACACAGGCGGCAAATATCTTATATATTCCCAATTGCCTGTACAGCTATTATTACCGCGCAGACAGCACAGTACACAGCTTTGACGTGCGGGATATTTCAAGAAAGCTCTCCCAGGAAATGTTTTCCGTGCTTTCTCTCTACATGGAGCGGTGGGGTATGAACGACCGGAGCCATCAACAGCTGCTTGCGCTGTATCAGCTCAGGATGTATCTGAGCGTATACTTTGGCGTTCGCAAAAGCTGCGCGACGGCGCGTGAACGGCAGATACTCCGCAAGTACCCGTGGGGCGGGATCGAAAAACAGTGGCGTCCATACTACAGGGAGATTCGGTGTCGGCTCAGCGTTTGCGAGCGCATTAAGCTGCTTGCTGCAGCCTTGCGGTTGTGACGGCAGCGCCGGAAGTCGCGAACCGAGGAAGCGAAACATGAAACGAATTCTGATCGTAAATAACAATATGCATATCGGCGGTGTGCAAAAAGCGCTGCTGAACCTGCTGCAGACGCTGCATGCCGACTATGATATTACGCTGCTTTTGTTTTATCGCGGCGGCGTGCTGCTCAACGAAGTGCCTTCGGATGTCCGCGTGTGTGCTGCAGACGGTGCGTTTCGCTATTTTGGCATGACGAAAAACGATGTATCGACAGTTCGAGACCGGCTGCTGCGCACGTTTTGGGCAGGTACGACGCGCGTGCTTGGAATGCCCATCAGCACACGGCTCGCCTGTTTGCTGCAAAAGCGCATACAGGGGTTTGATGCGGCGATCTCTTTTTTGCACAGCGGGGCTGCACATACGTTTTATGGCGGGTGCAATGCGTTTGTCCTCAACTGCGTGGATGCGGAAAAGAAGATCACATATCTTCACTGCGATTATGGACAGATTCGTGCCGCTTCGATGTATAATGCCGATCTCTACCAGCGGTTTGACGAGATCGTGGCGTGCTCCGACGGCTGCAGGCGCGCGTTTTTGAATGTCCATCCGCAGCTTGCAGGCAAAACGTGCGTTATTCCGAATTTTCAGAATGATGCGGCGATTGTTCGCTTGGCAAAAGCGCAGCCGGTCAATTTGGACCATGGACGGCTGAATGTTCTGACTGTCGCCAGATTCGGGCGCGAAAAGGGGATCCTGCGCGCGCTGCATGCAGTGGCCGCACTGGGGGCACTGCGCGGCGGGCTGCGTTACTATCTCATCGGAGACGGTCTGGAGTATGCCGAGGCGCAAAAGGTCATAACAGAGCTGGGGCTTGACGATACAGTCGTTTTGCTTGGCGCGATGGAAAATCCATACGGCTATATGCGGGCGGCGGATGTGCTCCTGATCCCATCTTTTTCAGAGGCTGCACCGATGGTCATCCATGAGGCCGCCTTGCTTGGTACACCGATTTTAACGACCGAGACCTCATCGGCGGTCGAGATGGTGCAAGACACAGGCTTTGGCTGGGTGTGTCCGAATACGCAGGAAGGTATCACGCAGGGGCTGCGGCGACTGCTGGATGCACCGCAGATGCTGCGGACGCAGCGCGAGGCACTTGGTGGAGTCGCGTTTGATGTGACAGCGGCAAAACGTAAATTTTCGGAGTTGATCAACGGTTATGATGAAGACACAACTTGATCACGGCGGTGTTGTAAGGACGGGCATTGGCGGTGCCGGTACGCTGTTTGGCTGCCTTTTGATCGCGCTGCTGCTCTGCATTGTGCAGATCAGCGGGAGCAAGATGCTGATTGCTGCCTGCTTGGTTGCTTTTTTGGCCTTTCATTTTTGGTCATGTTTTCAAAATGACGCTATGTGCGTGCTGCTGTTTTTTCTCCCATGGAGTCCGCTTTTGCGGATGGACCGCAGCAGCATCTCGTTATTTACCATTGCCTTGCTTGTGACATGCTTGTATTATTGGCAGAGAGACGGTTTTCGCCTGTCGCTGTATCAGATCTTGGTGACGGCATTTCTCGCGGTCACGACGCTGATCGCGAAGGCGATCCAGTCAAACCCCATTCAGAATCATTATCTGTTCTTTTTCATGATGCTTCTGCTGTTTCCTTGCGTGGCAAAGGGGCTTCGCGGCGCAGCCAATTTTTCGAGACTGACATTGTTTTTTTCCTGCGGCATCATTATGGCCGCGCTTTCCGCCCGGCAGATCGCGGCGTACCCGAACATTTCTCAGTACATCAAAGTGGATTCCTATCTGAAGATCACGCGGCTTTCCGGCTATTATCGTGATCCAAACTTCTATTCTGCGCATATTACCGCCTGCCTCGCCGGCGTCCAGCTGCTTATGAGCAGGGAACGGCAGCGCAGTCGGCAGATCGTCTGGCTCGGCGTTATGATGGTTCTTATCTACTGCGGGATGCTTTCGGCCTCAAAATCGTTCGTAATCGTTTTGGCTTGCCTGTTTTTTGTCTGGGTTCCGATTTTGCTTGCCAGAGGCAATGTGAAAAGAGGTACAGCCATCCTTGCAGGTGTTGCGTGCGCGGCTGCGGTCATGCTCTTGTCCGCGGCGGTTCAAGATCTGCTGCGCATGGTGATGTCCCGCTTTTCGTATGCGGCCAACGTTTCGGATCTGACGACGCACCGGTCGGAAATATGGCGGATGTATCTGCATGACCTTAGCTACGATCCCGTGCTAATGCTGCTCGGTTCCGGCTTTACCAGCGTCACGCTTAGAATGAAGGCCTCGCATAATACCATCATTCAGGGCGTGTTCCAGTTTGGTCTGATCGGGCTTCCGGTGCTGTGTACGTGGCTGGTAATGACGCTCAAGCGAGCAAGCGGCAGGAGCGGTTGCCGGAAAAATGCCTTTTTGCTCATGTGTGTTGGTGTTGTGCTGCCGTGGATGGCGCTGGATATTTTGTTTTTTGATGAATTTTTCCTACTGCCTGTCTATGCAGTGATCGGCGCCGGCTATGCGGCGTCGGGTAGTGAACAGATCGACGGAAATGTTGTGAACTCTGCGGAAAGGGCGAGGTGAACGTATGCAGATCATTTATGAACTGTCCTGGCTATGGACGCTGCTGGGCATTGCGCTCGCGGCATCGGCGGTCTGCGTGGCCGCCGCTGCGCTGATCGCGCGGGCATCGCAGAAGCGATTGGGTAAGAAAACGGCCGTGCTGATCGGCGTCGCGGCATTCGCGCTTGCCGTTGTGGTCGTCATTCTGCTTGCCCGCACGGCGATGCCGCTTTGAACGAAAGGGAGACATACCATGCCGCTGCAGATCGTCAGAAACGACATTACACATATGCAGGTCGATGCCATCGTCAACGCCGCAAACGCCTCGCTCTCAGACGGCGGCGGTGGGGTGGACGGATGCATCCACCGCGCCGCCGGTCCGGAGCTGCTGGCAGAGTGCAAAGCGCTCGGCGGCTGCGCGACCGGGCACGCGAAGCTCACGAAGGGCTATGCGCTGCCGTGCCGGTACGTTATCCACACGGTCGGGCCGCGCTGGTGCGGCGGCGCGCACGGAGAGCGAGAGCTGCTCGCCGCCTGCTACCGGTCGTCGCTTGCGCTCGCGCTGGAGCACGGCTGTGCGTCGGTCGCGTTTCCGCTCATCGCCTCCGGTGTCTACGGATTTCCGAAGGATCTGGCGCTCAGGACGGCGATTGACGCCATCGGCGATTTCCTGCTTGCGCACGATATGACCGTCTACCTCGTTATCTTTGACCGCAAGGCGTATCAGATCGGCAGCAAGCTGTTTACGGACATCACGGCATATATTGACGACCGCTATGCCACGGCGCGTGCGGATGAGCGCGGTGCACGTCAGCGCCGCGTGGAGGCGTATCCGGTCTGCGGCGCATCCGTGTGCATGCAGGCGGATGCAGCGCCGGCGCCGCGCGCCGTCGGAGTGCAGCACCCAGGCGCGCTCAAAGACGCACTCGAGCAGCTCGACGAGAGCTTTTCCGAGATGCTCCTGCGCAAGATCGACGAGCGCGGCATGACGGACGCGCAGTGCTACAAAAAGGCGAACATCGACCGCAAACTCTTTTCGAAGATCCGCTCGGACAAGGGTTATAAGCCTTCCAAGCCGACGGTCATCGCCTTTGCCATCGCTCTGGAGCTGCCGCTTGCAGAGCTGCAGGATATGCTTCGCAAGGCGGGCTTCGCGCTCTCGCATTCAAATAAGTTTGACATCATCGTGGAGTTTTTCGTCGCGCGTGGCAACTACAACGTCTTTGAGATCAACGAGGCGCTGTTTGCGTTTGATCAGAGCCTGATCGGCGCGTGACGCAGCGTGTCCGGAAAATGTCGCCTGCCATGCGACCGGACAAAGCGCATACTGTCGTAAGATATGACTGTAAGGCAAAGCCAAGCAGTCATATTTTTTTATTCGGAGGTATGCAGCATGAAAAAGAACCTGACGGAGATCGTATTCATCCTCGACCGCAGCGGCTCTATGTCCGGCTTGGAGGCGGATACCGTCGGCGGGTTCAACGCCATGATCGCAAAGCAGAAAAAAGAGCCCGGTGAGGCGCTGATCTCGACGGTGCTCTTCGACGATGAGAGCGTTGTCATCCACGACCGTGTACCGGTGCAGAATATCGCACCGATGACAGAGCGGGATTACTATGTGCGCGGCTGCACGGCGCTGCTCGATGCCATCGGCGGTGCGATCCACCACATCGGCAACGTCCACAAGTACGCAAGAACCGAGGATGTACCGGAGCACACGCTCTTTGTCATCACGACCGACGGTATGGAAAACGCCAGCCGCCGCTATGACAGCAAGCGGGTCAAACAGATGATCGAACGGCAAAAGGCGCGTCACGGCTGGGAGTTTTTGTTCCTCGGCGCGAATATCGACGCCGTCGAGACGGCGGGGCGCTTCGGCATCGGCGCGGATCGCGCGGTCAACTACCACGCCGACCGCGCGGGCACGCAGCTCAACTATGAGGTGCTGAGTGAGGCAGTGTCCGCCGTGCGCTGCAGTGCGCCGCTGGGTGCAGCATGGAAGGAGCGCATCGACGAGGATTTCCGTGCCAGAAAGCACGGCGGGAAACGCTGAGCCCGCTCTGCGGCGCAAAATGTATGCAGCCGCCGGATTTTTCAGGCGGCTGCACCGCTTCTTTCCGGCACACGCTTGCGCAACGGGTGCAAAGGCGGTATGATAGATACACCGATATTGAAAAACGGAGGAGAAACTATGAACATTGCTGTCATCACCGGCGCATCCGCCGGCATCGGCCGTGAGCTCGTCTACGCTGTGGATAAGGACGCGGAATATGACGAGATCTGGGTCATCGCCCGCAGAAAAGAGCGGCTTGAGGAGCTGCGCGGCAAGTGCCGCAATCCCATCCGGCCGATCGCGCTCGACCTCTCGGATCTGAGCAGCATCGATGCCTATCAGGCGCTGCTCGAGCAGGAGCAGCCCGAGATCCGCATGCTGGTCAACGCCGCCGGCTGCGGCGTGTTCGGTCCGTTTGCTGAGGCGGACTGCAAGAAGCTCATCTCGAGCGCGCAGCTCAACTCCCTCGCGCTCACAGGTATGTGCCACGCGAGCCTGCCGTATATGCATTCCGGCAGCAATATCATCAACATGGGCTCGAACTCCGCCTGGCAGCCCGTGCCGTTTCAGGCGGTGTACGGCGCGAGCAAGAGCTATGTTCTGAGCCTTTCCCGCGCGCTCGGGCGTGAGCTGCGTCCGCAGGGCATCCACGTCATGTGCGTCTGCCCCGGCTGGATCAAGACGGAGTTCCAGCAGGTCGCGCACCATGACGAGTTCATCCGCTACGTGGATAAGTGGTATGGCCCCGATGAGGTGGCGGCGCAGGCCATGAAGGATCTCAAGAAGAAAAAGAGCGTCTCCATTCTCGGTCACCCTGTGCGCCGTCAGGTGCGCCTGGTCAAGCTCCTGCCGGTGGACACCGTCATGGACATCTGGTGCAAGCAGCAGGGTATCGAGTGAACGCTGCTTTCTGCTGATGGCGTACTAACCCCCAGCCTGTCTGCATACATTCCTGTTATCGGGGGTGATGTGCATGAAACGCTGGAAGGTCTATGGCTGCGCGGCGGTGTTTCTGCTGCTGACGGCGGTGAAGATGATCGCACCGGCGGCGGCTGCGGATGCGCGCGCGGTGCTCGTTCCGGCCATCGGCGCGGACGACGATTACCGCGCCGTATTCGCCGAGATCCGCAGTGCATTTTCGACCGCACGGGTGGGGGAGCAGGATGCGCGGCTGCAGCCGTATCTGCCGGATGTGGATATGTCCGCGTGGGCGACGCCTGCGCCCGAGCCTACGCCGGAGCCGACACCGCAGCCGACTCCGGAACCGACGCCGGAACCGACGCCGGAACCGACACAGAGCCCGGAGCTGCAGGCCGCCTTTGCCGCACGCGAGGCGTTTCTCGACGCGCAGGCGGTCTATTCCGGCTACGCCGTCCCGGCGAACGTCAGCTACGAAGTCAGCGAGCTGCCGTTTGCGCACGGCTCCCCGGTCGCGGGCTACACCTCGTCCGGCTTCGGCTACCGGCTGCACCCGCTGGAAAACAAGGTCAAATTTCACTACGGCACAGACTTCGCGGCCAATTCCGGCACGACGGTCTGTGCCTTTGCTGACGGCACGGTGCTTGCTGCCGGGCAGAGCGAGGGGTACGGCAACTATGTCAAGCTCGGTCATGCGGGCGGCTATGCAACGCTCTATGGTCACTGCAGCAAGCTGCTCGTGCGCGCCGGTGAGACGGTGACGCTCGGTCAGCCGATCGCGCTCGTCGGCGCGACCGGCAAGGCGACCGGACCGCACCTGCACTTCGAGCTCATGCACGACGGGTATTATTATAACCCGGAGTTTTACCTTGCCGCATGAAGCGCCGCCGCTTTTCGTTCGAGGTACGCCCGGGGGCAGTCGTGCTGCTTGCCGGGCTGTATTTTTTGCTGCCGCTGCGCTGGTGTGTGCGTCTGGCGCTGACCGTGACGGTGCACGAGCTCGGGCACGTCGCGGCGCTGATCTTGTGCGGCGCGCAGGTCTGCGGTCTGCGTATGGAAGGCTGCGGTCTTGTACTGCGGTGCACGCCGACGGAGGGCGCGCTGCGCACGGTCACGGCGGCGCTGGCAGGCCCGGCCGCCGGTGCGGGACTGTTTTGCATTTTGCGCGGGCTTGGCTATATCGCGTGTGCGGAGCTGAGTCTGCTCTTTTCGTGTGTGAATCTGCTGCCGGTGCTGCCGCTTGACGGCGGGCGCGCGCTGTATGCCGCGCTCTCGGCTCTGGCGGGGGAGCGTGCGGCGGAGCGGACGCTCGACGTGCTCGGCCTGGTGCTGCCGGTCGCGCTCATGGTGCTCGGCCTGGCACTGTTTGCGCGCGGATTCGGACTCGCACCGGGGGTGTTCGGCGCGTGGCTGGCACTTTTGCAGCCGGGAATGACTTGCCAAGGCGCGCAACATGATGTAAAATACTCCTACTATCAAATGTAGGAGTGTAGTATGGATCAGCGATTGGAACGCATCCTGCCGCGCGTGCAGAAGCCCGCGCGCTATACCGGCGGCGAATACCGCCAGATCATCAAGGACAAGGCAGAGGTGGACCTGCGCCTCGCTTTTTGCTTCCCGGATATTTATGAGATCGGTATGTCGAACATCGGCATGCGCATCCTCTATGCCACAATGAATCAGATGCCCGGCGTCTGGTGCGAGCGCGTGTTTGCACCGTGGGGCGATATGGAGCAGGAGATGCGCAAGGCCGGCATCCCGCTCTACGCACTTGAGAGCGGCGACCCCGTGAGCGATTTTGACGTCGTGGCGTTTTCCCTCGGCTATGAGATGGCGTACCCCGCCGTACTCAATATGCTCGACCTCGCCGGCATCCCGCTGCGCAGCGCCGACCGTCCGGAGCTGACGCCGCTGGTCATGGCGGGCGGCACGGCGTGCAGCAACCCCGAGCCGATGGCACCGTTTTTCGATCTCATGATCATCGGTGAGGGCGAGGAGGTCAACAACGAGGTGCTCGAACTGTTCCGGCAGGCGCGGAAGTCCGGCTGGAGCAAGACGCAGTTCCTCGAGGCGGCGGCCAAGATCCAGGGCGTGCTCGTCCCGTCGTTTTACGTTCCGCACTGGAATCCGGACGGCACGCTGCACGACCTGACCCCGACGCACGGCGCGCCTGCGCGCGTGACCAAGCGCATCATTCAGGATCTTGACGCCTGCTATTATCCGACCGATCCCATCGTCCCGAGCACGGAGATCGTGCACGACCGCGTGAATGTGGAGCTCTTTCGCGGCTGCATCCGCGGCTGCCGTTTCTGTCAGGCGGGGTATGTCTATCGCCCGGTGCGCCCGCGCAAACCGGAGACAATCATCCGCCAGGGCATCGAATCGCTCAAAAACACTGGCTATCAGGAGGCGACGCTCCTGTCGCTCTCGAGCAGCGACTACCGCCCGCTCGATGAGGTGTGCGACGGACTGCTGGAATACTGTGAGCCGCGCAGCATGAGTCTCGCGCTGCCGTCGCTGCGCGCGGACAACTTCTCAATGGACATCATGAGCCGCCTGCAGAAGGTGCGCAAGGGCGGCCTGACCTTCGCACCCGAGGCCGGCACGCAGCGCCTGCGCGATGCGATCAACAAAAACGTGCGCGAGGAAGATCTGCTCCATTCCTGCCAGGTCGCCTTCGAGGGCGGCTGGAACGGCATCAAGCTCTACTTCATGCTCGGTCTGCCGACGGAGACGGATGAGGACGTGCTCGGCATCGCGGAGCTGGCCAATCAGGTGCTGCACACGTGGCGTATGTATGCGACGAACAAGGCGCGCGGCGTGCGCATCACGGTCAGCACGTCCTGTTTCGTGCCGAAGCCGCACAGCCCCTTCCAGTGGGAGCAGCAGGTGACGATGGACGAGTACAAACGCAAGGTCAACCTCCTGCGTGAAAACATCAAGGCCAAGAACGTGACCTACAACTGGCACGATCCGGATACGAGCTTTGTCGAGGCCGTGCTCTCGCGCGGTGACCGGCGCATTGCCGACGTGATCGAGGAGGTCTGGCGCCGCGGCGGAAAGCTTGAGGCATGGGGCGATTACTTCTCGTTCGAGCGCTGGATGTCGGCCATGGATGCCTGCGGCGTCGATCCGATGCGCTACGCCTGCCGTGAGCGCGGCAAGGACGAGTTTCTGCCGTGGGATATCGTGGATATGGGCGTGCGCCGCGCACACCTGTGGCATGAGCGCGAGCAGGCGTATAAGGCCGAGCTCTCGCCCGACTGCCGCAAGCAGTGCACCGGCTGCGGTGCGCTCTCACTCATGACGGAAGGGGGCAAGTGCGATGCCTGAAAAGCTCAGACTGCGGTTTGAAAAGACCGGCCGCGCGATCTATATCTCGCACCTTGACCTCATGCGCACGATGCAACGCGTGTTTCTGCGCGCCGACTGCCCGCTGAAGTACTCCGAGGGCTTTAACCCGCACGCACTCATTTCCATCCTGCTGCCGCTGTCCGTCGGCGTAGGGAGCGTGTGCGAGCTGATGGATTTTCAGCTGCGTGAGGACGTGGATCTCGCTGCGCTTCCCGAGCGGCTCACGGCGGTCATGCCCGAGGGCATCCGCGCGCTCGAGGCATATCCGGCCGGACGCAAGGTGCGCGAGCTCAAGTGGCTGCGTGTGACCGGCCGCTATGAATACGACCGTGCAGAACCTGCTGAGATGGCGCGAAAACTCAGCGCGTTCTATGCGCGTGACGCCATCGTCATCACCCGCAAGACCAAGCGCGGGGAGGGGCAGATGGACATCGTGCCCGCGATCGCGGAGCTGCACATCCGCCCGGAGGAGACATGCGTGACGGTCGAGGCCGTCGTCTCCGCGCAGGAGCCGACGCTCAACCCCGACCACCTCGTCGCGGCGCTGCAGCAGCTCGCGCCGGAGCTGGCGCCGGATTTTGCGGCCTTTACCCGGCAGGAGGTTTATACGGAAGATATGCAAATTTTCCGCTGAAAACACTTGCAATCGCGGAAAAGATGTGCTATCATCTTATGGCTTGTGCGAAACAATGTTTCGCAAGATAACGACGGTCCGCTGCCGAGACTGGCTCTGTCCACCGGTATGAACGTCTGATAAAGGAAGGATTTCATTATGGATCTCATCAAAACTCTGACCGCGCAGTACATGAAACCCGAGCTGCCGGCCATGCGCGTCGGCGACACCGTGCGTGTCACTGTCCGCGTCAACGAGGGCAACCGTGAGCGTACGCAGGCCTTCGAGGGCACCATCATCGCCAAGAAGCACGGCGGCATCAACGAGACGATCACCGTCCGCCGCATCTCCTACGGTGTCGGCTGCGAGAAGGTTTTCCCGGTGCACTCTCCCACGATCGTGTCCGTCGATACCGTTCGCCGCGGCAAAGTCCGCAGAGCCAAGCTGTACTACCTGCGCGACCGCGTGGGCAAGAGAGCCAAGGTCAAAGAGCTTATCTAAGTGGATACTGCAAAAAAAGAGGCTTCGGCCTCTTTTTTTGCATTTTCAGGGTGTTTTTACGATCCGGCCGGAAAAGAATTCACACAATTTTAGTTGCCGAAAACGGGTCTGAGCGTGTATAATATAGTTTACGAATTTTTGACACCGAGGTATTGAGAAATGGACAGCAAAAATCCGAACGGCGCCAATACCCGCGCCGAAGTGTATGACTGGATCCAGTGCATCATCTTTGCACTGGTGTTCTGCGTGCTGCTGTTTGTGTTTGGCGCGCGCATGGTCAACGTTGTCGGACACTCCATGGTGCCGACGCTTGAGCAAAATGACAAGGTCATCATCTCCAACCTGTTTTATCATCCCAAGCAGGGGGACATCGTTGTGCTGCGCAAGCAGACGCTCATGGATGAGCCCATCGTCAAGCGCATCATTGCGACCGAGGGACAGACCGTGGACATTGACTTTGACGACGGCGTCGTCTATGTCGACGGCAAGGCGCTCGATGAGCCGTATGTGAACGCGCCCGTGCACGACCGTGAAAACTTTGAGGGCAAGATCACAGTGCCGAAAGGCAGCGTGTTCGTCATGGGCGACAACCGCAATGCTTCCACCGACAGCCGCGACGCGCGTCTCGGCTGTGTGGATACGCGCTATATCATGGGCAGGGTGTATTTTACGCTCTTCCCGGTCAAGAATATCGGAGTTGTGAAATAATATGGCGCAGGATTTTGAAAAACTGAATATCCAGTGGTTTCCGGGGCATATGACCAAGGCGCAGCGTATGATCGAGGAGCACATGAAGCAGGTCGACGCCGTGTGCGAAATTCTCGATGCGCGCATCCCGATGGCGAGCCGCAACCCGGACATTGACCGTCTTGCGGGCGATAAGCCCCGCATCGTCGTGCTCAACCGCACCGACCTCGCCGACCCGAAGGCAACGGCGAGCTGGCGCGTCGCTTTTCAGCGGCAGGGCATGACCGTGCTCGAGACCGACAGCCGCAGCGGTAAGGGCGTCAACGGCTTTTCCGGCGCGGTGCGCACGGCACTGAGCGATAAGATCGAGGCGTATGCCGCCAAGGGGCAGGTCGGGCGCGCGATGCGCGTCATGGTGCTCGGCATCCCGAATGTGGGCAAATCTACATTTATCAATAAGGTGGCGCGGCGCAAGGCAGCCGCCGCCGGCGACCGGCCGGGCGTCACGCGCGGCAAGCAGTGGATCACGGTCGATCAGGGGCTGGAGCTGCTGGACACGCCGGGGATCCTCTGGCCGCGGTTTGACAGTCAGGAGGTCGGCGAGCTGCTGGCCATTACCGGTGCGATCAAGGCTGAGGTGCTCGACCGAGAGACGCTGGCGGCAAACTTCATGCTCCGGCTCGCAAAGTTTTACCCCGACGCGGTGGAGCAGCGCTATAAGTTCCGCCCGGACCCCGCGTGCAACGGCTTCGAGCTGCTGGAGCAGGCGGCGAAAAAGCGCGGCTTCCTCATCTCCGGCGGGGAGTATGACCTCGAGCGCATGGCGGGTGTTCTGCTCGATGAATACCGCGGCGGCAAGCTCGGCCGCATCACGCTTGAGATGCCGGAGGCGGAAGCATGACGCAGGTCGATTTGTGGACACTGGAGGCAGAACTCTGCACGCCCGACACGCAGCCGCTGTGCGGCGTGGATGAGGCCGGGCGCGGCCCGCTGGCAGGGCCTGTGTGCGCGGCGGCGGTGATGCTGCCGCCGGGACTGGTGATCCCGGGGCTGAACGACTCCAAAAAGCTCTCGGAGAAAAAGCGTGAGGCGCTCTATGACACCATCCGCGCGCAGGCGCTCAGCTACGGCATCGCGTTTGCGACCGTGGAGGAGATCGAGGAATACAACATCCTCGGTGCAACGTTTCTGGCCATGAACCGCGCCATCGCGCAGCTGACACCGCAGCCGGCGCTCGCGCTCATCGACGGCAACCGGAACACCGGCATCACCGTGCCGAGCCGCTGCGTCGTCGGCGGCGACGGCAAATGCGCCGATATTGCGGCAGCCTCCGTGCTCGCGAAGGTCACGCGTGACCGCTATATGCGCGACATGGCGCAGACTTACCCGCAGTACGGATTTGAAAAGCACAAGGGCTACGGCACGGCGGCACATTACGCTGCCATCCGGGAATATGGGGCGTGTCCCATCCACCGGCCGTCGTTCCTGAAGAAGATGCACTGATATGGCCGGTGCAGTCAAGGGAACGCGCGGCGCGTGGGGTGAGGATTACGCGGCGGCCTACCTGCGCCGGCACGGGTATCGCATCCTCGCGCGCAACTACAGCTGCCGCTTCGGTGAGATCGACATCATCGCCTCCGACCGGCACTATGTCGTGTTCGTAGAGGTGAAGCTGCGCGCGTCCGACCGGTTCGTGCGCGCGGGCGCTTATGTGACACCGGCAAAGCAGGCGCGCATCCGCACGGCGGCATCGCTGTGGCTGGCGGAACATGAGACGCCGCTGCAGCCGCGCTTTGACGTGATCGAGATCTACGGCGATGCGGACACGCCGCGCCACCAGCGCAGGATCAATCAGATCGAAAATGCATTTGAATAATGAGGGATCGGATATGAACTATTTCAGCACAAGAGACCATCAGCACATTGTTTCCGCCGCGCAGGCGATCGCCTGCGGCCTCGCGCCCGACGGCGGCCTGTTCGTGCCGGAGACACTGCCGGCGGTGTCTGCGCAGCAGCTTCAGGCGCTGTGCGGCATGAC
>ENA-UESJ01001002-UESJ01001002.1-human-gut-metagenome-genome-assembly--contig:-NODE-1002-length-14097-cov-21.127889_pt1 | contig 14097 bp, 7 predicted proteins | sample MGYA00243000_ERZ508001 | MGnify/ENA primary metagenome ERZ508001 (study PRJEB26167, sample SAMN06115479) | human gut metagenome | host: Homo sapiens | place: China:Chongqing | collected 2015-03-03... | reverse complement strand
GCCGAGGAGTATAAGGATATGCCCTGCATGGCCTACACCCACTGCCAGCCTGCCCAGCCCACCACCGTGGGCAAGCGCGCTACCCTGTGGGCCAACGAGCTGGTGATGGACCTCAGCGAGATCGACCACCGTCTGGCTACCCTGCAGCTGCGCGGCGTCAAGGGTACCACCGGCACCCAGGCTTCCTTTATGGAGCTGTTCAAGGGCGATGCCGATAAGATCCGCGCCGTGGATGCTTCCATCGCCGAGGAGATGGGCTTCGACAGCGAGGCCGTCATCCCGGTGTCCGGCCAGACCTACAGCCGCAAGGTGGACGCCTTCATCCTCAACGCACTGGCCGGCATCGGCCAGAGCTGCATGAAGTTCGCCACCGATCTGCGCCTGCTGGCCAACTTCAAGGAGATGGAAGAGCCGTTTGAGAAGAACCAGATCGGTTCCTCCGCCATGCCCTACAAGCGCAACCCCATGCGCTGCGAGCGCATCTGCGCTTTGAGCCGCTACCTGATGGTGGATGTGCTCAACCCCAGCTTCACCACCGGCACCCAGTGGTTCGAGCGTACGCTGGACGACAGCGCCAACAAGCGCGTTGCCATGGCTGAGGGCTTCCTTGCCACCGACGCCATCCTGAACATCATGCTCAACGTCACCGACGGCCTCGTGGTCTACCCGAAGGTCGTGCGCAGCCGCCTGATGGCTGAGCTGCCCTTCATGGCCAGCGAGAACATCATGATGCAGGCCGTGGAGAAGGGCGGCAACCGTCAGGAGCTCCACGAGCGCCTGCGCCAGCACGCCATCGCCGCCGGCAAGCAGGTCAAGGAAGAGGGTCTGCCCAACGACATGGTGGACCGCATCGCCGCCGACCCGGCCTTTGGTCTGACCAAGGAAGAGATCGTGGCGGGCCTTGTGCCGGAGAACTTTGTGGGCCGCGCTCCCCAGCAGGTGGAGGAGTTCATCGCTCACATCCTCAAGCCCATCTTTGACGCCAACCCGGATGCTGTGGAACAGCACGCAAACCTGAGCGTCTAAACGTGATTTTACAGGAAAAGAGGCTGTTGCCGCAGGCAACGGCCTCTTTTCTGCACACAGAAGGAGTTTTCATGCGACTCGATAAATATTTAGCCGAGACGGCCCAATGCACCCGGAGCGAGGCGAAGGCACTGCTGGCGAAAGGCCGCGTCACGGTCAACGGCGCGGTCTGCAAGAAAGGGGACACCCAGCTGAAAGAGGCTGACGCCGTGGCTGTGGACGGCAAAGCGCTGGCCTACCGACAGTTCGTCTACCTCATGCTCAACAAGCCCGAGGGCGTCGTCAGCGCCTCCACCGACAAGCGGGACACGACGGTCGTGGATCTGGTGGGGGATGCCTATCCCCGGCGGGAGCTGTTCCCGGCGGGGCGGCTGGACAAGACCAGCACCGGTTTCGTCCTGCTGACGGACGACGGCGGCTTTGCCCACGACATCCTCGCGCCTAAACGCCATGTCTCCAAGACCTACACCGTCGTCATCGACACCCCGCTGACGGAAGAGATGAGGGCCGGCTTTGCCTCGGGCGTCACCCTTGCCGACGGCACGGCCCTTTCGCCGGCGGAAGTGTCCGCCCTCACCCCCGACGGGCGGACGGTCCGCGTCCTGCTCAGGCAGGGCGTGTATCATCAGATCAAGCGGATGTTCGGCGTCTACGGTGCGGGCGTCAACGCCCTGCACCGGGACGCCATCGGCGGGCTTGCGCTGGACGAGAGCCTTGCTGCGGGCCAGTGGCGGGAGCTGACAGCTGACGAGGTGGCGAAAATTACCACGGGGTAAAGGACTGCTTTTCACCCGGTTTTCAAAAAAGTATCACATTTTACCGGTAAAATAGCCCTCAGAACCACGCAGAAAGGCCCTTTTTGGCCCGAAAATGACCCCGAAAGATAATTTCACCAAGAAAGAAGAATTTTTTTTGGTGAAATATGTTGCAAAAGTAAATTCTTTTGTGTAAAATATAAAATGTAATGCGGCGAAATTGTTAAAAATCACAATCCCGCCCACCTGCGGTTTGCACAAGAGAGGAAAAGGGGTATCCATTTATGGCCAATAGAGTATTTCAGAGCGTGATCTACCAGATGAAGGACGCGATCGACCGCGTGGTCGGCGTGGTGGATGAGACCGGCGCTGTCATCTCCTGTTCGGAGCTGAATCTGATCGGCGAGGTGCGCGAGGGCTTTATGGCAGAGCGTCTGACGGCCGGTGACCGCTTCGTGCGGGATGGCTACACCTACCAGCAGTTCTCCAGCGCAAAGCATAACGATTATGCCGTTTTTGTGGAAGGTGCGGACGAGACTGCGGGCCAGTTTGCCGCTGTGCTGTCCATCAGCCTGCAGAGCATCAAGCAGTATCACGACGAGAAGTTCGACAAAGCCAACTTTATCAAGAACGTGGTGCTGGACAACATCCTGCCCGGCGACATCTACGCCAAGGCCCGTGAGCTCCACTTTGCCACCGACGTCTCCCGCGTGGTGTTCATCGTCCGCGTCACCAGCGGCGGCGACATCTCCGCTTACGACGTGGTGAGCAGCCTGTTCCCCGACAAGCAGAAGGACTTCGTCTTCAACATCAGCGAGACGGATACCGTTCTGGTCAAGGAGATCCGCAAGGGCATCGACCGCACCGATATGGAGAAGCTGGCCGCCAGCATCGTGGACACCCTGTCCGGCGAGCATTACATCAAGGCTGTCGTGGGCATCGGCACCCCCATCGCCAACGTGAAGGACCTGGCTACTTCCTTTAAGGAAGCACAGATCGCCATGGAGGTCAGCAAGGTGTTCGACACCGAGAAGCAGATCATCCGCTACGACAATCTGGGCATCGCACGTCTGATCTACCAGCTGCCCACCACGGTCTGCGAGATGTTCCTGCGCGAAGTGTTCAAGCAGGGCAGCATCGAGAGCCTGGACCAGGAGACCCTGTTCACCATCCAGCGCTTCTTCGAGAACAACCTGAACGTCTCCGAGACCAGCCGCGGTCTGTTCGTCCACCGCAACACGCTGGTGTATCGTCTGGAAAAGATCAAAAAGCTGACCGGTCTGGATCTGCGTGAGTTCGACGACGCTATCGTGTTCAAGGTAGCGCTCATGGTCAAGAAGTACCTGTCCAACAACCCGGCCAAATATTGATATTTCGTCTCAGCCGCTCCGGCTGCGGACGCCGAAACCGGCCGCTCGACCCCGATGCTGGCCGGTTTCTTTTGTAATGGTCTGGAACTTCTGTGCCAAATAAATTTTTCAGGAGCAAGATACTCATGATAGATTTTGAACATGTCACCAAGATATACAAACGGAGCGATACTCCCGCTCTGGAGGACATCGACTTCCATGTGGACGACGGCGAGTTCGTCTTTCTGGTGGGCCACTCCGGCGCCGGCAAGTCCACTCTGCTCAAGCTCATCCTCCGCGAAGAGCTGCCCACCGAGGGCCGCGTCATGGTGGACGGCAAGGACGTCGCCCGGCTGCGCCGGGGCAAAGTGCCTTTCCTTCGCCGCCAGATGGGCATCATCTTCCAGGATTTCCGCCTCATCCCCACCATGACGGTCTACGAGAATGTGGCGTTTGCCATGCATGTCACCAATATCGGCAAAAAAGACATCAAAGAGCGCGTCAACTATATGCTGGAGCTGGTGCATCTGGAAGATAAGGCAAAGGTCTACCCCGAGTTCCTCTCCGGCGGTGAGCAGCAGCGCGTGGCCGTGGCCCGCGCTCTGGCCCACAGCCCCCGCCTCGTCATCGCAGACGAGCCCACCGGCAACATCGACCCCGAGATGAGCCTTGAGATGATGGAACTGCTGGAACGGGTCAGCGAGATGGGCATCACGGTGCTTGTCGTCACCCACGAGCATGAACTGGTGCGCCGCTTCAACCGCCGCACCATCACCCTGAAGCAGGGCCGCATCATCTCCGATGTTCCGGCCAGCTTCGGCGAGGAGGTGCACGTATGAAGATCTCTACGTTTGGGTTCCTTACCCGGCGCGGCGTGCGCAACCTCGGCAAGCACTGGGCCATGACCATCGCCTGCATTGCCTCCCTCAGCGTCTGCATGACCCTGAACATCTTCGCCAGCCTCATTGAAGTCAATGTGGACAGCATGGTGAGTTATCTGGGCAGCCAGAACGAGATGGTGGTCTACGTGGACCCCGAGGCCGATGACGCCACCATCCAGTCTGTGGGCAATGCCCTCAGCGGCACCGCAGGTGTGAGCCGGGTGCAGTATATGTCCAAAGAAGACGTCCTCAACCAGTACAAGGGGTATATGTCCGACTATGCCGCCCTGCTGAACGAGTTCGAGAACGACAACCCCTTTAAGGCCAATTACCGCGTCTCCCTGTCTGATCTGAGCCAGATGGAGACCATCAGCAAGCAGTTCGAGAACATCAGCGGCGTCTACAGCGTCACGGCTCCCATCGAGATGACCAGGACCTTTGTGGAGGTCCAGCAGGCTGTCACCAAGGTCGGGCGCGGTCTGGTGCTGGTGCTGATGGCTGTCAGCATCATCACGGTGGGTACCACCATCCGGCTGAGCGTCTTTGCCCGCCGCCGTGAGATCGAGATCATGAAGTATGTCGGCGCTACCAACGCCCTCGTCACCCTGCCTTTCGTCATCGAGGGCCTGACTATGGGCCTGCTCTCCGGCATCCTGACGGCAGCTGCCACCATCGGCGGCTATGCCTACATCGTTCAGCTGTCGCCCACGCTGGGCGGCCTGTGGCAGATGCTCATGGGTACGGCTCTGGTGCCGCTGGAAAATGTCTGGCCCACCATCCTGACCTACAGCCTCGCGGGCGGCGCTCTGGTGGGCGGTCTGGGCAGTATGTTCTCCATCCGAAAGCACCTGAACGTGTAAGGAGGGCCTACTGTGTACCACGACAAGCATTCCGCAGGCTTTGTCCTGCACCATCCGCCCCGCCACGCAAAGCCGTCGGGCCATTCGGCCATGATGCGTGCCGCCTGCGCCTTTCTGGCCGCCGCCTGCCTCGTGCTGAGCGTGACGGTCTACCCGGCCAGTGCGGCCACCAGCATGAGCTCGCTGCAGAACAAGCTGGACAAGATCTCTGCGTCCATCAAGCAGCATAAGACGGAGCTGAGCGACGCCAAAAAGAAGGAAGCTGCTGCCAAGGCCCTCGAGTCTGAGCTGAAAGAAAAAGTCTCGGTGCTCCAGAGCCAGATCAGCGTCCTCAAGAGCCAGATCTCCGAGGTGCAGAACAGCATCGGCGTCAAAGAGCAGGAGATCACCGCCAAGCAGAATGAGATCGCCCGGAAAGAGCAGGAGATCGCCGACCAGTGGGACGATTTCAAGAGCCACATGGCCGCGATGCAGGAGCTGCGGGACGGCGGCAGCGTCGCCATGCTCCAGTCTGTGAACGATCTGTACGAGCTTCTGACCTTCAATGAGGTCATGCAGGACATCTCGGTGAAGGACACCGAGATACTCGACAACATGAAGGCTGCGAAGGAAGCCCTTGTGGCCGACCGCACCCAGCTCGTGGAGGAGCGCACCCAGCTGCAGAACAAAAAGGCTGAGCTGGACGCCCAGAACAAGCAGATGCAGTCCAAGCAGAGCGAGCTCAACAACAGCGTCAAGGAGGCCCGTCTGAGCGCTGCTGAGGCCCAGCAGGCCCAGAAGAACGCCCAGGCGGCCATCGAGTCGGACGAGATGAACTACGAGGCCGTCAAGAAGGAGATCCAGAAGCTCATCGCAGCGGCAGCGGCCAGCAAGCCCCAGCTGAGCTTCAGCGGCTTTATCTGCCCGCTCAAGAGTTATACCCGCATCTCCAGCGAGTACGGCTGGCGCAAGAACCCGGTCTCCGGCGTCAACAAGCTCCACGCCGGCATCGACTTTGCCGCCCCCGCAGGCACTCCCATCTACGCAGCCGCCAGCGGCTATGTGCAGGTGGCCGGCTGGTCCAGCGGCGGCTATGGCAACTATGTCGTCATCTATCACGGCAAAATGACAGACGGCAACGCCTACTCCACCCTCTACGGCCATATGCGCTCGGTGGCAACGTCGGCGGGCAAGTATGTCAACCAGGGCGACCTCATCGGCTATGTGGGCTCCACCGGCAACTCTACCGGCAACCACCTCCATCTCGAGGTGTGGAAGGGCGGCTCCAAGGCCAATGCGGTCAATCCCCGCGGTTATATTCCGATAAGATAATACAACTGTAATTGAAGTCGAGGGGTCAAAGGAGGCCACAAGGCGAAATGAACGAGCAAAAACGCAAGCGTATCCTTCGGGTGGGCTGTCTGATTCTGGCAGGAGTGTTCCTGCTGTCGGTACTGGGCAGTGTCATCCTGATGTTTTTGGTCTGAACTGGGGGAGGACACTGAATGAACCGCAAAATTTCCGTAGGGATGACCGTGACCATCGTCATTCTGGCAATGACGGTCACTTTTTCCATCACGATGCTGATGGCGATGCGGCTGTTTGACCACACCGTCACCAGCGTGAAGGAAAAGGAGAGCATGTACAACAAGGTGGCCGAGGTAGACCGCTATGTGCGCGCCAACGACTACTACGACATCGACGAGACCGTGCTGTACGACCGTCTGACTGCCGGTTATCTGCTGGGTACCGGCGACAAGTACGCCCGCTACTACACCGCCTCGGCCTACACCGACCTGCTCAACGCCCAGAGCGGCAAGCTGATGGGCATCGGCGTGGAGCTGGCCATCGACCAGTCCGGCTACGCCAAGGTCATCAAAGTGTATGACGAGTCTCCTGCCAAGGAGGCCGGCCTCCAGCGGGGCGATTACATCACCACCATCGACGGCGCAGACATCAAAAGTCTGGGCAGCGTGGAGGCTGTCCAGAACAAACTCCGGGGCGAGAGCGGCACGAGCGTCAATGTAAGCTGGCTGGACAGTGAGAACGCCCAGCACACCGCCGACCTGACCCACTCCGGCTTTACGGCCAACAGCGTCGATTCCGCGCTGGTGCAGGGCAATGTGGGCTATATCAAGATCTGGCAGTTCGACAACTCCACCCCCAGTGAGCTGGACTTTGCGCTCCGCAGCCTGACCGCCAGCGGCGCCCAGAGCTTCATCTTCGACCTGCGCGACAACGGCGGCGGCATCCTTGACGACGCCATCAGCTGCATCGAACTCGTCGCGCCGGAAGGCGTGCTGGCCTACGCGGAGGATAAGGCAGGCAACCGCACCCTGCTGGGCAGCAGCACCGGCGACTCGGTCATCAGCCAGCCCACCGTCTGCCTCGTGAACGAGAACACCGCCAGCGCGGCAGAACTCTTTGCGTCCAGCCTGCGCACCCTGTGCGGCACCCGCCTCGTGGGCAGCACCACGATGGGCAAAGGCACCATCCAGAGCAGCCCTCAGCGCCTCTCGGACGGCAGCGCCGTCGTGGTCACGGTGGCAAAGCTCATCTGCGGCGACGGCTCCTGCTTCGACGGCACCGGCCTGACCGTGGACGTGGAGCGCCCGCTGACTGCCGACGAGCAGGTCAGCTACTATGACTACACCCTCGACACGGACCCGCAGATACAGCGCGCCGTCAGCTGCGCACAGCAGCTCACCGGCGTCACCACCGTGGGCGGCGTGAACGACGCTGACATCGCCGCCGACTCCGCCGCAGCCTCTTCGGAGGCCGCAGCCGAGAGCACCGCTTCCAGCGAGGCCGCAGGGGAGGCAGAGGCTTCCTCCGAGACCGGTGCAGAAGGGGAGCAGGAGGCTGCAAGTGCGCAGTAAACACTTTTTGAAAATAACTTTAGTCGTGTAAATAGCTCAACCTCTCAGTCTGCTTCGCAGACAGCTCCCCTACCGAGGGGAGCCTCTGGCGAAGAGAATAAGCTTTGCGGAATGCCAAGGCCTCCCCTCGTTAGGAGCAACAACGACGACCGCCGCCAGTGGCGGAAACAGGGAGTCGCTGTTGGGGCCGCGGCCAGCAAGACGCAAGCAAAGCGCTGCGGATGCTGGGTGCCGCAACCCGGGCAGTGGCACGCTGCAGGCGTGACGGAGAGGTTTTGCTGTTTTAGCAAGAAACAGAAAGGAAAACCACTATGCCGGAGCTGACCGACCTCTCCGTTATCCGCACCCTGTGCGAAAAATACGATTTCGCGCTCTCCAAGGGCTTTGGACAGAACTTCATCATCAATCCCGGCCTGCCGCCCAAGATCGTGGACGCCAGCGGCGTCGATAAGAGCTGGGGCGTGCTGGAGATCGGCCCCGGCATCGGCGTGCTGACCAAAGAGCTGGCCCAGCGCGCCGCCAAGGTGGTGTCCATCGAGGTGGACGAGCGCCTGCCGCCCCTGCTGGCCGAGACCATGGCGGGCGTGGAGAACTTCAAGCTGGTATTGCAGGACGTTCTGAAGGTAGACCTCCGCGCCCTCATCGAGGAGGAGTTCCCCGGGATGCCGGTGGCTGTCTGCGCCAACCTGCCCTACTACATCACCAGCCCCATCGTCATGAAGCTGCTGGGCGACCGCCTGCCCATCCAGAACCTCACCGTCATGGTGCAGAAGGAGGCCGCCGACCGTCTGGCCGCCGCCCCCGGCACCCGGGCGTCCAGCGCTATCAGCTGCGCCGTGAGCTACTACGCTACCTCAAAGCTGATGTTCACCGCCGCGCCGGGCAGCTTCTACCCGGCCCCAAAGGTCACCAGCGCTGTGGTGCGGATGGACATCCGCACCACTCCCGCCGTACAGGTGGAGGACGAGGACGGCTACTTCGCCCTCATCCGTGCCGCTTTCGGCCAGCGCCGCAAGACCGCCGCCAACGCCATCGCCAGCGGCCTCGGACTGCCGAAAGATAAGGTCATCGCGGCCATCGAGGCGGCGGGCTTCGACGCCCGCATCCGCCCCGAGGCCCTGACCCTCGAGGACTTCGCTGCCGTACAGCGGGAGCTGAAGTAAGATTTTATCAGAATAAAACGCCAAGGCCCCCGCAGTCCGGAACAGAACTGCGGGGGCCTTGGTCGTTATGTGGAAGGAATGGAGGATGGTGATCTGCTTACCTCAGCAGTGCGCTGTGGTCTGCGCCGCCCACGGTGAAGGTGGCGGTGGAGCCGCTGTGGCGGAGGGTGAAAGGCGTATCGTCCGCACCGAGGGCTGCAACATCGGAGAGGGAGAGGGTGGAAGTGCAGCGTTCGGTGGAGAAGACAATGGTCCCGATACGCTCAGAGCGGAGGCCGGTCAAATCGGAAAGGACGCCCTGCAGGGACGCCGTCTCATGGGAGACATCGATGTAGAGAACATCGCTGATCTGGCTCAGCCGGACCAGCTGGGCGTTCTGGAGGATGTCGGCCTGAACCGGGTCGAGGACACGCAGGCCGGTGGAGATGGTGCTGTTGTCGCTGCTGTCGCTGCTGTGGGAGACATCGCGGTACTCCACCGCACCGCAGGCCGTGCAGCTGCGGTACTCACGGCTGCTGTCGCCTTGGACAGGCATCCAGCCGCTCCACTGATGGCCGAGGACGGGCAGCTCCTCCGTCTCAGTGACGACACAGTGTTCGACCGTGCAGCTGCGCTGGCGCTCGCCCTTCTCGGTGCAGGTAGGCTTTTTGGTGGTGCGCCACTCGCCGAGGGGGTGGGTCTCGCTGACGGGGGCGTGAAGGGTGTTCTCCGTGTAGACACGGTTGTGGAAGAGCCGCGTTACGCCGTTCTCTACGAGCTTCACGAGGCCCAGCTTGCCGTTTTCCTCGAGATGGATGATCTCGCCCAGTTTCTTGCCGTCGCGGCTTTGGATGGCATTGTCGGCGTCGGGTGCGGTTGCGGTGAGGTCCAGCGGGGTGTCGGAATTGCCGATGGAGACGATGTCGCCGTCAATGCCCGCGCCGCCGCTCTTGCCGCTGCCGCCGGCGGCGCTGATGGTGCCGCCCGTAACATTCACAAAGCTGCCGCCGATGCCGCTGCCGCCGGTGCTGTTCTCGCCGGTGGCGTTGCCGCCGGTGGAGTTCGTGATGGTATCGCCCGAAATCTTCACAACGCTGCCGCTGTGGATGCCGTCGCCGCCGGTGCCATTGGTAGAAGCGCCGCCCTGCGCGGTTCCGATGTTGGCGCTGCCCTCGATGGTGAGGATGCCGCCGCTGGAAATGCCGCTGCCACCGTTGCCATCGGTAGAAGTGCCGCCCTGCGCGGTTCTGATTTTGGCGCTGCCGAAGATGGTGAGATCGCCGTAACTGCCGATGCCGTCGCCGCCGCTCTTGCCGCTGCCGCCGGTGGCTTCTTTGATGGTGCCGCCCCAAATTTTCACAACGCTGCCACTGCTGATGCCGCTGCCGCCGGTGCCATCGGTGCCGGTGGCGTTGCCGCCGGAAGTCTGCCGTATCTCGCCGCCCTTGATGGTGAGTGTACCGTTGCTGCGGATGCCGCTGCCGCCGGTGCCGTCCTCGCCGGTGGCCCTGCCGCCGGTAGCCTGCTCTATCTTGCCGTTGGAGATGGAGACGGTGCCGCTGCTGGCAATGCCCGCGCCGCCGCTCTTGCCGCTGCCGCCGGTGGCGTTGATGGCGCCGCCGGAGATGGAGAGGCTGCGGTCGCTGAAGATGCCGCTGCCGCCGGTGCCGCTGTCGGCGTCGCCGCCGGTGGCCTGCACTGTCGTGCGGCCCTCGATGGTGAGGCTTTCTTTGCCGACAATGCCCGCGCCGCCAGTATAGTCTCCCTCGCCGGTGGCCCTGCCGCCGATGGCTTTGATGGCACTGGAAATGATTTCCATGGTCTTGCCAAAGATGCCGCTGCCGCCCCTCTTGCCGTCGCCGCCGGTGGCGTTCTCGATGGTGGTGCTGTAGATGTAGAGCTTAAAGTCATCGCTGCTGCCGTCGCCGCGGATGCCGCTGCCGCCGGTGCCATTGTCGGCGTCGCCGCCGGTGGCGTTCGTGATGGTGGCGCTGTAGATGGAGAGCTCACCGTCGCTGAAGATGCCGCTGCCGCCGGTGCCATCGATGCTGGTGGCGTTGCCGCCGGTGGCATTCGTGATGGCAGCGCCGTCGGAGATGGTGAGCTTGCCGACGCCGTAGATGCCATTGCCGCCGGAAGTTTTGCCTTCGCCGCCCTTTGCGGTTCCGATGGTACTGGAAATGATTTTCATGGCAGTGCCATAGAGGCCGTGGCCGCCGCTCCTGCCGCTGCCGCCGGTGGCGTTCGTGATGTTGGCGCTGTCGGAGATGGTGAGCATGCTGCCGCTGCGGATGCCATAGCCGCCGGTGCCATCGGTAGAAGCGCCGCCGGTGGCCTGCTCTATCTTGCCGCCGGAGATGGTGAGGCCGCCGTAACTGTAGATGCCGCTGCCGCCGTACTTCTCGGAAGCGCCGCCGGTGGCCTGCTGTATCTCGCCGCCCTTGATGGTGAGTGTACCGTTGCTGCGGATGCCGCTGCCGCCGATGCCAGCGGTAGAATCGCCGCCCTTGGCGCTCGTGATGGCAGCGCTGTCGGAGATGGTGAGGTTGTTCTTGCTGTAGATGCCGTGGCCGCCGATGTCGTTCACGCCGGTGCCGGTGGAGTTGCCGCCGGTGGCAGACTTGATGGTACCACCCTTAATCTCCAAGGTGTTATTGCTGAGGATGCCGCTGCCGCCGTTCTTGCCTTCGCCGCCGGTAGCCTGCTGTATCTCGCCGCCCTCGATGGTGAGCGTATCGTTGCTGCGGATGCCGTCGCCGCCGTTGCCATCGCCCGCCGTGCCTTTGCCGCCCTTCGCGGTTCCGATGGTGCCGGCAAGGATTTTCATGGTCCTGCCAAAAATGCCGTCGCCGCCGTCGCCGCTGCCGCCGTCGCCGCCCTTCGCGGTTCCGATGGTGCCGCCCTCGATGGAGAGGTCGCCTTTGCTGTAGATGCCGTTGCCGCCGGTAGTTTGGCCTTCGCCGCCCTGCGCGGTTCCGATGGTGCCGCTATTGATGGTGAGCTCTTTATTGCTGTAGATGCCGTGGCCGCCGCCCTTGTAGTCGGCAGTTGCATTGCCGCCCTGTGCGGTTCCGATGGTGCCGCCCTCGATGGCGAGCTTGCCGCCGCTGTAGATGCCGTTGCCAGCGCCACTGCTTCCGACGCCGCTGCCGCCGATGGCGCTGACAATGGTGGCATTGCCAGGAATGGTGAGGTCGTCGTCGCTGTGGATGCCGTCGCCGCCGTCGTAGAAGCCATGGCCTTGGCCGCCCTGCGCTGTTTCGATGGTGCCGCCCTCAATGTTGACGGTAATATTTTTGCTACCGCTGCCGCCGCCGATGCCTGCGCCGCCATCGCCGCCGATGGCTTCTTTGATGGTGCCGCCCTTGATGTTGATGGTAGTAGTGCCGGTGCTATCGTCACCGCTGCCAATGCCGGCAGCATCGCTGCCGCCCTGGGCTTTTACGATGGCGTCGCCCCCGATGTCGATGGTAGTATTGCCGGTGCTGTTGTGACCGCTGCCGATGCCGGCGCCGTTCTGCGTGGCCTGCGCATCGACTTTGGCAGTGCCATTGATGATGATATGGGTGTCGCTGGTAGCCTCTGAACCGCTGCCAATGCCGGCAGCATTGTTGCCGCCGGTGGCTTTGATGTCGCCGCCTGTTATCTCGATGGTGCCGGCGCCATAGTAGGTGCCGAACCAACCGCTGCCGATACCAGCAGAGCCACCGCCGCCTGTAGCAGTCAGGCTGCCGGTGTCTTTGCCAGCCTCATCTTTTTTGGATGTGATGGTCAGTTTGCCGTTGTTGTTGCCATAATAGTCCTTTCCGTTGTGCTCGAGGCCGGCGCATTGGTTGCCGCTGGTGAGGGTATTTTTGCCCTCGAGCATGATTTTCGTGTCGCCCACGCCCTCGACACTGAGGGCGGCGTTGGTGGACTGGCGACTGCTGACATCGATGTTGACATTGTCCAGCGTCACGTTGAGGGTGTTGTCTTCTGCGATGTTGCTCACGAGCTTGTTGATGATGCGGATGACGTTTTGGGCCGCGGTCGTGAAGGTTTGAACCGCAGTCTCCACGATTTGGGTCGAGTTGTCATTGTCATCGGCGACCTTGAGGGATGCGCCGGTGTACGTGAACTGGCTTTCAGGCGCGGGGCTGCTGCTCCCCGTGCTTTCCGCGCCTTCGGCAGGGGTCCCGCTGCCGGTGGTGGGAGTGCCGCCCGCCTTGGTGCCGTCGCCGTCAGAGCCGATGGTGTCGTCAGAGCCGGAAGTGCCGCTCTCAGAGCCGGTGCTCTCAGGGTCAGAGCTTCCCGCGCCGGTACTCTCAGGGTCAGAACTTCCCGCGCCGGTGTTCTTGCCGCCGGTCTGGTCCTTTTCCGTGGAATCAGTCTCGTTTTCCTCGCCGCTGCCGTCAGAAGAGTCGCTGCCCTTGGTGCCGCCGAGGTAGACCATGTCTTTGTCTTCGTTTTCGATGTCTTCTGATGGGGGCGTGGTCAACTTGGGTTGGGCGGGAGAGGCTGCGGAGGCGGTGCCGTTAGAAGAGCTGCCGCCGGAGGCGGTGGTATCATCTGAGCGCTTGCCGCCCTTGATGATGATCTCGCCGTCGTCTTCATCACCCTTTACTTTATCTGTGCTGTTGGAGTGCTTCACATAGGTTTTGCCGTCAGTGTCTTTGGTGATGGTGATGTTACCATCGCCTATGTAATAGGTATCCGCATACGCCGGTGCGGCCATGCCGGCCACCATTGCGGCTGTCAGTGCCAGCGCCGTCACCCGGTGGGACGCGGGCCGGGGGGTGTTTGTCGGCACCCGCAGCGGATGCCCCAGAACGCGCATTGCAAGCTTGCGATAAGAAATCATAGAAATCTCCTCCGAAAAGTGTGAGTTTTGCACAGAAGCTCCCAACGAAGCGGCAGAAGCTTGTGAAAGAAGCATAAATGTTGAGTCTGATTTATTCTACCACATTCCGGCCATAATGTGGCCGGATCTGCGTGAATCGCCGCGTTTTGTGCGTGAATCGCCCCTCAGATGTCTCGAAACGCCCTGAAACAGCGCTGCATGGGCCGACAGCGGGGCCGGACAAAGATATTGACAAGCGGGGAGGTTTCTGGTATTCTACTAAAGTACCCTGTGCAAACGATACCCGCTGGTGTGGCGCAATGGCAGCGCAACTGATTTGTAATCAGTGGGTTGCAGGTTCAACTCCTGTCACCAGCTTCAAAAATAAACGCACGAACGATAAAAAC
>ENA-UESJ01000997-UESJ01000997.1-human-gut-metagenome-genome-assembly--contig:-NODE-997-length-14116-cov-16.999003_pt1 | contig 14116 bp, 12 predicted proteins | sample MGYA00243000_ERZ508001 | MGnify/ENA primary metagenome ERZ508001 (study PRJEB26167, sample SAMN06115479) | human gut metagenome | host: Homo sapiens | place: China:Chongqing | collected 2015-03-03... | reverse complement strand
ATCTGGATCAAATGGAAGCGAAAAACTATCCGTATGATATATTGGCCGCCCTGCATTCGGGTTATTTTACGGATAATGCGCCTCCATCCACGAAAAGTTGTGAGATGCTACAAAAATGGAATGAGAAATATGAATGGCCGAAATTACGCACGGCGGTAGCCAGCGAATTCTTTAAGACGGTCGAGAGCCAATATGCGGATCGTATTGAGACCGTTCGTGGAGCTTGGCCGGATTGGTGGACGGATGGTTTCGCTTCCGGTGCTCGCGAAGCTGCCATATCTCGTGTGACTCACTCGGATATTATCGCGAACCAAGCCGGATTGTCATTCGCCAAAATACTAGGCGCTCAATTGCCGACAGACATCAATGATCGGATTTATGATATCAACAAAGCTCTTTTGTTCTATGATGAGCATACTTTCGGGCATAGTGAGAGCGTGCGTAACGCTTATGGACTGGAAACTTGGGAACAACGCTCCTTGAAACAATCGTATGCGTGGGAAGCCTATCGCCATTCCGGTTTGCTGGGAGAGGCCACTATGGGTATATTACAATCGTTCGTGCCCAAAAGCGACGTTCCGTCTATCGCTGTATTCAATACGCTCAACTGGAGTTATAGCGGTATCGCTAAAGCTTATGTCGATCATCAGATTCTTCCGAAAGACAAGGCTTTCGAGATCGTGGATGCGTGAAAGATGTCCCGGCTTTGGGATATGCGCAGTATTATATAACGGTAAAGGATGCGCCACGTCCGGAAATACAGGGCGCTACGGAATTAAAAGAGACACATGTGGAGAATCCTTGGTATGCCATCGACTTCAATACCCGTAAAGGTACGATTCGTAAATTATATGATAAGGATTTGAACAAACAATTGGTTACGCCGGATGCGGAATGGGAGATGGGCGAGTTTATTTATGAGATTATCGATAGCCGTCATCCGATGGAACAATATCGTGCTCCCCAATTCCTCCGCCGTCGCCCAGAGAAGATGCGTTTCGAGAAATATGAGAAAGGCGATGTCTGGGATACCTATCGTTTCCGGGGAGAGACGGTAGCGGGACGTGAGCCGAATAATTTGATGGTGGAATTCCGTGTATTTAACGTAACAAAGAAAATCGAGGTAGTTTATCGCCTGCGCAAAAAAGCGGTAACAGATCCGGAAGCGGTTTATATCGCTTTCCCGTTTGAGGTTGAAGGAGGAAAGATCCATTTAGATGTACCCGGCGGATCGATTGAGGCGGGTGTAGACCAAATCCCGGGCTCCTCTAACGATTGGTACACGGTGCAAAACTTCGCTACGGCTCGTAATGGAGAGTCACAGGTCGTGATGGGTAGCCAAGAAATACCATTAATGCAATTTGGGGCGATCAATACGGGGCGGTATAAAGCCGGAGCCGTACCTCAGTCCACGAATATGTATTCATGGCCGATGAACAACTACTGGGTAACCAATTTCAATGCGGACCAAATGGGAGAGATGCAATGGAGTTACTTCATCAACTCTTCGAAAGACAACTCTATTGAGTATGCGACTAAGTTCGCTTGGGAAAACCGGATTCCGTTCTTGACCCGTGTTTTGCCTGCCGGAGATAAAAAGGTGGAGCCTCTCCAATCGGCTTCCATTTTCAAGATCGTACCGGAGAATTTGTTGTTGGTAAACATGAGGCCTGTGGAAGGCGAGAATGCTGTTATGCTTCAATTGCGTGAGATAGGCGGGAAGCCAGCTACTTTCTCCGTAACTTCAGATAAAATTAATTTTGTGAAAACTACGGTTTGTGATGTCGTAGGAGACCCAGTTTCGGGGAATCCGTTGAGTTTCGCTCCGTGGGAGAATAAGTTTATAAAATTATCTTGGTAGCATGGTAGGGGCGGGGTTTGCCCGCCCTTATCCAGTTTGTCTTATGTTTGTATATTGAATGTTTTGATAGGATCTAATCCCAAATAAATCGGTATTATTCTAAGCAGAAGACTTGTTTGTGTTAGAGTGATGGGTGAAGAGTGTCATGAGAGACTCTGTTTCGGGTAATGCCTTATTGGCTCTCAATAAGTTCTTTCAACTTCCTGAAAACTAACTTCTCAAAAGAATCTCCTTTATGTTGATTACTTGATTTTTTTGCCATAGGTTGTTGCTTGATGTGTCGTTGTTAGTCACACATGGACTATATTATTTTTTCTTCTTTTCAAAATATGGATATAAGATATACTGTACAGTGTTTTCCGTTAATGGGGCATGGAACAATCTATCCATTGAATCTGTTTTCAATTTTTCCTGCATATTAGAAAGGCCATGGGGTCATTTGCTTGGAAGGTTAACTTTCACTCATTACTCCCCACAAAAGCAATATGTTTAAGAGGCATCATATTTTTGTCTTCGTCGTTCATTTTGCTATAATACTCTTGCCACATTTCTATAAATTCTTCACCGTCAATCAGCTTGATGTAAGTTTTGCTTGTTAATGCTTCTGTTCGGGCTTGTGGAGAATAAGTTCCAGAAGTGACAAACAGGGCTATGTCGCCATCACGCAGTATCCCTAACAGGCTGCGAATATCTTTCGCTGGAATACTTGTCTCAGGCATGTGCTTCACTTGTACCTTGATTCTTGGAGTCTTTGCACCGAGAGCATCAATGTAAGCAATCACATCCACACCTCCATCACGACCTTTCGGAGCAACAAACGGCGTGTAGTAACCCATTGCACGTAGCAATGCCGCCACCATATCTTGAAATTCATAAGGATTTTTAGCCTTGATATACTGACGGATTCCCTCATTAGCCTGTTCTTCTAACTGTTCAATGTTTATAATCGTTTCCTTCTCCAGAGTTTCTTCTTCCACAGCGTAGTCTTCATCCAAATCTTGCTCTTGCTTCCATTTGCGGTATGCAGCATTGGCATTGCGCAAAATCTGTTCTGCTCCGAGTTTGATAGCTTCTTCACCCTCTGGTGTGAGGTACCATGAACCCTGTTTTTTCAGAATATAGCCCGCCTTGTTGTAGTCGATGGAATAGAACTGTGTCATCGTCCACCAACGGATGTTCTGTAACTTTCCCGCACGCTCTAGTTCCCACTCCGTGAACTTGACATTCTCCTAAATTATGTCGTTAATTTCTTTCGTGGTAACAGTTCCACCATTGGATTTCATGTATTGCATCACAGCAAACAAACATTTTGCTGCACATGCTGCGGATTGGGATAGAGGCTTCATTATATAATGCTTTTTAGTTGTTTGTTGATAAAGTTGATAAATATGCTTATGATTGAGAATTTTGGTTTTGCACAATTTGCTGTTGACTCATAACGGCAGATTGAACAATGTTTGCCAATTGTCTTTGCGATTGCATGTTCTGGTATGAATCGAAATCCCAAAACAAATAAATGTCCCATAAGCCAATCTGTATTTCTCGTATCAATTTTTCAATAGCCTCTTTAGATGTGTCTCCATTATTCTGGAAATATGATTTATCTACTAGACGTTCATGTAAAACACCTATAGTTAATCTCTCTCCCAACGTAAACAAGGAAGGCCAATTTTCGGGATAATGAATCGTCGTACCAACTAATTTGCTCTTTGCCAATACTTCTTTTACATATTTTTCACCTGTATTACGAACAGCACTAACCCTTATGTTGCTTGTGAAATAGGCTTCTACGTCATTGAAGATAAGCATATCGCAATACCCTCCTTTTACCTGGTCTATTATTCCATTTATTTCTTTCCCATCTATTGTAATATCTGCAAATTCGATGTCTTTAATATCGAATTTATTGCTTGCCGGAATTTGTATAGGTATGCCCATTTTATGCAATAAAACTAATACTGCTCTTTTCTCTGAGATGCTTAGCTCTATATTAAATTGAGATTTTGCTTCACCATATTTTTTCGTGTCGTATTTCTTCAAAATCTTCAATGCCTTTACTGCCGTCCCTCTATTTTTACGCATATTTGATTTTTGAAGATGATTTAATAAGACCGCACCTAAGAATGTTCCAGCGAAAGCCGAAAATATTCCCACAAAAAGTGTTGCCAACCATTCAAAGTTTGCGTTTTGCATTATTTCTTGTTCCATATTTACTCTGTTGTTTAAATTATATTTGGCATTTATTAATAGTATGTGTCATGTTATACAATCCTTCTACATAGCCATTTATGGCATTCTGTTCCTGCAACGAAAGCAAACTTACACGTTGCTTACTACTCAGTACAGGTATTCCAAACCCTTTTACATAGTTCTTTGCGTAGGAGTAGTAACCGGTAGCATAGGGCTTAGAGGTGTGTTGCATATAATAGTCGAAAATCGAGGATTCGAGAATACGTTTCAGTACAAGGAGGTCTTCTTCGTTTTCGCTGAAAATAGCATAGCCACAATAGATGAGCATGTTCTCGTTATCAGTATAGACAAAACGCGGATGGTCGGTCATGTAGGGAAACAATAACTTGCGGCCACGGTCGCAAGTGGCTTGCGACCGTCCAAAGGCATACCACGCCTCGTAGTTTTTTTCTCCCTTGTCACGCTGCGCCAATTTCATCTTATTAAGTGACAAATACTTGTACGCTTCTGGGTATTTGCTCATGAATACGGCTTCGACCATAATATTGTTGTTCTCGTCGTATGGAAAAATCACCTTCTCTATAATATCGGGGATTTCTTCTTCGGTGTGCAGGATGTTTGGCTTTATAATGTCGCGGCAAATCTCTCTTTCAATTGGGAATTCCATATCACCTGCTTGCAAATAAAAAAACGTCTCGTCCTCGCGCACAGGACGGAAAATATAAATATCGTTGGCGAGGGTTGCGATGCCGTTCTTTATTTGGTATAATTCGCCGAGTGGGCGGCCTACACTCTCTATCTTGCGAATGTTTTGCAAGATTTCAGCATTGTTGAGATTCCAGCCTTTATGGTCGTCAAGCTCACTGTATGGTATGAGGTTGAAGTGTGTCGGCTTTTCGGAGAATCGGTTGACGTTTATCTGTCCTTTTGTGTAGTTTATGCCAGCCTCGCCCAGTTTATCAATTAAAACAATACAAGTATAGGCCAGTGTTTTGCCAAAGATAAGTTGATCGCCAAAGTCAACGATTTCGAGAGCTGTGTTTGAACTGCGAAAATAACTGCGCAACAGTCTTGCATTTACACTTTTGAAGAAGGAATTAAGCGTGATGTAACCCAGTACTCCGTCCTCTCGAAGAATTCCGCAAGCTATCTCAAAAAACGGTAGATAGAGGTCGGCATTTCCGCAACGAGCTACTTGCCAACGAGAAAGTAACACCTTTGATTCATCATCAATATGCTTTGCACGGACATACGGTGGATTACCTACAACAATGTCAAATCCACCGTTTTCTACGACTCTCGGCATTGTCGTAAAATCAAATTCAAGCGAATTACCTTGACTGATGTGAAAATCCTCATCCACCAGCATTTCGTTATTTAGCAACGCAGCCAATGAAAGAAGAATCTTGCAACGATTTACACTTAACTCACTTATATCCACACCGTAAAGACGTTGCACTGCTTCACGATACGACAGTTCGCAATGGGAATGTAGATAGTCGGCAAGCGAAAACAGAAATGCGCCGCAACCGCAAGCAATATCAATGGCAAGGCAGTTTTGCAAAGGTTTTCTTTGTATGGCGACAACTCTCTCCAGAATGTAGTCGCGAATGTATTTAGGTGTATAAACCGCACCGTTCTTTGTCTTCTCTGCTTTTGGGATTGCTAACTCGAACACGTTGATAACATCCTCAATTGACTCAATGCCAACGGTCGGCACATCGTCACAGTAGTAATCAGCAAGCAATCCGCCACGGACAACTAGAGCGTTATTCTTGATAAAAGATGAAACAACAATGCTGTCCAAACAAAATTGTTGCTCAGCATAGTGGGAGATTATGTTTTGCAGTTCCTTATTCATAATAGTAGTGGTCTGTGCGAGGGTTTAACATGATAATTTCCTTCTCGGAATCGCTCAATCCGTAGAGTTCACAACACAGCCGATCAACCTCGCTCCAAAGGTTGTTCAATAACGGATATAGGCGAGAAGCGGAAGAAATGCTGGTTGTGATTGCCGTGTTGGTTTCTTCAATATGTCGTGCCACTCCTGCAAGTTGCTGCATCTGCTCACTGAATGCGGTAAACTCCATGCGTGGGAATGGCACAGGATCAAGGAACTGTTTATTGAACTTATAGAAACCACCCTGTTGCGGGTTGGCTATTGACTTGGCAAAATAGGCAAACGGAGTGGAGTTGATGATTGCCGCCATTGCGTACAGTTTATCGTCCGTCACTTCTGGAATCTGCACAAAGAACATATTGGCATTGTCACAATAAGCATCCTCTTGCATTACGACCGCCGCTTGTGGGTTCTGCGTGGTCATAGGTATACAAAGTTTTTTGTAAACAGCGTTGTGATTGTTGGCACGGGTGAACAAATGCCAGTTTTCATCACGTTCTAATGTCGGGAAACGGTCGGGGACGGTTTGCACATTCTCTTCAATAACAGTACGATTCCCTCGCAGATAACGAGCAGCCAAAGGATAGCGACTTTCGTAGTCTGAGAACAGGATAGGTAAAACATTACCATCCACTACATCATATGGAAACAAGATATAAGTTGTATCTCCACGAACAGATAACGGTACAAAATGTTCGTTGCAAAGCAACACTCTGCAAGCTTCACGCTCCACTTGCAGATTCTCGCAAAGTGCTGTACTTCCGTAAATATAATCCTCATCGGTGTGGTCAACTACAATGTGGAATGCATCGTCCCACAACACTTGGACACCGACCTTAATCTTGCAAACACTTCCTAACGTTCCGAGTTCGTTTGCGAGTCTTACACGTAACGCAGTTGTCTGGTGATTTTCAAACGACCACGGCGTTTCCGTAATCGTCTCTTTTGCTATTTCAAAGCACTCGTCATTGGTGCTGTTGGTGTATTTAATTGTATTTTCGTTAGTTGCGGACTTGTCGCACACTATAATGGCAACGTACGTGATTCTGTCCTCAAACAGGTCAGTTTCTACATAATCGTAGACTGTGCGGAGCAAGCGCCTCTCACTTAACAGTTTGCGAACACCTTTGCCATACTCAGTCTTAAAGAATCGCTTTTGTACAATGTAACCAAGACTGCCGTGTTCATTCAGCAATTCTATTCCCCGTTCAATAAACGGAATAGCAAGGTCTATTTTCCCGTTCCTGCTCGAACCATAACGCTGCTTGATGTAAGCCGACATGCAAGGCAAGGCCACGTTATAGTTTTTCACTTCAACGTATGGAGGATTGCCAATAACATAGTCGAAGCCGCCGCGACTGAAAATATCGCAAAAAGCGGTCTTGTAATCGAAAACATTAGTCGCTGCAAGTTCTTCAAGATTTTCTGATATACATGAAAATCGTTCTAAAATGTCAGGCTCAACGAGCGAATTACCACACTTGATGTTCACACCCACTCCGTGCAGAATCTGTGAACCGTAGAGACCAGCATTGTTGAAATCGATCGGTTCGAAGCCATCAATTATTTTCAGCGATAGAGAAAGTTTTGCAACTTCTACGCACTCATGGTTAATATCAACTCCATGTAAGCATTGGTTTACTATCAGTTTGCGTCCCTCCAAATTCAAGTATTTCTTTCCGTCCTTTTCATAAAGGTATCGGTGGGGCAAAACATCTTTCCGTTCCTCTATATTGCTCTCTATCTGTGTTGCCAAATGATCGTAGATACTTACAAGGAACACACCGCTACCACAAGCAGGGTCAAGAAACTTTAAATCAAGAATCTGCTGATTGGTGAGCGATTGCAGATATTCGGAGGGTACAGTGCTGTCTATTGTGTTATGGACAATATGTTCGGGAGTCGTCACCGCACCATTGCTTTTTCGAAACTCCGATTTCAGTACATTTTCGAGTATTCCACTATCGTCATATTCAAGGTGATAACCAAGGAACAGGTCGTAAATATCACTGATGCTTTTCAGTGGAATTACATCAAAGCAATAAGGCGATGGATAGTAGAGGTAAGATAACAGATCATCGAAAACGGCATTGTCGATGATTAAATCCTGAATATGCCTAATTCGAGCAAACATTGGGCCATCATAGTGTTCGTAAAAATCAATATAAGACGATCTTTTGAACTCCGTCCAAAAGTCTGTTGCGGCAAAATCTTTCAGTAGTCCATCACGCTCCAGTCCGCGAGCTTCACAGACACGAATGAACAGTATGCGATTAAGAATTATCTGTGTCCAAAGGTTAATGTCGGCAATGCTGATTTTGTAGTGGTTCCCGTTGATGATTGCTTGTGCAAGATTGAGCCTTACGCTACTCAATGCTTTCGAGAAATTCTTGTCGATAGAATCTTTGCCGACAAATCTCACACGATGGCTGTTGCTTATAGTTTCTTCGCGTCCCAAAAAACTATTAAGACGATCGAAGTTGTCCATATAGTTTTCCGTTTTCATGTAAACTACACGAGCAAAGTCGGCATTGTCTGTGTGGCGAGGCATGGCAGTACAATCATAAATCGCCAGTTCATCCATGTTTGTTACCACTGAATAACTTGCACCGATTGACCATCCATATGAACGAATCTGGAAAGCAACGCTATTGTCATCTTTTATATTGACAGTCCGTTTCTTTGCATCAAGAAAAAACAAGCGAACTCGCCCATTCATTAATGTATAGTCTGGACGTGTATTTGTAGAACCGATTTCATTTAATGCCGCCCGTTCTGTAATCTCGAGTGGAACTTCCTGCAACACATGATTGGTATTCCTTACATCCCAGCCAAACACGGCAAGCATTTGGTTAATCCAAGTGCGTGTAGTTTCTTCCGAAGCCATTTCAAGCTCCCCTCGTTTACAAGCCTCTTGATAGCTTGCCACGAATGCCCTAAAATCTTCAATTCTTGCCATATTTATTTTTTAATTTTTGTAGGATGATTGCCATACTCTTCCATTTCTTCTGCCACCATATAGAGGATTCCGTTTGCATCTTCCTCTTCCTCAACAAGGCTGTAAACCTTCCCTGCAAGCCAGTAACGGCGCAACTCTTCGTATGGAATACCATAGAAAAGAGCCAACTGGCGCACTTGTACCTCCCGTGCCTGTCTGTACCCCTTTTCTATTTTGCAATATACAGCAGTATCCATGTCAATTCCCGCAGCTACCTGTCGCTGCAACAGATTATGTGATTCCCGCAGTTCTTTCAGTTTGTCTTGGAAAAGCATAGCAAAATAAATTTGAGTACAAAAATACAATAAATTCGTCACTCGACCAAACATGCCTTGACAAATTTCGTCAAGACATATATAGATTTTAAATTATACTATTTCTTAATTTCGCAACTTCCTTAATCTCATATTATCGTACTTAAAAAAAATGACAGCGCGACCAAAAGACAAGGAATATCTAACAAAATATTGTACCTTTGCATTGGCTTAGGCTATGAGCCAAAATAGAAGTGGAATATCGGTAACAAACTGCACCGAAAAAAGAAGAAACCGCGCTCGTATTGACACCGCAAGTGGGTTAATAATCAATAAAAGCGTTAAATCTTCACCCCTTAGAATGTACCCTTAAAGGTTACGACCATATTTCTGACTTATTACTTGCAAATTATTGAGTAATAACTGGTTGTAAATACAAATCCTGAATTCTTTGGGGATTTTATAATGTCGTTTATTTCATCTTCGCTAAAAACTAACTCGTATGTTGCATTGATGTATATGCATAAATTAGGGATAGTTATGAATTGATTGCCATTTTCAATCAATGCAGACTCGATAATTTTCCGATGGGTAGTTTTGGGAGAAACTTCATAATTGTTATCAGCATATAATATAGCTGATAATCTGAATAATTCATTTGTCGGGTTAGTGTTCATATCATTTGAGGCTTGTTGTCTACAAAGATAATGAATTGCAATTAATTATTTAGGAAAGCACTTACATATTTCTCACAAAATCCCGCTAACGGGAATCTCACTACCTCGTCCCGTCCATCGGGTGTGACGTATTGGAATAGGATTGTATCGGCTTTCACGTGGTAGTCAAACAAATTCACCTTTTCGCCCGTTCCCTCGATTTGTGCCTCGTTAGCCGTCATTGTGCCGATTATCCCGTCCATTTCGTTAAGTTCGCACTTTCATCCAAATATGTATTGTCGATTCTTTGTAAGGATAATTTCGACGGGCTTTGTTATGTCTGCCATATTAGGGGCAAACATGTAGATAAATGTTTCGGGAAATATTTCGTCTTTGGGTTTTCCTACAAGCAGGACTATTCCCTCTGTTGGGCTCCATTTGACCGTTTTTTGGATTATCTGTTTATCTTCACATGTGTCGGTCATTCATTCCGTTTTCGGTTGTTTGTATCTGTTCATATTGCGCAAAATATTATGTTGTTTTTATCTTTATAAAGATAAGATTATTAGCGGAATAAACAAAACAAGAAAGTGACAAACTCTGCAAAAGGGTCTTATAAATTAACCTTTTCACAAAGTCTGTCACTTTTAGAAACCTTTGTTATTTTGTTGCTTCAAGGCAAGCAATCAGAAATTTATTCGCATTTATGAAGTTATCCTTTTGCATCGGCAATGATGCGATGGCTTTTTCTCCATGAAATAGATTGTTACGGTATCTGTAAATAATCATGATGATGGCTTTAATAATATCACATGAATTATTGGTTAGCCCTAATAAAACACGCTGAATAGAGGTCGTATCATCATTATTTCTCAATCGCAATCTCATGAATCGCTCGTTTGTAGAACCGTTCGTTATATATCTCCTTTGTAAGTATTGTAGTGTTTGATTGAAAATATCGGAAGTTAAATGTATGTTCTGAATATTGCGCTTATTTCTTCCAAAATTACATTTAAACCATTTCGCTTCAAATAAATTCCATAATATTAAAAAGTTCCGCACCTCCACATATTCTTCTGTATCGAGAGAAATGTGCAAATAATTGTCAATCCATTGTGATATTTCAGACGTATTTTTACTTTTATTTTCCATAATGCCGAAACGCTTTTATTCATCTAATCCTGTAATGCTTGCAAAGTTGTTCCAGCCACTTTTTGCTTTATAGGCATCGGCACAACCCGAAGGTACTTTCAGTACCGAATAAGGATTTATGCCGCTAAAAGCATCTCTTCCGCAAGTCGGCGGCGTCTCTGTGCCGATCTTGAATAATCGCAGTTCAGAATCCCCATCAAAAGCACTCTCTCCGATTGTCTTAACCTGCGTACAGGCAGACATATCGACGGTCATTAGATTCTTTAATTGGCCAAAGGCGCCATAATAAGAAGAACCACCACCCCCGATAGTTTTCAACTGAGAACCTTTCTCAAAAGTTACTGTTGCTAAAGAGGAACAACCCTTGAACGCTGCCGCTTCGATCGTTTCTACGCTGGCAGGAATCTCAATGGAGGTTAATGCCGTGCAGTCCGCGAAAGTACCAGAAGAAGGATAACCTCCCTCGATAGTTTTCAACTGAGAACCGTTTTCAAAAGTTACTGTAGCCAATGAAGAACAGCCTTTGAATGCTGACGCTTTGATCGTCTCTACACTTGCAGGAATCTCAATGGAGGTCAATGAAGAACAGTCTTTGAATGCTGCCGCTTCGATCGTTTCTACGCTGGCAGGAATCTCAATGGAGGTTAATGCAGTACAATCCGAGAAAGCGCCAGAAGAATAAGAACCACCACCGATAGTTTTCAACTGAGAACCGTTCTCAAAAGTTACTGTTGCTAAAGAGGAACAACCCTTGAATGCTGCCGCTTCGATCGTTTCTACGCTGGCAGGAATCTCAATGGAGGTTAATGCAGTACAATCCGAGAAAACGCCATAATAATTAGGTTCAGAATAGCCACCACCGATAGTTTTCAGTTGAGACTCTTTTTCAAAGGTTACAGTTGCCAGTTTGGAACAACCCTTGAATGCCGATGCTCCAATCGTTTCTACACTGGCAGGAATCTCAATAGAAGTCAATGCAGTACAATACGAGAAAGCGCCATAATAAGAAGAACCACCACCGATAGTTTTCAGTTGAGAACCTTTTTCAAAGGTTACAGTTGTCAGAGAGGAACAGCCCCAAAACACAGCAGTTCCAATTGTTTCTACGTTGGCAGGAATATCTATCGAAATCAAAGATGCACACTGTTCAAATGCAGAATTACCGATAGTTGTTGCATTTGCAGGGATTACAACGGTTTTCAACTTACTTTGATAAAACATTTCTTCCCCAATCGTTATTAATGTATTTGGGAGAATCAGATTCTCAACATTTGTAGACTTATAAAATGCTTGTATTGGTAATGCTGTAATATTTACCTCTGCAATATCGAGGTTTTTCAGATTGGGCATCATGCGATAGATAAACAGAAAATCAACATCGTTCAGCACGCCTGTAATCTTCAACGATTCGATATTGGCATAATCATAACCCGCCAATTCATTTTCCAGTTCACCTTTCGTTTCGACATGAACCTCGGTACACGTTCCCAATTGTCGAAAGATTATTGTTTGCAATATCTTGCCTTGTTCATCTTTCAATGCTACCGTCGTATAGCGTTGCATCCCCTCGTTAGCAGTTACCTCAAAAACAATCGTATCTTCCCGTAAGGCTCGTGTTTCGGGAGCCAGCGATAGCCACGACTGGGCATCTTCAGGAATCTCTATGGTGTAATCCAAATTCGTTGTCAATTTGATTTCCTGTGTACCCCCAGCAGAAGTAGCATTAATAGAGTTATCTGCTATATTGATTTGCCCCTGCATGCAATTCAGCGACACCATAACGGTACGATAGGAACCGTCATTAGCAAACACAAGGATTTCACTTTCTACAATTGGATTAGGGGCTGTAATCGTAATCGTTCCCTTATCCGTAGAGGTCGCATCTACCTTGACTTTCCATCCATCCTGTGCAATGGCTTTGACAACCGTATTTTTGGTTGCATCCGTAATTGTGTAGGAAATCGTTTTGCTCTCGCCTCCATTGAGAATGGCTATATCCGTCGTATCGAATGCAATTGCAAACTTTGAATTATCGCTTTTAGGAATCGTGATAACAGAATCGTCCTCCAATGTGAAATAGACATTATCATTATCTTCCGTTACACTTTTGAAGATGCCATTCGTTCCGTCCTTGCCATCGACACCATCTTCTCCATCCGTCCCGTCTGCTCCCGTTGCTTGCCCTATATCCGTCCAAGTTTTACCATTATCCATTGAAAGCATCCAGCGACCATTTTCTATTTTCAGTTGTGGTGTAATGCCATCTTTGCCATTGGTTCCATCCTCGCCATCAACTCCGTCCTTGCCGTCTGTTCCTTGTGCCTTTACCTTATTTCCCTTTTCATCGGTCAGCCATTCACCATCAAGTGTCCAATAATAGATGCCGTCCGTGTCTTTCTTCACACCAATAATAGGAGCGTCCTCGCTATTTTTCCCGTTTTTAATTGTAGCAGTAGAACCATCTGAAAAGTGGATAATGTAACCATCGGATATTTGTTCAACTTTGGAAATCGACAAATTATCCTGCAATGCTTCTACAATCTTCTGCAACGATGAAATATTGGTGTTCATCTGTTTGCAGAGTTCCTCCAGTTTGGCCACACGATTTTCGAGGTCATTCAAATCATTGCGCAATGCGCTGTCGTCGTACTTATCGCCACAACCAAATAGCAATAAGCCACACATGAGTAAGGATAATAGTTTTTTCATAAGTAGATGATATTTATAATTTAGTGTGTTTCAATAAATCCAACATTGCCCAAAATAAGTCGCAACGAATATGCCCTCCCATTGTTTGAGTTCCTATTGTGGAATAGTCTTGGAACGTGAAATTCTTGCCCTCTTTCTTAATAAGCCCATGCGCAAAAGCATTTCTAATATGTCGCATTAAATGATGGGCCTTATCATTAATTTTTGTTCTTTTATCTTGATGTGTTGAGAACCAAAAGAGATAAGGTAGTTTTGACCTCTTATTTTTAAGTGCAATATGATTCGTTGCACAAAAGGCGATTAATTTAGTATCATTGAGCACTACTGTCCAAAGAAATTACCCCATAGGTTCAGTTGATCTGAATCGGAATCATTCATCGGACGTTTTGGTTTAAT
>ENA-UESJ01000982-UESJ01000982.1-human-gut-metagenome-genome-assembly--contig:-NODE-982-length-14214-cov-224.035227_pt1 | contig 14214 bp, 14 predicted proteins | sample MGYA00243000_ERZ508001 | MGnify/ENA primary metagenome ERZ508001 (study PRJEB26167, sample SAMN06115479) | human gut metagenome | host: Homo sapiens | place: China:Chongqing | collected 2015-03-03... | reverse complement strand
AATTAAATCTGACAATTAACCTAAAAACACGAACTTATGAGTGAGAAAAGTAAAGACGAAATTAAAGAAGAAAAGCCCTCAAAGACATGCTTTGTCATAATGCCTATAAGTGATGTGGACGGATATGACGAAGGGCATTTTACACGAGTATATGAGTACATCATCAAACCTGCATGCAAAAATGCAGGATTTGAGCCAATACGGGCTGATGATACGTCAAAAGCAAATGTTATTATAGTCGATATATTACAAAAGATATTGAAGGCTGATATGGCTATCTGTGACATAAGCTCACGAAATGCCAATGTATTTTATGAACTAGGATTTAGACAAGCATTTAACAAAAAAACCGTTTTAATTAGAGACAACAAAACAGATATGCCTTTTGATATATCTAGCATAAGAACCTTATCTTACAATGCCAATCTAAGAATAGACGAAGTTAATAATAGTGTTTTAGAAATAACAAAGGCCTTGCAAGAAACAGAATCAGCCAAAGAAGAAGAACTTAATTCACTATTGAACTTATTGTCTATTGAAAAAGCTGTTTTGCCTAGTACACATAAAATGACTACAGAAACAAGCCTGATACTTAATGCAATAAATGAATTAAATTATAAATTAAATGCCACAGAAAAAATAAGATTTTCTTTCCCGAATGATTATCAAAGTGAATCTAAATTTCAAAAAGGAGATATTGTTTCTTTTCATATAAATAATAAAGAAGTGTTTGGACAGATTACAAACGAGATAGGTAATGGATATGTTGAAGTCTCAACCGATGGAGATGAGCGGTATATCCTTTCAAGAAAGAGTCTTTCTAAAAGAGTAATAAGGGAAAAAACTTCTACGAATGCTTTTTAAGTATAATGTATAATTACAAAAAAGAATCCTTTTTATCTCTCCCGAGATAAAAAATAAAAATATTTTGTAGTCTTTTTCTATGTTAAATAGCCAACATAACACTTATAGAAGAAGCGGGAACCATAAAAAGTTTCCGCTTTTTCTTTTGCCATTCCAAAATAAATCCTCATATTTGCAATGCTGTACATTTGAATCAGGCGAGATGGCTCGCCAAATAACTTTGCTGCGGGCATTTTTTATGTCCAAGGCATAGCCTATTATATCTTATAGTTCCGTCCCGTGTGGAGTCTTAATGGACCCACGGCCTGATTCAGGTGTACAGCAGCGGGGAGCGGAACTTTTTTTGTTTCCTCTCCGTAATTTAACAAACATATTGTTTCATTTTAAACTGCTGTACAAAAATGAAAAATCAAATTGCCCTGCCTGCAAACCAGGCAAAACAAAGCCGTATATCATTATGGCTTAACCGTGAAAATGTATTGTTCTCCTCCATCATGGAAGAGAAAGTTTCCAACCGCCAGACTGTGCTCATTTCCCAGGCACTGGCTTCTTTCTGTATCCTAACCTGTTCCGTATTCACCCATTGGCTGGCCGCCATTGCCTGCCTCTGCTGGTTTGCTTGTTCCATTTTACTTTGCAAGAAAGGAGGTTTGCGATGACCGACTCTTCACAGCAACCTATATTCCGTGTCGATAAATACCAGGCATACGAAGAGGAAGCGGTACTGTTCGAACAGTATAGTATTCTTATGTACGGAAGTGAAAAAACTATGCTGCACTCGTCCCGAAATGGAGCAGCTCAGTAATTTAATTCAACGCGCTTTAAACGACAGAAAGGAGGCAGAACATGGCAACCGATAAAATCAAATTCGACAAATATATCCTTCTCCGCTACTTCCAGGAATATCTTCCGGTAGACAAAGAGAATGACAGTGTTATCTACAAAACATCCCAACAAATTCAGGATGAGCTGTCAGATATGGCAGAAATTAGCATCAACCAGATTGCCGCTACCCTGGTAGAGTTAAATTACAAACTCACCATCGGCCCCGATGGACGGCCGGCATGGATGATGCAGCGCAGATAGACTGCAAGTTTTTAGATGATTACATTTTGTCTACATTTATATCGAGGTGTGGCGTCGTGAGGACGCTGCACCTTTTGTCTTTTTACCCCTTTCCGGAGCCGGGTATCTTTGAGAAAAACAAAGATTTATGCTCACTATTCCACAAGATATACCCGATTTCGTCCTGTCCTCACAGCTGGACAACTTCACAATCAGCGCAGACAAAAGGGTAACCTTTGTGCTGAAGCAAGCAAATACGGTCATTCTGCAAGAAACCTATACTCAGGATGCCAACAACCAGATACACATTTTTGATTTGTTTTCACTCATGGAGCCTTACCTTATCGGTTCACCGATGCTTCAGTTCAGCTACGAGGTATCTGCTTCCAGTGAAACCACCATCAGCAAGACCTTCACGGTGCTGTTATGCCGTCCCATCATCCCCTGCAGTGGAGTAGATTTCGTGACGAACTATTTCCTGACGACCTTGGCCGGGCGTGACAAAATAACCTCCTTTGGCCGCACGGAAATGCTGTACCTGACGACCGGAAGTTTGTCTTCAGGCGGCACGACTATTCCCGTGACGGCAGAATGTGTCTTCGTCAACGACCAGAACCAGCTTCTAAAATCCACCCGTTCACTAGGCAATGTGACCGACTACGGTATCCACTCCATAGACGTATCCCCTTCCCGATTTACCCAGTCCGGCTACCGGCTGTTGCGGTACACCATCCTGGCCGGTGCCCGGAAGCAGACTTTCCGCGTAGACCAGGACGAACCAGAATCCGTCAGCCTGAAGTTCCGGAACTCGTTCGGATGTGTCGAGACATTCTACTTTGTGGGCGGAGATACGGTAGAGCCGGAACTGACCCGGAGTGCAGCTTACTTCGCCGGGCAATACAAGAATTATTACATAGACGAGCAGCGCAAGCACACACTCAATACAGGCTTCATCCCCGAAGGCATGTTCAACCTGGCCGACGATGTGGCAAGGGCTACCGAAGTCTGGCTGATGGATGAATCAGGCGACATCCCGATAACCATCACCGAAAGCAATACCAGCCGGAGCGATGAAGACGACGGACTGTTTGCTTTCACTGTTTCCTACATCTTCGCATCCCGGTACCAGCAGCGGCTCCGTCTGCTTCCGGACATTTTCGATGACTCATTCGATGACACATACAATTAAAGCCTATGAACGTAATACATATCAAAGACGCATTAAGGCTGCTCGAGTCCGGGCAGCCCTGCAACCTGAAGCTCTGGAAGCTCAGCACAGGTGACATTCTGGAATACAAAAGCGCGGTGTGCGTCGGCTCGCACTGGCGACAAGGACTTCATCGGGTTCGCCTTCCGGCATCTGGCGTTATCCGTTCCTTCCGCGACATATCCCTTTTCGAAATTAACAACATGACAATTTACCTTTAATATGGACAAGACAATCCTGCAATACGACGGCGACTTCATGCCTGGTGAAATATTCGACATCGAGGTTTCCAACGTGGCCACCGAAATGGCTTCCGTAGAAGACAGCAGCCTGGTATTCGATGAAGATGCAAATGTAAAGACTACGCCTGTTCCCGGACGGAAAGGCATGGCGTATGTCAATTTCGGTGAAGACAACCAGCTTCCGTTTAATATCATCAAGATGATAGGCATCGACGAAGTGATGAGCCAGAACAAGCTGTTCAACGTCATCACCTGTTACGGTGCCGGACTGAAGTACATGGACGTAGACACCAGACAACCGACAACCCATCCCGAAATCAAGCGTTGGCTGATTCATAACAGCCTGCCGCTGTTCCAGCTCGAGCAAGCTACAGACATGAAGTATTTCTTTTTTTGCGTGTCGGTCATCATTCTTTCCAGGGACGGCAAAAGAATTAACCGGCTCATTCACAAAGAGGCCTGCTACTGCCGTTTCCAACAGGCCAGAAGGGGCAAAATCAATCACGTGATTTATGCCAATTTCCGCGAAAACGCTTCGCTCCGTCCGGAAGACTACGAAGTCATCCGTCTGCTGGATCCGCGCGACCCGCTGGGCGACCTGATGGTGCTCATGGGGCGTGAACCAGGGCGCGATGGCGAAACAAGAGTCCGTACTGATGACCGTAAATTCGCTATCCTTGTGCGCTTCCCCACCCCCGGCTTCCAGTATTACCCCATCCCCTACTACACCAGCATTTTCCGGGGTGACTGGTACGACATCAAGCGACTGATTGGAAAAGGCAAGAAAGCGAAGCTCCGCAACCATGCCAGCGTAAAGTACCAGGTCGAAGTACACAAGGACTATTGGAGTAACATCTGTGCGGAAGAACACATTACCGACCCGCTGAAGAAGATGGAGCGTATCAAAAAGGAGAAGGAAAATATCAAGAACTTTGTTTCCGGAATTGAAAACAGCGGCAAGGTTTGGATTACCGGATACTACATCGACCCGAATGGTCGTGAAGTCCGGATGGTACGCATCAATGTGGTGGAGACCGGCAAGGAAGGCGGCGACTGGAGCGAAGACATCCAGGAAGCCAGTAATATCACCTGCTACGGCGACAACATCCATCCCAACCTGGTAGGTGCCACACCAGGTAAAGGACAGAGTAACAACTCCGGTTCAGACAAGCGCGAGCTGTTCACGCTCAAGCAGGCACTAGAGATTCCTTTCCACGACCTGATGAACATCCCGCATAACATCGTCATCGAATACAACGGATGGAGTGAAAAGGTGTATCCGGATGTGCCCATGGTGCTGCTCACCACCCTCGACCAGAACACCGACGCCAAACAGAAGACAGCTTCAGACCTTGAAAACAAATCCTAAAACGAATTAATATGGCTATCACATTTTCACAAGAGATTTTCGAGAAGATTTGTTCCTCTGCCACCCATTCTACAGCAGAGGTGTATGATATGATTGCTCCTCACCTGGACGACACGCTTCAAAGCATCAACTGTGTGCTACTGGGTGATATGGCAGACAAATTAGATACTGTTCCCGGACTCGAGCAGGCGGTCACAAAGCTGGTTTGTCTGCGTACCTATCAGGAGCAGATACCACAACTCGACCTGGTACTGACTCCCACCGGATTCGGTGTGGTGTCTAACCAGAATCTGGCCCCGGCTTCGGCCGACAGAGTGAAGAACCTGCTGCAGCAAGTCACCAACGCAGCCGAAGATACCTACGACCGATGCCTGGAGCTGCTGGTCGGTACCAGCTGGGCAGATACGGCACAGGCCCGTATCAACATCCCGAACCTGATGTATACAGCCAAACAACTGAAAATGTACGTTGATTTTCCTTCAGCAGACGTACACCGTTCCAAACTGCTCGAGTTCCGGACAAAGATGTACCAGGCAGAAGAAAAGATACGGCAGCACGTGTCGGCCAAGTTCTTCGACCACATCCTCGAACAGACCCGGCACAATGCGTTCACAAAAGAAGAGTCTGCCATGGCCGACTACATGTGCAAGTTCATCGGCTTCTGCATCGCAAAGAACTGGCCGGCAGCAAAGAGCATGCTGGAACGCATCGAGAACTACGCGGAATCCAAAGTAGAGGTATTCACCAGCTACAAGGACTCCGAAGCCTACAAAGTCAAACATTTCCAGACTTATCAGAATGAAAAAGATGATTCCACATACTTTTGGGGGTAGAATCCTCGACTTCCGGTTCCCCACTTCCTGGCAGCAGCTCAATCAGGAACAGCTTCGGTATGTGTTCCTGGTCATCACCCTGTTTTCTCCGATCAAGGCTAAGACTTACGTTTTCATGCGCTTCACCGGAATCCGTGTCCGGAAGCGAGTGAAAGGAGGATGGCTCTGCACCTTCCGCCTGAACTGGCACAAGAAACTGAGGTTCATCCTTCAGGACTGGCAGGTGCGCAGCTTCCTCCGACAGATTGATTTCATCTCCGAACCCAACGCTTATCCCGTCCGGCTGGACAGAATAGGCGGTCGGTATGCCATCGATGCGATGCTGCACGGACTGAGCTTCGAAGATTACCTTTGTTGTGAGAACCACTACCAGGGCTACCTGTATTCGCAGAACGTTTCCCAGCTCAAAGCCCTGTATGGCTTCCTCTACAAGAAGAAGCCGGGTGTCAGAGGCTCACTGCAAGCCGCCTTTTCCCGCATCAAGGAGTACGAACTGGTTTCCGTATTCCTCTGGTGGGGAAGCATCAAACTGTACTTCGCTTCCCTTTTTCCCCATTTCTTCCAGCCGTTCCACCAGAGGACCGACGCTGATCAGCCGGAACTGCCCGACCTGATGGGCGCGATGAACGCCCAAATCCGGGCACTGACCGGCGGTGACGTGACAAAAGAAAAGGAAGTCCTTCAGATGGACTGCTGGCGGGCCCTGACCGAGCTGGACGCCAAAGCACACGATATTCAAATTCTAAAATCAGAACAAAATGGACACAAGTAAATTCTTTGACGGCCACGCCTACTTTAAAGAGCTGACCGAAAAGAACAAGCTGGCCAAAGCCAACTCATTCTTTCCATGTTCCTGCAGCGGTATCAATTCACTCCAGGATGTACTCGACAATTTCCGGAAACAGTCTGCTTTCGTCTGTGTCGACGATACCAACGACGCAGCCACCGAACAAATCGGAGGCGGCTGGTTCAAGAAGCGCACCTTCACAGTATTCCTCCTGATTCGTTACCGCTACGACGACATGACCGAGCGTGCGACAAAGCTGGACATTTGCCGGCAGATATTCAAACAGTTCCACTCCCGAATGATTCGTGACAAATACATCTACGAAGACCTGGACTTATCCTTCCTGAATGTATCCCGCATCTACACCCGTGAACTGGGTGAATACTTTATTTCCGGATGCACCGGCTTGTATTTTATGGTCGAGCTGACCGAACCTACTGATTTATGTTATAAGGAGGACGAGTGGAATGGCTAATACAGACACAAACAGGCCGGCGGCTACCGATGAAGACCGCAGAAAATATCAGGAAGCCTGGGCAGAAATGATGGTGAATATCTGGCGTGAAAAGATTGAGAGGCTGCACGTCATTAATACCTACTCACTTCACCAGCAGATACGTGATAACGTCATATCTGCCACCGACTCGGTATCCACCATCCAGCACAAGTTTCTGGAGTACGGCATATACCAGGACATGGGTGTCGGTAACGGATATACCAAAGGTAACGGCGGAGACTTAAAGATATTAAACCCGGTTTATCGCGAGGAACACGGGTTAAATGTACCTCGCAAAGTTGGCCCTAAGCCCGGTGGATACTATACATCCGGCAATCCGCGTAGACCTCGAGAATGGTTTTCCCGCCCCTACTTTGCATCCATCATGGTACTGAAGGAACAGATGGCCTACATGTACGGCGAAGAGTTCTGCGGCTTGCTTGTCGATAAAATTGAGGAAGCAAACCATAAGCGCAGCACTACTCTCAAATCACGTTTATACGGAACGCACAAACGTAAATAAAACAATGTCTTTTTGAAATCTAACTCGGTAAGTTTACTTCGTAAAAAACTCAGAATTATGGCAACAAAAACATTCGAAGAATTAAAGCAACTGGCCATCCAGATCCGCGACGAAAAAACAAACAAACAGAACACAGCCACCCGTGTAGGCACGGCAATGCTGGAACACATAAACAAGCTCGAGCAAGATTACTATGACAAAACCAAAACCGATGAAGAACTGAAAAAGCGGGATGATAAACTTACCGAGTTAGAAGAACAACCTTATGCTTCAAGCTCTAATTCTATTGACATAAATGGCTCAATAATTACAATATTGGGTGACACTTTAAAAATCTATATAAATAGAGGAAAAACAGAATATATTATACAACATACATTTACAGAAGAAGAAAATAGAACTTTTGATTTATCTAATAGTAACGGATATATATTAGTGTATAACAAAGAAACTAACACTATTGAAACATGTGATAGAGATACAATTAACAATAGAATTGTTTTATTATATTACGCGTTATATGAAAGATCGTTTGTATGCGGAGCATTATATAATAGTGTAATTAATACTTTAATTTCTACTATTAAAACTGGACGAGAGGAACAAACTTATATATCTAGTTCGACAAATGTAAGTGTAAATGATTCAAAAGTAACAATAAATAGTCCTGTTCTGAAGTTATACATAAATAGAGGTAACTATCTTGATATTATACAACATGAATTTGTAGAAGGTGATACTAAAACTTTTGACTTATCCGCCAGTGATGGATACGTATTAGTTTATAATAAAGAAACCGGTAAAATTGAAACATGTGATAGATGGAGTATTAACAACAAAATTGTTTTGTTGCATTACGCAATAAACGAAAAAGTATTTACAAGTGGAGCTTTGTATAACAGCATTGCTAAGCAATTAAGTGATACAAATGCTAATGCTATGAATTTACATGATGTAACCAATACAGCAACACTTGACGAAGCATGGACATGGTGGAACTATCCTCAGGTTATCAGTGCAGATAAATATAATAAGTCATTGATATATGGGTGGACAGATAGCCTTGGGTATAGTGGTGTTTCACAAAAATTTATTAGCAATAAAAACTCTATTCGTTGTATTCTTAAAAATAAAGAAGTTGACGACCACAACGCTACTGCTATATTAAGAATGAATGATGGTAGACTAATGGTTGCTTATACAGATGGACACGGAACAGGGGAAAATATACACATTAGATTATCTAAAAGTAATAGAGATTTTGTAAGGTATTTTGAAAACGTTATAAGTGTTGATTGTGATATTACCACAACATACGTACAGATGTTTTTTATCAATAATTTGTATTATATATTTTCACGGCTTGGAAATGATAATTGGGGTTATATAAAATCTGAAGACGGAGAAAATTGGAGTGAACCTCATATATTTCTTACTGCAGGGATGCAGTATTATCTAAAACTAGCTAAGATTTTAGACAGGCCAAATATGCTAAGAATGTGTATGTATTCAAATCCAACAAGTGAAGATGCACAAATACGAATGGGGTTTCTTGATTTTGAGAACGATAAAATTTTACGAAGCGATGGTTCTGAATTGGCAACACTCAGCACAGATAGTGCAGATAAAGATTTATTTAACGTGATTATACCTTATCCGACAGACGGGGATAACAGCCAACGCATGTTTGATGTTGCTGAAACTAATTATGCAGATACCATTATTGCATATTGTACATTTAACACCGGAAATTCCAATGCATCTAAATATTATTTATACGAAAATGGAAAATCAACCAAGGTATTGGATAATGGAGAGTCGTTCTGGCATCCGAAGTATCAGGGTGGAATAAGTTTTATTGAAGCAAATAAAATTGTGTTAAGTAGAAGTTGGGAAGGAAAGGATTATATTGAATTATGGAATAAATCGGATGATTCATGGAGTAAAACTAAAGAAATTTTTAGCGAAGAAAAAACAAATAATAATAGAAACGTAAGACCTATTGTAGATATTGATAAAAAATATATAATATGGCAAAGAGGATACTATAATCCTACTACTTTTACGGATTTCTTATTTAATACAATGATTTATGATTTAGTCAATGATAAAATTGTAGAATAGTAGAATAACTCGGTAAGTTTTACTTAAATTACCAGTTTTATCTTTGATATATATCATAAATAGGCTACTTTTGTAAAAGTAAAAGGGAGGCGCAATACCTCCCTTCCCCTAACTGAAATCTTTAAGTGCTTTTATAAGCTCCAAAAGACTACTGATAAACTGAATAATCAGTATTATCAGTTCTAAAATTAATTTATTCATTTATTTTAATTTTATTAGCACCTCCTATGGCAGTAGGATGGTGCTTTGTTTGTATACAAATTTATAAACTGTTATTGGAAAGAAAAAATCTCAAAATCAATGATTTTCTAAATTAGAAAACTTTTCGCAATAAAATATGGGCTACAGCATATTCTAACGCAGATTCTTGGAACACTTTATTTTGAATACTTTTTTCACTGTTTGACTAATCAAAACTTTTTATTATAAAGCATTATTATCAAATTCAAAGTACGTGTTCTTAGTGATTTAGATATATTTCCTATAATTTTTTGAGAACAACTCCCCTGCAAGAAATAGTTGCAGGGATTGTCTTTTTACACCCCTCCCCTACATAATACCTTTGAGAAAAACACAAAATAAACATGGAAAAATATGTAGGATTTATCACACAAGACATCCGCTCCGGCGTGACTATTATTTTCATCTGCCTGATACTGATATGCAGCGTCTGTATGCTGGATTTATGGACGGGTATCGATGCAGCCAGAGCAAACAGAGAAAGAATATGCAGCCGCCCGCTGCGTAAGACCGGAACAAAAATCGTCGACTATTTCCGGCTGCTTCTTTTCTTTATCATGATTGACATTCTGGGACTATGCTTCCCCTGGTACAACTTACCATACGGAGCAGTTATCGGCACACTTGGCGTGCTGATTGTCGAAGGCTTGTCTGTCATAGAAAACTTTAAGAAGAAAAAGAGTCATGCTGCAGAAGTAGCCGATTTGGCTATGCGGATTACGGAATGTGCCACACCAGAGGAAGCTCAAAAAATTATCAAAACCATTAAGGAAGGAGTGAAAAAATGAAACAGCTACCACGAGGCCTGCGTAACAACAACCCAGGCAACATCCGCAACTCAGATGCGACAGACTGGCAGGGAGAGGTTCCTGCATCTAAAAAACAAGACAAGACCTTCGAAGAATTCGAAGACATGGCCCATGGTTACCGGGCATTAATCAAGCTGCTGCAGAACTACCGCCGGAAATACGGATGCCAGACGATTGCAGATTTCATCAGCCGATGGGCACCCAGAACCGAAAACAACACATCAGGCTACATTTCACGTGTATGCCAGGAGATGCAGGTACCGACAACCTACGTTCCAAACGTGGAGGATAAAACGACCATGTGTGCCTTTGCAGCTGCCATTTCTCAGGTAGAGAATGGAGTTCCGGCTGTAATGGCAGATGTAGAAAAAGGATGGGCATTGTTATGAGAGCTTTAATCATACTTTTTTTCTTCTTTGTGTGTGGTTCGGTGTTTCTCGGGTGTAAATCCGGGAAGCACCTTACTTCAGACAGTCACACACAGATCATCGTGCATGACAAACTGGTACCGGTATTCCGTCCGGCTGATTCCGCATCCATCCGGGCCTTGCTGGAATGCGATTCAAACGGTCGCGTCGTCCTTTCCTGGTTGGACATGGCACAGTCCGAAAACGCACGTCTACGGTTCAAACTGGATTCCATGGGTAACCTGATGGCAGACTTCAAGATACCTTCAGATACGGTATTCATTCCAGGAAAAGACAGTACAATCATTCAAAAATCAGTGCAGACGATAGAAATAGAAAGGAGACTTACCCCATGGCAGAAGTTCTGCATGGTATTCACCATCGTAGTGCTTATTCTCTTTGTGCTGTTTGCAGTGTACAAAATTCGTGTAATCTTAAACAAGAAATAATATGGCTATAGACCAGGTAGCAACCGTCGAAGTCCGCGTAAACGGTGAAGAAGCAAAGCAGGAACTCAAGAATCTGGAAACGATTGCGTCCGGATTAAAAAAGGAGCTGGCAGATGCTTACCAAACCGGTGATACATCTAAAATCAAGCAGATCACTTCTGAGCTTCGGAAAACGGAGGCCCAGATTAAGACACTGAAGAAAGATACCACGGCGCTTACCGAGGTAATGAATAACCTCGACAAAGCCACGCCTAAAGAACTTCGTGCCACCCTGACAGCCATCAACCGACAGCTGAACAGCGGGCATATTAAGCGAGGTTCTGCAGAGTGGAAATACTACCAGCAACAAGCCAAACTGGTGACGGCCGAACTTCAGAAGATAAAGACTGAAGTACAGGAGACAGAAGGATGGTTATCCCGTTTCAACAACGGTTTTGCTAAATGGGGCGGCTTGTTGGCGACGGGTGCAGCCACCATCACGGGCGTGTCTATGGCCCTGAATACCCTTCGCAACAACCGCGACTCCAAGGAATCCTCCCAGGCAGAGCTGAAAGCTTTGACCGGACTGGATGATGAATCTATCCAGTGGCTTACAAAACAGGCCGAGCAACTGTCCACTACCATGGACGAGTCCGGCCTGCGCATCCGTCAGTCATCCGACGAAATTCTTCAGGCATACATGCTCATCGGCTCCAAGAAACCGGAGCTTCTGAAGGACAAGGAAGCCCTGAACGCCGTCACTATCGAAGCCATGCGACTGGCCGCTGCCGCAAAAATCGACCTGAAGGATGCCGTAACGGCCACCACCGTATCCCTTAACATGTACGGAGAATCAGCTGACCAGGCAGCCCGCTATGTGAATGTGCTGGCCGCCGGTTCCAAAGAAGGTGCAGCCGATGTTTCCGCCCAGGCCGCATCCATCAAGAATGCAGGTGTGGCCGCCTCCGGTGCTGGGGTGAGCATCGAACAGCTGCAGGGTACCATCCAGATGCTGGCAGAAAAAGGACTGGAGGCAGAACCGGCCGGTACCGCACTCCGTAAGTTCTTCCTGGTACTGCAGACCGGACCGGATGAAACCAACCCGAAGGTAGTGGGCTTGCAGACCGCACTCGAGAACCTGAACAAAAAGTCACTGACAGCGGCACAGATCCAAGCCATGTTCGGCGAAGAAGCCTATTCTGCCGCCACTATCCTGATAGACAATGCGGATAAAGTACGCCAATACACAGAAGCTGTCACGGATACGAACATCGCCATGGAACAGGCAGCCATCAATTCCGATACCAACGAGGCTAAAATGGCACAATACCGCAACAGCATCAAGGAGGCCGGCATCGAACTGATGGAGCGGCTTAACCCGTCGTTGTCACTGCTTACCGGCTGGACGACAAAAATCATCGTGGCCCTCCCTACCCTGATTGACTGGTTTATCAAATACAAAAGCATTATCATTACATCAACTGCTGCCATTGCCGCATATACGGTTACAGTAAACGCATCCACAATAGCAACCAAACTTTATGAAACGTGGACGAAGCTGGCAACAGTTGCGACACGTGGTTTTAATACGGCATTAAAGGCAAACCCTTTCGGATTGGCAGTAGCAGGATTAACAGCCATTGCCACAGCACTTATAACTTATGTTATTCCCAATACGAAAAAAGCAAAAGACGAACAAAAGTCATACAACGATGAGCTGGAGAAGATGACAAAAATATCCGATGCGTTTGTCAACATAAACAAGCGTGCGGATAACCTGAACAAATTAAACGACCGCCAGAAACAGAATCTTAAAGCGGATGCAAAGGCAGAGCTGGCTATCATCGAAGACAAACTGACCAAAGAAGAAATCGCCTACAGCGAACAATTTGAAAAAGAGAAAAAGCGTATCCAGGCACGAAACGACATCAACGAGACCACCCGAAAAGTATTGATGAAAGGACTTGACGGCAAGTTTAAAGCTCAACGACAGGCTATTGAAACTCTCTCCAAACAGCGTACAGAACTTCAGAACATCATTGACAAAATACCTGACGCGACAGATACGGTAGAAGAACCTGATCCGAACCCGACAGTTATTGAAGAGCAAAAAGCAACCAAAGAAAATCCCCAGATAACAGCAGAAAACAAGCGTTATTACGATGAACTGGCCGATTTAAAACGTACCTATCTGGCCAGTGACGAGATGACACAGCAGGAATACACCCGTTTCATGGAAGACCTGGAGATGCGTCACCTCGAGAACATGATGGCCATTGCCGGACTGGAGCCGGAAAAGCACCAGCAGATTGAACAGAAAATTCTCGAAGCACGAATTAAGTACAAAGAAGAATGCAACAAGCTGGATGAAGAAGATGCCAACAAAGCATCTGAAGAAGCCTTTACCCGCCTAGAGAAACAGTACCAGCTGGAGATTGAAAGTGTGACACAGAAGCATTATGCCGGACTTTCATCAGAACAGGAATACCGTCAGCAGCTACTCGATATTCAGAATGAATATTACGACCAGGTGCTTTCTTCTTCTGAAATTTCCGAAGAAAAGAAAGCTGAGATTATTGACAAAAAACAACAGGCGAGCCTTGAAAAATCCCGTAAGAATTATGAAGAAAATCAGCGAAAGATAAGAGAACAGCTATCCTTCGCACAGAATATAGGTCAGCAGTTTGGCGAAGCATTCGCAGAAATGCTGACAGACTCAGAAACGTCCTTGGGTGACTTCATGAAAGCAACCTTGGAAATAATCCTGGACAGCCTTCAAAAAATGATGATTGCATACATAGCTGAAACGCAAATGAAAAA
>ENA-UESJ01000975-UESJ01000975.1-human-gut-metagenome-genome-assembly--contig:-NODE-975-length-14270-cov-20.756852_pt1 | contig 14270 bp, 14 predicted proteins | sample MGYA00243000_ERZ508001 | MGnify/ENA primary metagenome ERZ508001 (study PRJEB26167, sample SAMN06115479) | human gut metagenome | host: Homo sapiens | place: China:Chongqing | collected 2015-03-03... | reverse complement strand
CAGCAGCGGGAACACCGGCTTCGTCTTCATAAAAGTATCGTTCATGGGGGCAAAAGCTTCCTTTCCTGAAATTTCCGTACAAGAAAAGCCACACAACGGCGGCTTGAAGCGGGCCATTGTGTGGCGAAAAGTAGCAAACATCTATGCTGTAAAAATCCACACGGGTTTTATTGAAGTGCCGAGAAATACAGTGCATCGCAAAAGCGGCGTTACGGGACGCCGCCGGACGGCACCGGGATGCGGGCCGGAAAGGGCAGTACGGGAAGAGCCTTTCTGACCGGCCTGCGATAGGATACCACGAAACGGGTGGATTGTCAAGGAAAAAGTATGACTTTCCACAAAAGGCTTTTCAAGCGGCCATTTCGTGATACAATAAAGCCAGACAGAAACGGAGGAAAAGCGCCATGAAATGGATGATCGCGTCCGACCTGCACGGGTCGGCTTATTACTGCAAGAAGATGGTGGAGGCCTTTGAGCGGGAGGGGGCTGACCGGCTGCTGATGCTGGGCGACCTGCTTTACCACGGCCCCCGGAACGACCTGCCCCGGGACTACGCGCCGAAAGAGGTCATCCCGATGCTGAACGGCCTGAAAAACAAACTCTGCTGCGTCCGGGGCAACTGCGAGGCCGAGGTGGACCAGATGGTGCTGGATTTCCCGGTGATGGCGGATTACTGCATCCTCCCGGCGGGCGAAAAGCTCATTTATGCCACCCACGGGCATATCTATAATGGAAAGAACCCGCCGCCGCTGGCCGAAGGGGACATCCTGCTCCACGGCCACACCCACGTCCCGGCATGGACGGAGTTCGGGCAGGGGAATGTCTGCCTCAACCCCGGCTCCCTGAGCATCCCGAAGGAAAACAGTCCCCACAGCTATATGATTCTGGAAAACGGCATCTTCTACTGGAAAGACGTAGAGACGGGAGAAATATACCACACCCGTGTACTGTGAGGAACCGGCACTTGCAATTACCATACCGGTGTGGTATGATGAAAGCGGAAACAGAAAAACAGGGTCTTTTGCCTCGGGCGCGGAGGGGTGCGCGGGGCCGACGGCCTTTTGTTTCCCATAAAAAGTTAGGCAAAACTAACAAAATGACGAAAAACACCCGGGCGGCTTGTGCAGTCTGCCCAGTGGATAACGATCTTTAGGAGGTACTGACCAATGGTTCAGACGACGCTGAAAGTAGACGGCATGATGTGCGGCATGTGCGAGAGCCACGTCAACGAGGTGGTGCGCAAGACTGCGCAGGTGGAGAAGGTGACTTCCTCCCACACGAAGGGAGAGACGGTCATCGTCTCGGCCCAGCCGCTGGACATCGAGGCCCTGAAGGCTGCCATCGCCGACACGGGCTATACCGTGACCGGCGCAGAGGAAAAGCCGTATGAGAAGAAGGGATTCTTCTCGTTTTTGAAGCACTGATGACTTCCGGCCCCGGGGTGGGGCCTGTATAAGGAGGCAGGCAGAGATGAGGATACTGGTCTATGGTGCAGGCGTGCAGGGCTGTGAGCTGGCCCACCGTCTGCTGCAGAACAAAAAGAATGTCGTCACCATGCTGGCGCGGGGCGAGTGGAAGGAGAGGCTCGACCAAAGGGGCCTCGTCATCCGCCACTGGGCGCAGTGCCGCACCACGGTGGACCGGGTGGCCACCATCGACACGCTGGCCCCGGACGACTGCTACGACCTCGTTTTCGTGACGCTGCAGGCCGGGCAGCTGCCCGACGTGCTGCCCATCCTCAAGCAGAACAGGAGCGAATACTTCGTCTTCGTGGGCAACGACCCCCACGCCGTGGAGGTCATGCAGGCCATGCAGCGCCCGGCGGATAAGATCGCCTTCGGCTTCCAGAGCAGCGGCGGCCACCGGGATGTGGATAAGGTCGTCAGCGCCCACGTCGGTGTGGATATGACCATCGGCGGGGCTACCGCGCCCCTTTCGGGCGTCTTCCGCTACCGGGTCAAGACGGCTTTCGAGGGCGCAAAGTACAAGCTGACCTTCGTCAGCGACATGGACGGATGGCTCAAGTGCCACCTCGCCCTCATCCTGCCGGCCTGCTATCTCTGCTACGCCTGCAGCGGCGACCTGTCCAAGGCGACGAAGGAGCAGCGTGACCTGGTCCTCGACGCCGCGTGGGAGGCCTGCGAGATGCTGAAAGCCGCCCACATCCCCGTGAACGACAGGGAGAACACCGACTGCTACCGTGCCGGTACGCCCGGCCGCCGGAAGATGGACGCCATGGTCCTGGCGCTCTGTAAGACCCCGCTGGGCCGTCTCTGCGTCTCCGACCACGCGATGCATGCTGTGGCTGAAATGCAGTACCTCGATGAGGCTTTCGAGGGTCTGCGCGCCCGGACGAGCGTCCGGATGACGGCGTGGGATGCCCTGCGCAGCCAGATGCCCTCGTGGGACATCATGCGGAAAAAGACGGCGAAAGCAAAGCGATAAGTGCATGGAAAAAGAGGCAGATGAGAGTCTGCCTCTTTTTCCATATAAAAGGCTCTCCCTTTGGGAGAGCTGGCGCGGAGCGCCTGAGAGGGCAGGAATGCTGACAAAGGATCGGGAGCGCGACGATAGTATCGCTCTGACAAAAGGTCTGCTTATCGCTGTGCAGCGGCTTTATCGTAGATGGCTTGCCCTCTCCGTCACCTTCGGTGACACTGCCCGGGTTGCGGCTCCCAGCATCCGCTGCGCTTTGCTTGCGTCTTGCTGGCCGCTGCCCCAACAACGACTCCCTGTTTCCGTCACTGGCGGCGGTCGTCGTTGTTGCCCCTACCGAGGGGAGCCCTTGGCAGGCCGGGCAGCTCTGAGCTGGACGCCTGAGGCGCAATATGGCGCAAAAGGGCGGGCCTTGCTGCAGAGGGCAGCCGCTTCTGGACAACGCACTTTGTCAAGCTGCCGCTGGCCTGGACAGCAGGGCACTACAGTCCACGAAACAGATAAACTTTGCTCGTCCAGGGGAAACTTGACCGATATGCCAAGGGCTCTCCCTTTGGGAGAGCTGGCGCGGAGCGCCTGAGAGGGCAAGGATGCTGACAAAGAATCGGGAGCGCGACGATAGTATCGCTCTGACAAAAAGTCTGCTTATCGCTGTGTAGCGGCTTTATCGTAGATGGCTTGCCCTCTCCGTCACCTTCGGTGACACCTCTCCCAAAGGGAGAGGCTTCAGTGCGTCCCCCCAAAATTCCGCTAATTTTTTCTTCAGCTCCTTCGTATCCCTCAGATACTCCAGATGCCTCCAATGCTTCGGGAAGAGCCGGGCGTACTCGCTCTGGGCAAAGCGGTCGTCGAGGAGCAGTACCACGCCCTTATCTTCCTGCGTCCGGATGACCCGCCCGGCGGCCTGCAGGACTTTGTTCATTCCGGGCCAGCGGTAGGCGTAGTCGAAGCCCGCCCCGTTCTGGGCGTCGTAGTAGCGGCGCAGCATCTCCTGACGGGGGCTCACCTGCGGCAGGCCCACGCCCACGATGGCGCAGCCGATGAGCCGGTCGCCCGTGAGGTCCACGCCCTCGCCGAAGATGCCGCCCATGACCCCGAAGCCGAGAAGCGTCTTCTCCGGGCAGGGCGAAAACCGCTCGAGGAACGCCGCCCGCCCGGCGTCGTCCAGACCGCTCTCCTGTACCAGTGTGCCGATGTCCGGGTAGCGGGCGGTGAAGTCCTCCCACACCTGCCGCAGATAGGCATAGCTGGGGAAGAAGGCCAGATAGTTGCCCACCCGGCTGGACGCCAGCGCCGCGAGGGCGTCCGAGATGGGCCGGATGCTGGCGTCCCGCTGGCGGTAGCGGGTGGAGATGGAGGGTAGACAGTAGAGCCCGAGATTTTCTGCCGGGAAGGGGCTTTCCAGCGCCACGGCCCGGGCCTCGGGACAGCCGAGGACGGTGCGGTAGTAGCCCGGCGGCGTCAGCGTCGCGCTGAACAGCGCCGCCGCCCGCCCTGCCGAAAGGCTTGCGTCCACGAAGGGGGACGGGTCGAGGCAGAGCAGCTGCAATTCAAGGTCACTGCCCCGGGCGGTGAGCTGGGCGGCAAAATGCTCGTCGTACCGTTCCGACGCCCGCAGGATGTCCTGCACCTCAAAGTAGAGATCCAGCAGGGCCGCGTGGGCTTCGGCGTCGGGATCGTCTTCCAGCCAGTCCTGCAAGGGGGCCGTCAGCGCCCGCAGCGGGGCCAGCAGGGCTGAGGGAAGCTCCTTGCAGAACACTGTGCCGTCCTGGGCGTAGTCGGCGGCGGGCAGCTCGATGGCGGGCGTCTCCGCAGATCCCAGCAGTGAGGTCTGGCCGCTGTCGTCCTCTTCGGCGGCAGTGCTGCCCCGGCGGGGCGCGAGGGTCGAGACCGCTTTCCGTCCCTCTAAAAAGGCTTTGTCGGCCTTGCTCAGAGCGGTCTTGAGGGTGCTTTTGCCCCGCCCGAGTGCGCGTTTTGCCTCGGTGAGACTGCTCTTGCAGAAGCGCGCCGAGTACATGGCCCGCGCCCGCTCGGGCAGATTGTGGGCCTCATCCACGAGGAAGAGCCAGTCGCCCGCGCTGTCGAAGAACCGCCGCAGATGCACCACGGGGTCGAAGAGGTAGTTATAGTCGCCGATGATGACGTCGCACCACTCGCTCAGATCCAGCCCCAGCTCGAAGGGGCAGACCGTGAACTGCTTTGCGGCGTCGGCCAGAGCGGCCCGGTCGAAGCGGCCGGTGCCGTCGTCCAGAAGGGCTTTCAGGGCCGTGTTCACCCGGTCATAGTAGCCGTTTGCGTAGGGGCAGAGCTCCGGCAGGCAGGCGGGATGGCCCTCGGCATCCGGGTGGAGGCAGACCTTCTCCTTGGCTGTCAGGGTCACGCTGCGCAGAGCCAGCTTGGGATCAGACGCCCGCAGCCGCGCAATGGCATCCTCGGCGGCGGACTGAGTCGTGTTGCGGGCCGTCAGGTAGAACAGCTTCTCGCCGCAGCCGGTGCCGATGGCCCGCAGAGCAGGGAAGAGGACGCTCATGGTCTTGCCGATGCCGGTGGGGGCCTGACAGAAGAGCCGGACGCCGCTTTTAGACGGCGCGGCAGTGCAGGCGCGGTAGACTTCGCCTGCCAGCGCCCTCTGCCCGGGCCGATAGGCCGGGAAGGGGAAATCCAGCGCCGAAAGGCTCACGCCCCGCTGCTCCTTCCACGCCAGCTGACGCTGCGCCCAGGGGGCGTACCGCTCGAGCAGATCCTGCAAAAACGCTTCCAGCTCTTCAAGGGTGAAATGCCGCACGAAGCGGAGGATGTCGTCGGTGTCGATCTGGTAGTAGGTGAGCCGGACGTCCAGCTTTTCCAGCCCCTGCTGACGGCCATACAGCGCCCCGTAGACCATTCCCTGCGCCCAGTGGCAGGGGTTCATGTCCTCGGCGATGTCGTCGGCGGGGACGGCTGTGGTCTTTATCTCGTCGATGACCGTCACGCCCGCCTCGTCGGTGAAGATGCCGTCGGCCCGGCCTTCGATGGTGAAGGGGATGCCCGCCGCCTCCCGTTCGCCGGAGAGGAAGACTTCGGCGGCGTAGCCTTCGCCTGCGGCCTTTTGGAGCTTGCGGTGGATGCGTGCGCCCTCGTTGGCGCGGTCGAAGCCGGTAAAGCGGCTGTCGATGCTGCCGGTGCGAAGCAAAAATTCCACCAGCTGGCGGACAGGCAGGCGAAAAGCAGGCATAGCGGGTCACTTCCTTTTTTTGACTTTTTATATTTATAATTGGCAGGCCCGTCTTTGTACAACCTCTCCGTCACGGCTGACGCCGTGCCACCTCTCCTGGTAGGAGAGGCTTTGGCATTCCCCGCAAAGTGGACAGTTTCGCCAGAGGCTCCCCTACTAGGGGCAACAACGACGACCGCCGCCAGCGGCGGAAACAGGGAGGAGCTGTTGGGGCAGCGGCCAGCAAGACGCAAGCGAAGCGCTGCGGATGCTGGGTGCCGCAACCCGGCCTTGTCTGCGAATGCGAGACTGAGAGGTTGGACGAAGGATAGCCTGGCCGAGAGTCCCAATCCGGACACCAATCTTACGCCAGCCCCAGCATCCCGGCGCACTGGGCGGCAGCTTCGTCCACCTTGCCGAAGTCCACGGCGGCGCGGTAGTAAGTCTCCAGCTCGTCGTGGCAGGCTTTGGCCTGTGCCATCAGGTCGGCGGCCTGTTCCAAAAGCTCTGCTGCCGCCCGCTCGTTGAAGCGGAGACGGGCGCGGTAGCCCGCCAGATTTTCCCGGTCCACGAAACGGGTACACCGGACGGCCTGCACGCCGGGCAGCTGCACCGGGTGCCACCGGTTGTCGGTGAGGAAAGCCAGCCGGAGGGCCGGGATGAAGAGATGGTCTATCTTGTCGTCGGGGTGCATGGCGCAGGGGCAGGTGATGATGTGGTAGCCCCGGGCCAGCGCCTCGGCCCGGATGAGCTCGAGAAGCAGGCGGGAGACGGCGCCGTAGTCGTCATGGAAGACCACATACCGGTCGGCCAGCGCCTGTACGGTGCCGCGGTAGAAGACCGGCCCTTTCGGCGTGATGGCCGACAGCAGCCGCAGCTCTTCGCTGGCCGAGGCCCCCTCGGGCAGGCGGGGGAGAGTCCGGGCGCAGAGCCGCTTGACGTAGCGGCGGACTTTCTCGAAGTTGGCACTGCACGCCTCAGCCCGGCGGCTGTCCAGCAGCAGGCTCCCGGCAGATGCGATATACCGCGCGGCCCGGCTGCGCAGGGCAGTGTTCTGGGCGAAGAGCCGCTTCACCTCGTCGGCGTGGGCGTGGAGGGCATCGGCGTCCAGGGTGTGGTACAGGCTCACCACCTGCTCCTCTGCGCCCGGGGCGTCCGGCTCCATGACATGGGGTGCGGTGGCGTCCACGATGGCGGCGCGCTTGTCGAGAAAGATGACGCCGTCCAGACTGTCGGGGTCGCTGGCGCAGTGGATGCGCTGGATAGGCTCGCCCTTCTGCTCGGCCTTGACGGCCAGCCGCTTCATCAGCGTCGATTTGCCGCAGCCCGGCCCGCTTTTGATGAGATACATCTGCATCCCCGGTTCCCGCCGAAGCGGCTCAAAATAGCCCTTGAACCCGGCGGGGGTGGTGGTACCCAGAAAGAAATCAACAGAATCGCTGCGTACAGCATTCATACTCAAACACCTCACTTTTGCTATAGGGTATGCAAAAATGAGGTGAAAGGTGTACTCCTCCAGTCTGCTTCGCAGACAGCCCCCTCAATGAGGGAGCCCTTGACAAGACGGGAAAGTTTCCCGTCGAAGACAAAATCTTGCGGAATGCCAAAGCCTCCCTCTTAGAGGGAGGTGTCGCCGGAGGCGACGGAAGGAGTGTACGTATGCTCGCACACCTCGTGTATTTTATCCCGCAGGGCCACGAAGTCACCGAAAGCCTCCGGCTTGTTCTGGGGCTGACGGAGCAGGGCGGCGGGGTGGAACGTCCCCATGAAGAGGATGCCGTTCTTCTCAATAAAGGTGCCGTGCTCCTTCGTCACCGAAAAGTCGGCGCGTATCATCCGCTGGGCGGCGACTCGGCCCAGGCAGACGACGATTTTAGGCCGCAGCAGACGGAACTGCTCCCGCAGCCAGGGCATACAAGCCTCGCTCTCGGCGGGCAGGGGGTCGCGGTTCTGGGGCGGGCGGCACTTGACGATGTTGGCGATATAGCAGTTGGAGGCACGGTCGAGGTCGATGGCGAAGAGGTATTTGTCCAGCAGCTGGCCGCTGCGTCCCACGAAGGGCAGGCCCTGCTCGTCCTCGCTCTGGCCGGGGCCTTCGCCCACGAAGAGCACCTCGGCATTCTCCGCGCCCTGCCCGAACACCACGTTGTGCCGGGTGGTGTGCAGCGGACAGCGCTGACAGGCAAGACAGTCGGTTTTCAGTGTTTCCCAATCCATAAGCTCGGTATCCTCTCACAAACTAAATGACATTTTCTTAACAAATTATCGCACGATTCCTTCCTTAAAATATACCACAAAATTCAAGATTTGTCTTGAAGTTTTCTGACTCTGTGCTAGAATAAAAAAGAAGGGCATATCTGTGATGCCCGGCAATAATTGCAAAGTAATTTCGGAGGTAATCAACAATGGCTGATATGTTTGCACCCCTGGTAGCCCAGCTGAAGGCAAACCCCAAGACGATCGTTTTTACCGAGGGCAATGACCCCCGCATCCTGGAGGCCGCAAGCAAGCTGCTGGCTGAGGGCGTGTTGAAAGTTGTTATGGTCGGCAACGAGGCAGAGTGCAAGGCTGCTGCCGCTGCTGGCAATTTTGATATTTCCGCTGCTGAGATCATCGACCCTGAGAACTACGCCGGCTTCGATGAGATGGTCAACACCATGGTCGAGCTGCGCAAGGGCAAGCAGACCGCAGAGGAGTGCACTGCTCTGCTGAAGAAGTCCAACTACTTCGGCACCATGCTGGTCAAGATGGGCAAGGCTGACTGCCTGCTGGGCGGCGCTACCTACTCCACTGCCGACACCATCCGTCCCGCTCTGCAGCTGGTCAAGACCAAGAAGGGCGCTCATCTGGTGAGCTCCTGCTTCATTCTGGACCGTGACTGCGGCGAAGAGGGCCTGAAGCGCATCGCGATGGGCGACTGCGCCGTCAACATCGACTACACCGATACCGTCGATAAGGCTACCGGCGAGGTCAAGGTGGCTGCTTCTGCCAAGCTGGCTGAGGTGGCTGTCGAGACCGCTAAGACCGCTAAGCTGTTCGGCATCGACCCGAAGGTCGCTGTCCTGAGCTTCTCCACCAAGGGTTCCGGCAAGGGCGGCACCGTCGCTCTGAGCCACGACGCTGTCATCAAGGCTCAGGAGATGGCCCCCGAGCTGGCTATCGACGGCGAGCTGCAGTTCGACGCAGCCGTTGCTCCCGAGGTCGCACAGGTCAAGTGCAAGGGCAGCAAGGTCGCCGGTCAGGCCAACACCTTCATCTTCCCCTGCATCGAGGCCGGCAACATCGGCTACAAGATCGCACAGCGTCTGGGCGGCTACGCTGCCTACGGCCCCATCCTGCAGGGCCTGAACGCTCCCATCAACGACCTGTCCCGTGGCTGCAACGCCGACGAGGTCTACAAGATGAGCCTCATCACCGCCTGCCAGTCCTGAGCTGACACCCGGCTGAACTGAAAAGCTGAAAAGAGCCGCTGCCGCATTTTGCGGGCAGCGGCTCTTTTGGCTATACATCGACTGCGGTTTATGGTATGATAAGCATAAGAAGCCCCGGCAGAGAAGGAGAACCTTCGAACGTGAAAATAAAAGCTTTGGCCTTTGTCCTCACGGCGGTACTGCTTTTGTGCGGCTGTGGGCAGAAGAACGAAACGGCGGCAGCACGGTCATCCAGAACAGCCGCATCACCCTGAGCGGCGACAACGGGCGGCGCATCTGCTATCAGCTCAGCGCCTTGAAAGGGAATACGCTGGACGTCTCCCTCGGCTGCGGCATCGCCAGCACGAAGGAAGTCAGCGGCAACACCATCCGGGGCCGGATACGGCATAAAGTCTTCTAGGACTGCTCCGGCGTGGAGAATAACAAGGTAGAAGTGCGGAGATTCTCGATTCTGGGATGAACCGCTCATAAAAAGGAGGTTTTATCATGCGAAGAAAATTTATTGCGGCGGTCACATCGGGCGTTCTGGCCCTGACGGTCATGGCAGCTCTGCCCACCCATGCGGAGGCGGTGAGCATCTGGCTTGACCTTACCCCGGGGACGGAGAGCATCGAGACGTTCCAGTACAAGGACTATGCAGACCGCTATTCGGACGCCTACGAGCTCTATGGTTACGACGCTGAGGCGCTGTTCAACCACTATGAGACGGTCGGCAAGGCCGAGAACCGGGTGGGACGCTTCAAGAAGACGCCGGAAGAAGATGACCGGCATCCCTATGTGTGGGACGCCGATGAGCCGCTGGACCCGCTGCCGCCTTTGGACTTTCACGCGCAGCCGGACTGATTCGATGCCCGTACCCTCCCGGAGAACCTGTCCAACGTCCGTATCATAAAAGAATATGAGCAGCTGGAAGCCTTTATAGAGAAAGACGAGTGGATCGGAGACCCCGTTCTGGTGCGGAAGGAAGAGCTCCTGACGGAGATGAACAGCCGCGTCCGGAACTATGACGGCCGGCGCGGCGGAGCTGACTATCTCCGCGCCATCAGTCAGGACATCGACGTGCTGCTTGATTTCATGGGATAAGGATGCTATAAGATGAAAAGGGAAGAGCCTCACTGCAAAGCGGTGAGGCTCTTCCCTTTGGTGGAGCACAGAGGGTTCGTCTGGCTCACGTGTGGTGGAGGCGATGGGAGTCGAACCCATGTCCGAAAAGAGTTCAGCGTAGGTGTCTCCGGGTGCAGGCGATCTACAACATTCCCTCCGCGTCACGCCGGTCGTCAGGCTAACGCTTCAGTAGCTTCATGAGTTCCTGCCGGTCCGCAAAGCTTAGGTCCGTTCAGGTGCTGTGTCTAAAGGACGCCCCGGCCCCACACGACACAAGAGTGGGCGGAACGCGCAGCACTCAGGCTGCGAGCAACTGATAATTATTGTTGTCAGTTAATTTTTTGGAGGAGTTTAGAGCAGTTCCCCCACTGCTACCCGCTGCCCAGGCCTCGCTCCCCCCGTCGAAACCTTTACGCCCCCATAAAGCGCATGTTGCCATGCGCAGAAAGCTTGGTGTTCTCAGGGCAGGAATGCTGCCTGAAAGAGATCTAGTAGAATTTGCCGTTGGACTTCACAGCCCGGTCGATGGAGCGCTTGGCGTCGCGCTTGGCGGCGTCGGCACGCTTGTCGTAGAGCTTTTTGCCCTTGCACAGGCCGACCTCCATCTTGACGCGGCCATGCTTGAAGTAGAGAGAAAGGGGAACGAGAGTGTAGCCCTGCAGCTTGCACTGCTGGTGCAGACGCCGGATCTCGGTCTTGTGGGCCAGCAGACGCCGCACCCGCAGAGAGTCCTGATTGAAGATGTTGCCGTGGTCGTAGGGAGTGATGTGCATTCCCTTGACCAGCAGCTCGCCGTCCTCAATATCGACCCAGCTGTCTTTCAGGTTGACGCCGCCGGCACGCAGGCTCTTGACCTCGGTGCCTTTCAGCTCGACGCCCGTTTCCAGCGCTTCGAGCACGAAATACTCGTGACGCGCCTCGCGGTTTGTGGCGATGGTCTTTGTCGCCGGACGTTCCTTGGCAGGTGCCATGAAGCGCGCCTCCTTTCTTTCCTTTACTGTCTTGTCATTATATCACATTTTGCTGGATTTTCAAGAGCGATTTTTGAAAGAATCGTTAAGGTTCTATAAAATCTGCTCTTTACAGCTCGTCGCGGCCGGAGAGCGCGCGATAAAGCGTCGTCTCATCGGTGTACTCGAGACTGCCGCCCACAGGCAGGCCGTAGGCCAGACGAGTGGTCTTGATGCCCAGAGGTTTGATGAGCTTTGCCAGATACATGGCCGTGGCCTCGCCCTCGACGGTGGGGTTCATGGCCATGATGACCTCTTTCACCTCGCCGCTGCCCAGCCGGGCCAACAGCTCCTTCACCGAGAGCTGTTCGGCACCGATGCCGTCCATGGGGCTGATGAGGCCGTGGAGGACATGATACAGGCCGTGGTACTCCCGGGTGCGCTCAAAGGCCTGCACATCGCGGGGCGTCTCGACCACGCAGATGGTGGAGCGGTCCCGCTTGGCGCTGGAACAGATGGGGCAGAGCTCGGCCTCGGTGTAGTTCTGGCAGACGCGGCAGCGGTGGAGCCGGGTGTGGGCGTTCTGGATGGCCTCGGCCAGTGCTGCCGCGTCCGCGTCCGACATACTCAGCACCTGATAGGCCATCCGGGTCGCGCCCTTGCGGCCGATGCCCGGGAACTGGCTGAACTGCTCAATAAGCTTTTCCAGCGGCGCTGCGGTGTAACCCATGCGTATCCCTCCCGCTTAGAGGCCGGGGATGTTCAGACCGCCGGTCAGCTTGCCCATCTCGGCCTCGGCAGTTTCGTCCACCTGCTTGACGGTGGCGTTGACGGCGGCGGCCACCAGGTCTTCCAGCATCTCGATGTCGTCGGGGTCAACGGCCTCGGGCTTGATGGTGATGTTCGTGACTTCCTTCTTGCCGTTGACCTCGGCGCTGACGACGCCGCCGCCAACGCTCGCCGAGAAGGTCTTCTCCTCGACCTCCTGCTGCGCCTTCTGCATGTCCTCCTGCATCTTCATGATCTGCTGCTGCATCTGCTGCTGCTTGAGCATCTGGCCGCTGCCGTTGGAAAAGCCGCGGCGTGCGCTGTAACCCTTTGCCATCGTTGTTGTCTCCTTTTATTTTACTGTAAAATTGTCGAATTTACTGCCCATGCGCAGGAGGTCCTGCATCTTGTCTCGCTTTTTCGCGCCCGGGCGCTCGCCCACGAGGAAGCGGACGCGGATCTCCCGTCCAACTGCGCGGGACGTGACCTCGCTCAAAACGTCTGTCACGACCTTCTGGTCGAGCATGGACTTCTGCACCTCGGTCGAGCAGTAGACGGTGAGAAGGTCATCCTTCACATCGCCCTGCGCCATGCCGATGAACGCGCGCTTGTCGGGCGTCAGACGGTTTTTATAGCTCTCCATGAGCTGGTAGAAAATCTCATCATCCCCGCTGCCTCCACTCGTCGGCGCTTCCTGCGCAGGCGCGGGTGCTGCTGCTATCTTCGGCGCTGCGGCCTTCGGTGCGGGCGCGACCGGCTCGCCGTAGGGCGGCGGCGCGTCATAATCGTCGGGCAGCGGCGGCTCGTCCCACGGAAGCGGCGCTTCCTCGGCGGGCTTTGCGCTCTCTGCGGGCGCATCCGCGGCCTTTTGCGGTGTAGGTGTGACCGTCTGTACCGCCGCGGGAGTGGGTGCGCTCGCCGGTGCAGATGCGGGATGCTTCGCTGCGAACTGCACGCCCGCGGCGATCTGCTCTTCGAGCCGCGCGATGCGCGCGCCGAGCGCCGCCAGGTCGCCGGAGAGTGTTTCGTCGCAGAGCTTCAGAATGCAGAGCTCTGCGTCCGTGCGGCGGTTCACGCTGAACTGGAGCTGCGCCGCCGTCTCCTGCAAGATCGTACAGAGCTGGATGAAGCGTGCGCTCGTCCCCTGCGCGCGCAGGTTTCGGAGCGTTGCGGCGTCATAAGCGCCGCTGAGTAAGCTCTCGCCGCCCTCCCCCGCCGTCGCGCTGATGAGCAGCTCGCGCGAGAGGGTCGAGAGCTCGCCGAGCACCGCGCCCACATCCTTACCGCCGTCGTAGAGCTTGCCGAGAAGCTCGAGTGCCCCGCGCGCATCGCGCGCCAGGATCAGCGACATGAGCTGTGCGGTCTGCACGTTTCCGGCCAAACCCAGCGCGTCGAGCACGGCGTTCGCGTCGATCACGCCGCCCGCGGCCGCGCACTGGTCAAGAAGGCTCAGCGCGTCTCGCAGCGCGCCGTCCGACAGTCGGGCCAGCAGTGCCGCGCCGTCCTCCTTTAAGTCGATATTCTCCTGCCCCGCGATGTAGTTGAGCCTGCCCATGATGTCCTTCGGCTGGATGCGGCGGAATGAAAAGCGCTGGCAGCGCGACAAAATCGTCGCGGGCACCTTGTGCAGCTCCGTTGTCGCCAGAATGAACATCAGATGCTCGGGCGGCTCCTCCAAGATTTTGAGCAGTGCGTTGAACGCGGGCGTCGAAAGCATGTGGACTTCGTCGACGATATACACGCGTTTTTTTACCTGCGCGGGCGAATAGATGGCCTCGTCACGCAGCGCGCGCACGCTGTCCACGCCGTTGTTCGACGCCGCGTCCAGCTCGACCACGTCGAGCAGCCGCCCGCTCTCGATGCCAAGGCAGCTCGGGCAGCGGTTGCAGGGGTTGCCGTTTTCCGGATGCTCGCAGTTGACCGCACGCGCAAGTATTTTGGCGCAGGTCGTCTTGCCCGTGCCGCGCGTGCCGGTGAAAAGATAGGCGTGCGACAGCCGCCCCTCCGCCACCTGGCGCTGCAAGGTCTCGGTGATGTGCTCCTGCCCGACCACGTCGGCAAATGTTTTGGGACGCCACTTGCGGTAAAGCGCCTGATACATCCGCAGCCCTCCCTTACAATAGAAATACTCCCCCGTATACAGCTGCGGAACCGGCGTCCTTGCGGCACATGGATGGTCCCGCTTAATGCTGCTCGGTTCCCCGCCTGACATGGTTCGCAGGTACCCATTGCGCAAGACCGGTTCCGCAGCTGTATGCGGAGGAGTTGTTGAACAAATGGTATTCTACTATATTTCAGAAAAAATATCAACAGAAAAATGAAAAAGGGGCTTCACAAATTCAAAAAAGTGTGTTATGATAATCCGCGCTGGGAGACCAGCATTGCTAT
>ENA-UESJ01000970-UESJ01000970.1-human-gut-metagenome-genome-assembly--contig:-NODE-970-length-14305-cov-3.326399_pt1 | contig 14305 bp, 6 predicted proteins | sample MGYA00243000_ERZ508001 | MGnify/ENA primary metagenome ERZ508001 (study PRJEB26167, sample SAMN06115479) | human gut metagenome | host: Homo sapiens | place: China:Chongqing | collected 2015-03-03... | reverse complement strand
CATGGCCACGGTACGGCTGAGCAGGTTGCCCAGGTCGTTGGCCAGATCGCTGTTGATGCGGTTGATCAGTGCCTCATTGGTGAACATACCATCGTTGCCAAAGGGGATCTCGCGCAGCAGGAAGTAGCGGATGGCGTCCACGCCGTAGCGGTCACACAGGATAACGGGGTCTACCACGTTGCCCACAGACTTGGACATCTTGCCGCCGTTCATCAGCAGCCAGCCGTGGCCGAACACGCGCTTAGGCAGCGGCAGATCCAGTGCCATCAGCATGGCAGGCCACAGGATGGTGTGGAAGCGCAAAATCTCCTTGCCCACCATGTGCAGGTCTGCCGGCCAGAACTTATCGTAGTCGTGGTAGGTATCGTTGCCGTAGCCCAGTGCAGAGATATAGTTGCTCAGGGCGTCCACCCACACATACATGGTGTGCTTGGGGTCGAAGGGCACGGGGATGCCCCACTTGACCGAGGTGCGGGACACGCAGGTGTCCTGCAGGCCCTGCTTGATGAAGGCAATCATCTCGTTCTTGCGGCTCTCGGGCTGGATGAACTGGGGGTTCTCCTCGTAGAGCTTCAGCAGGCGGTCAGCATACTTGCTGGTCTTGAAGAAGTAGGCTTCCTCGTGGGCATCGTAGACCTCACGGCCGCAGTCCGGGCACTTGCCGTCCACCAGCTGGCTGTCGGTCCAGAAGCTCTCGCAGGGCTTGCAGTAGTGGCCGATGTACTCGCCCTTGTAGATGTCGCCCTGCTCGTACAGTTTGGTAAAGATTTTCTGGCAGGACTCCATGTGGTAGTCATCGGTGGTGCGGATGAAGCGGTCGTAGCTGACGTCCAGCAGCTTCCACAGATCCTTGACGGTGGCCACGATCTTGTCCACATACTCCTTGGGGGTCACGCCGGCCACGAGCATCCCGAAGAGCGCGAGAAGGGACGCTCCGACGAGGATCTCGAGCACGCGGGAGATGCGCCGGCGACGGAGCGACGCGCGGCGAAAGGCTGCGAGGTCGGCTTCGAATTCGACGTCCCGAGTCGGGTGAGCGGGCCGAGAAGCGGTGTCGGTGCCGGCGCTGACGTCGGCTTGGGTTGTGGTGTATCGACGGGTCATGGGGGAAACGGGGGAAAAGTTGCCGGAGATTTGCAGGCGGGAAGTCGGGTTGAAAAAGAATCGGCAGGGCGTTTAAGGCTCCGCCTCATGCACGCTCAGACCGCGTTCTCGCAGGTGTTCGTGCAAGTAAGCCCTCACCCCGCGGTCGCGCGCGCGTTGCGCGAGGCGTGCGGCCCCGTAGACGGGATCGACCGCCCCCGGCAGGACTTCGAGGGCGTTGCCGAGAATCGCCACGAGCGCGGGCATCGGAAGAGAAACGCGGTCTTCGGGCGCGCGGTTTGCGTTGAGGCTTCGTTCGACGGCTTCCCAGGGAAGGGGATTGACGGAGACGTTGAGGCCCGCCCTGACAAGCGCGGCAAGGTTCCCGAGCTCGAACCGGTCGCGCGGGAGCACTCCTTCGGCGTTGAGGACGTCGCTCGTTTCGAGCGCTTCCTTGCGAAACGCGGGATTCGTCTCCCGGGGCTTCACGGGCAAACCCGTCACCGCCACGGTCGCACCGAGCCGCTCGGCCGAGCGCGCGAGCGTGAGGAGCACGGCTTCGGGCATCCGGCTGTCGACGTAGAGGACGATTTCCCCCGAGCGTTTCGTGCGAAGCGGCGTGAGCGATTCGGGGGAGGAACCGTCGGGCGCGACCTCCCGAAGGCTCGGCAAGGCTTGGGGTCCGATGCGGTCGGTCATGTCGGCTTGGCAGCTCGGGAGCGTTGAGAGATCCGCTGCGAGGGCCGGGCTCGACGGGGAAGCGGCAAAGCCCGTGAGTCCCGCAAAACCGACGAGCCCGAGAAGAACCGTGCGAGCACCGCGAGTCGACGCGATGCCGCGACTTGCGCGGGAAAAACCGAAAGCGGGCGTTTGCTTGCTTTCGGAAGCGGGACCGCCCGCGCACGGGAGCACGCACTTTACGAGGAGGCTTGCCGGGGCGCGGTACGCGGCGAAGCGTTCGGCAAAGAAGGAAAAAGAAATCGACATCTCTGAAACTCAAAACGGAACGGTTGAAACGCGAACGAAGTCGGGTCATCGGGCCCCGAGTGCGGGCATGACGCTCGTCGAGTCGGTTCTCGCGACGCCTTCCGCGTCCGTCGGATCGGAAAAGGTGAGAAAGCCCTCGTCGGTCAGGGCCCCCTGAAAGAGGACGCGGGCTTCGGGCGTGAGTCGCACGAACGCGGGCAGAGCGTTGAGCCCCAGGCGGCGCGTCAAAGCTCCCCCTTGGTCGAACCAAATCCGGGTGCCGGGCAAAGCACGCTCGGCCGCGCGGCGGGAACCCGCCGTCAGGACGACGCGCAGCGGGAGAAGCCCTCGGGCGTCCTTCTCGGGCGTCGAACCGCTCGACGTACCCGCGGCGCCCGTAAGGCGCGCGAGCTTCGCGAGGTCCTCAACGGAGTCGACGTTCGATGCGTTCGTTACGTTCGTTGCGTTCGGAGCTTCATTCGCGGTCTTCGCATCGAGCTTCAGAAGTCGTGCCGCAAACGCAAGTTGCGCGGGGTCCGACGCATCGACGAAGAGGAACCGTCGCTCGAAGGGACCGAGAAGGGTTTGCAAGCGCCGGCGGTCTTGTTCTTCCCAGGCGACGTGCCGCACGTGAAGGCGCGAGCGGGTTTCGCGAGGCAACATGCGAGCGCCCGTCGGTGTTTCGGCCGCACGGCGCACGGCGGCGATTTCCTTGTCGATCGCCTGCTGCCAGAGCCCCGACTTCTCCCACCGTCGCGCCGTGGCGTGAAGGAGCTCCAGAAAGTCGGGATCCGTGTGCGGGTAAAGCGGCCCCTCGGCCGGGTGCACCGTCACCGACACCCCGGCGTCGCACCGGGGTTGACGGCCGTACGCGTCGTACGCAACCGTTCCCCGGACTTGCGGACGGCGCGGGTTCCCGTCCGCAGTGCCCGTACCGACCGTGCCGACCGCAAGGTTTTCGGCGGACGCCGCCTCTGCGACCGCGGACGTCACCCGCACGACCGTCGTCGCGAGGACCGAGAGAGCTTTGGCCGACCGCATGCGACGAAGGTCCGTGAGAAGTTCGGTACCGTCGGTTGCGTCGGAGGTGCCGGTCGCTTCATTCGCATCCGTCGTCGGGCGGATTTCCCCGAGGAACCCGTTCGACCCGTCGCGGCTTTCGAGTTCGGGGATTTCGGGAAGAAGCGATGCGGGGTCGTTCCGATCGTTCGGCTCCGTCGAGGGCGTGCCGTCTTTGTTTCCGTTGTGCGCACGGCCCTCGGCCGGGCGCGGGACGGGGCGGGGTTTCGGACCGGAAATCGCGGAAAGGGCCGAAAAAGCGTCGCGACTTGCGGGCTTCGGGTAGACGGCCTCGGGCACCCGACCGAGTCCGAGGCCCTCGGTACCGGGGGTCGCGGACGCGGCGTCGATTTTTTTCGTCATGCAGCAGTCGCGCTTGCGCCAGAGGAGAATCGCTCCGTCTTCGCCCGTCACGGGGCTCGTCTTGTAGGGGCCGAGAAGAGCCGCGGAGCGTCCGAGCGGCTGACAGCAGGACGTGCCCGACGCGGTGCGGCCCGGGTATATGAGTTGCGTGCGCCAGACGTCCTTCTGAAAGAGGGGCTGCGGGTAGGGACCGCACTGGCCCTTGGCGCCGTGGCCCGAAAAGAGCACCCCTTCGCGCGTGAGTTTTTGTGCGAAACGATGCGCCATCAGGTGCCAGGCCTGAAGCGACCCCGTCATCGCGGCCATCCAGCCGGAAAGGGGGAAAACGCGCCCCTGACAGCCCGAACACCAATAGAGCGCATTGTCGGAGGTGCCGAGCAACGCCGCCGCACAGTCGACCGCACACGCCCCGCCCGAAGCGGCGGACGTAAAGAGCGCCGCGTCGGGGGAGAGAAGAAACGACGTCACCGTGTCGTCCCACAGGGGATCGAGCTCCGACAAATACGCGAGGTCCCAGGGGGCGGTTTCAAGACACCCCGTGTCGGCCACGGCTTCCGTAATGAAGAGCCACGGCGACACGTACCAGTGCACGTTCCAGAAGGCCGTGCGTCGACGGGTTTCTTCCGTGCGGCTCGTGCGCGCGTGGTCGCTCGATCCGGGACCCTCCATGGAAATCCCGCCCAACGAGGGGAAACACCACGGGTGACGCACGACTTCCGCCGTGCGCAGGGGCTCCCAAAAGGAGAAGTTGAGGCCCCCTTCGACGTTGATGTCGGAGCCGCAGAGGCAAAAGGCCGTCGCATCCGTTTCGACGTCGGGAAGGTCCCCCGAGACGGTCACGGGAACGGTCTTCCCCAAGATCATCGGGAACATGCACGACCAACAGAGGTCCGTGACGGGGTTCGGCACCCGTCCCGAGCAGGCTCCGGGGGTTTCACGGGAGGTGCGCGGGCGCTTCAGGAGCGTTTCGCGGTGCCGTTTCGCTTCGTCCGCCAGTACCCGGGCCTTCGCTTCGAGGTCGCGCACGCGATCGGGCGTCGCAAGAGACCCGTCCGACGCTTCCGAATAGGCTCCCTCGGTTGCCGGCGCTTGCGCAGAAGCCCCCGTCGGACCGAGCCCGGCTGCGACTGCCGCCCAAAGGAGGAAGGTGAAGAGGACGGGGCGCGGAAGCACGCGGAGCGCGTCGAAAGCGCCGGCGGATTTTTCGCCGCTCGCTTCGCGGTTCGCAACGATTTTCTCGGGGTTCACGACGCGCCTCCCGATTTACGGGAAATTTCCCGATACGAACGGCTCGCTTCGCCCCGAGTCGACGGGACTCGAGAAGTCGCTCGATTCGGTCGATTCGGCTGCGCGGCGGTCGCTGCGTTCGTCCCGGGCGTTTTGCGGCCTTCGATTCGACCGTCGTTTCGGCCGACGTTTCGTCCTTCCGTGCGCTTTTCCCGAGCGGCTTCGATGCGCTTTCGCTCTTTTCTTGCAACCGTCAACGCGTGCACGCAGGCGCCGAGCCGCAGGAGGGCCCGGCCGGGAGCTCGGCCCGAAGCGCTTCCCGAAGTTCGCTCGGTGCCCGTCCTCGGGACCGGAATCTTCCCCGTGCTCTTCGTTTGGGGGTCGGCGTTCCGTGTGTCCGCCTCCGTACGCCGTTTGAAGCGCACGGTGCGCAACCCCGCGAGCCCGACCGTGCGGCGGTTCGAGCGGTCGGTCGGGCGGTCTCCCGTCGTTTCGTCCTCTTTCATTCTTTCCGTCAGCCGGGCGGCCTCGACGCGGGCGTCGCGAAGGCGCTTTCGGAGCACGCGGACCGAGCGTTTTTCGGCGGCGAGATCGGCCGCGAGTTCGGCGGTCGCGGCCCGTACGGTTTCAAAAAGCGTGTTGCGGGCCGCCACGTAGGCCGCGCGACGGGCTTTGATCCCTTCCAATTCCTCGGCGGGAACGTGCGCGGTGAGGTCCGACTCGCAGAGGAGCGGACATTCGAGGAGTGCTTCGAGGCGTTCGAGTTTGTCGAGGAGCTCGATCTCGGCCGGGGTCGGCGCGGGGTCGACCGTGCGGGGAAGGAGCGGGACGGAAGCCGAAATCCGTTCCCGACCCCGGACGGTGTCCGAAGGATCGGTGCTTTCCGCGGCATTCACGGCATCGATCGTCCGTTTGAGGATCCCGCGCGTTTCGTCCGCAACCTTCCGGGCCGCATCCACCTGCGTCCACTCGTGCATCACGTCGCGAAGAAGCGTCATGAGGCGGGTTTCCGCAAGCGTTCGAATCCAAGCGGGCAGTACCGGGGCGCTTCGGGTTTTGCGGCGACCCAAATCGCGCAACGCCCCCGTCGGGATGTAAAGCGCGTAGCCTCCGTGGCGGTGTTCGAGAACGGCGGGAAGGCGGTCGACGCGCAGCATCGAGCGCAACGCTCCGTGGGTGTCGACGATCATGGGAATGCGGCGGTCCGCAAAACTCCGGCGGTAGGCTTCGATCCGTGAGGCGGCGGAGCGCACCGTAAGCGGCGCATCCGTACGCGCTTCGTCGGCCAACTCCGCGGCCCGGGGCGACACGCCCGCGTGCGCGGCGGCAATGCGTTCGTCGGAGGCCGTAAGCACCACGGCCGTGCGGGGGTCGGTAAGGCGCAGGTCGTCGATGAGCTTCAGGACTTCCGGGGTGAAGCGGTCGACGAGGAGCGTCGTCGCCCGCCGATTCCAAAACGCCGAGGCGTCTTTGAGGTCCCGCCCCGTCGCTCCCGATCGGGCCGCCGCGTCCGCGACGATCGTCGTGATGCGGGCGCTCGTTTCGGGTGTGACGGCACGCGCCAAGCGGACGATCCCGACTTGCCAGAGCGCGCGAGCGGGTACCAACGACCCGTCGAAGTGCGCGTCGTAGGGCGTGTAGCCCTCTTTTCGGTGGAAGCCTTTTCCCGCATCCGCGTGAAGGCGGGGACGCAACGCGGGCGGAACGGCGTCCCCGAAGCGGCTTCGGTAGAGGGCCGCAACGGCGGCGGGCGTCGCCGGGCGGTTGTTTTTCGAGAGGTCCGAATAGACCTCTTGCAAGCGGCGTCGCCACCAGAGTACGAGGCGCTCCGCCGCATCGAGCGTCGCCCGAATCTTTTCGCCTTTGATTTCGCGCGTCACGAGCTCGCGCGCTTCGGTTCGGGAAAGATCAAGGGTCGCGAGCAACGCCCGCCCTACGGTCGCGTAGCCGAGGAGCGCTTGCGCGACGTCCGCGGCCCCCGCCGAACGGGTTCGGGCTTCCGCCGTGAAGGCGTCCTGAAGGAAAGCGGGGCGCCGCTCGAAGGGAACGCCCGCCGCAAAGGCCGCGATCGCATATTCGAAGCGTTGCCGGGCGGGCTCCGCCGGAAGCCGCGCGTCGCGGATGTCGAGCCGCGGGGCGGTGCGCTTCGCGGGGATCGCGGTGCCCGACGTGCGGCCGGAGGAATTCAAAGAAGCGTTCCAAGTGGCCTCGGTCGAGGCCTCGGCCGAGATTTCGGAATCGAGCGACTCGATCGCACCGAACGTTTCGGCCGCTTCGGGAATTTCGGCCGCTTCGGTTTCGGAAGGCGCACCGGAAGGGAATTCAACGGCTTGAGGCGTTTGGCGGGCCTGATGCACTTCATTTGCTTGACGGGTTTGTCGAAGGCGGGTCATGACGGATGTTCTCGGGTTGGTTTTTCGGGTTTTCAAAGAGAAAAATGCGGGTTCGGACTTACTTCACGGAGAGAAATCCCGGGAAGGCTTCGGAGCCCTCGAAGGCGTCGGACGAAGGGGTGAGGCGCGCGTCGCCGCAAGCCCCGGAAGCTTCGGACTCCGACCTTTCGGTAAGGAGCAAAGCCGCGAGCTCGCGCAGCGTCTTTGCGGAATCGGCCGCTGCCGGAACGGGTTCGGACGCATGCCCGATCGCTCCGGCTTTTCCGTCTTTCGTCGTTTGAGGGAACCAGTGCTCCGCCACGGCACGCTTCAGAGCCTCGGGGTCCGTCTTCTCGAGCCCGAGACGACGCAACACCTCGTACGTGGCGTCGAGACCCGTCGCGGTGGCGTCTTCGGTTTCGGGGAGGAACGCCTTTCCGAGCGCGAACTCGGGGGCGGCGGCCAATACGAGACGACGGTCCAGAACGATCGCTCGGTGTTCGGCGGCGGTTGCTTCGAGGGCACGGTCGACGGCCGCACGGTCGACGGATGCGAAGGCGTTCGTTTCTTGCGATTCCCGAGGTCCGGGGCGTGAGGCGGCCAGCCGCGCGAGCGCGGCCCGTTCTTCGACCGCCCCGCGGTCGACGACGAGAATCGCGGGGTGCGGGCGGTCGGTTGCGGATTCGCTCGCAAGAGCCGCCGTCACCCGCGACTTCAGGATGTCCGCGGTCTTTCGAACGGCCGCCTGCGTCGCGGGGTGCGTGAAGGCGAGTCCGATCGCAAGCGTTGAGGCGACGAGGGTCGTGAGGAAAAGGACGTTCGGCGTTTTCGAAGCGCGAGAGGCGGAGGACTCGGCGGACGCACCGGAGGAAGCACGCGACGCATCCGCAAAGGCCGTCCCGCTCGTCTTCTCGACTCGTACGCGACGCTTCCCCGGAAGGAGCGCAAAGGGAAAGCGCCCTACGGGCTCCGTCTTCCGACCCGCTCGCGCTTCGACCTCGCGCGTACCCTTGAGCGTGCCTTCGGGCGTTTCGTCAAGGGGTTCGTTACCGGCACGTGCGATTTCGGCCTCGCGACGGACACGCCGCTCGGCGGCCTCCGCATCGAGAATCGCGGGGGTTTCCGCTTCAAGGCGCCGGCAGTTTTCGACGGGGGACGGGCCGTCCCGATCGGTTCGGACCGCATAGCGGTCTCGGAAGCCTTCTTCCATCAGACGGTCGGCATCCTCGTCCATGAGGGCCCGGGCCCGTTCGTCGACGGCGTAGAGGTACGCACGACCGACATCCACCGGAGCTGGATCGTCCGCATAAAGCGGCGTAATGCGCGGAAGGGCTTTTCCCGTACGGTTTCTCGGAAGCACGGCGCGACGCCCGTCGATGCGCTCGACTTCGGGCAGGTTCCCGTCGCGGGAGAGACGGACGGAAGTCTCCCGCACGCGCACCGGAATCGCTTCGTTCGCCTCTTTCGCCTCGTACGCATCGAGCGCGGCGTTCGCGCTCGAAAAGTGCGGCGCGGGCGTCACGGTTTCGATTTCGACTGCGTCCCCGTCGTTCTCGTCGTCCTCGTCCGTGATCTCGTCGATCGTCTTTCCGAGCGAGACTTCGATGCGCTCTCGGGCGGCGGCCTTCACGTCCGCCGCATGACGCAGGGCATCCGCATACCCGTGTGCGCGTCGGCCCGACATGTCGCGGACTTTCTTCGCGGGTTTGGCGGGGGTGTGGAGTCGGTCGACCTGTTCGGCTTCTTCGGCCGCAGACGCCGGAGCGGCTTCCGGAAGTTCGACGGACTCCGGCGCTTCCCGCTCTTTCACGGGTTCGACGACGTCCGCCGGCGCTTTCGGCGTTTCGCTCGTTTTCGAGGCGGACGCAACGGCTTTCTTCGCCCGGGGCTTTGCGGGCGTTCGGACCCCGTTTTTCGGGGTGTTCTTCGGTTGGGAGGCCTTCGCAGGACTTTTCGATTCGGTCTTCGCGGCGGCTTTCCGTTCCGCTTTCGGTTCGGCTTTCGCTTCGGTCGGGACGGGCACGACGGGCGCGTCGTCCTCTTTTTCCTGCGTGTCATCGTCCTCCTCGTTCTCTTCGTCCGAAATCCCGTCCGAGATCAAGCGTGCGAGGTCCTCGGGGTAGTAATCGAAGTCGTCGAGGTCGACGGCACTCTCGTCGTATGCCTTGTCGCGAGCTTCAATGCGGGCATCGGGGCTTTCGTGGTTTTCATTCGTTTCGATCGTTTCGCGAGCGGTGCGGTCGTTTCGGGTCATGGCGTGTACGCTCATTTCGGTGTCGGATTGTTGTGGGGGTTCCGGGGCTTTCGGGGTTTCTTGTCGGGGCTTGTCGTTTTCAGGTGCGGCATCGCGTTCGGTCTTTCGGGCACCCTCGCGTTCTTCCCGCTCCGCCTCTGCGAAACGGTCGAGAAGCGTTGCGCGGGCGGCGGAATTGCGGGCGTACTGATCGAGCAGGCGCGTACGAAAGGGCGTATGGGGACGGGCGGACCAGTCCGCCGGATCGAGCGGTGCGGCAGCGGCGGCCGTTCCTGCCGTTGCCGGACTTTCCGAGCTCTCCGCTCTTTCCTCATTTCCCGATCCTTCGGGCTTCGCGAGCTCGGCCTCCGGGCGAAACATCCGTCCGTCGGGTGTGAGACGCAGGCGCGCCAACTCTTCGGGCGTCGCGTCTTCGAGGCGCTTCGCGGCCACGAAGCCCGTGCTCGTCGGCGCATTCGGAGGGGGAGGAAGTTTCGAAGGCTTCGACGCTTTCGAAGCGGTCGAGCCCTTCAACCCGCTCGATGCCTTACGAGCGGAAGTCCCCTTCTTTTCCGTTCCTTCGGTCGTGCGAGTCGTACGGGCCGTGCGCTCCGCGGCTTTCCTTGCCTTGATCGCCTCCACGGCGGTTTTCTTTCGGCTCACGGCGCAACCTCCCCGCGGGCGACGTCGGCAATGGCATCCGACAACGTCATCCCCGCCCGGAGGCGGGCTTCCAAGGCCGCGCGTTCGGCGGGAAGGGTCGAATAGGCCACCCGCGAATAGGGGTCGAGCGCCAGGCGCCCGATCTCGAAGGGGCCGTCGCCGACTTTCACCACCATTTCGGAATAGGCGCCGCGGATGGTGGTGAGGCTTCCGATCGCCCACCGAAGCCCCTCGTCGGAAGCGAGCTTCCCGTCGTGACGCAGCGATTCGATCGCGTCGGGGTCTTGTCGCAGATACATGCGCGTATCGGCGCAATCCCAGGCCGCTCGCGCCGTCGGGGACTTCCAGTAGTCGGCAATCGACTGGGTGGCGGTGACGTAGCCGCCGTTCAACTTTCTCGCGCGGCGGTAGCCCGACTCGATGAAGTGCCCCGCAGAGCCTTCGCCCATCAAGTCCCAGGCTTCGTCGATCACGACGAGCTTTGCGCGTTCTTTCGGAAGCTTCGTCATCTGGCCTTCGATCGCGAGCATGAGGCTCAGAAGCACGGCGTTCCTCAGGGGCTTGTGGGTTCCCAAGCCTTCCAATTCCAGCACCGTGAAGCGGTTCGTGAGATCCACGGGTTCGCCCGAGCCGTCGAACCACCGCCCGAAGGGACCGCTCTTCGTGTAGGGGGAGAGCATGGCGGCAAGATGCACGGCTTCGTCCACCGTACGGTCGGGGTCGTTCGGGAGGCGGTAAAGGACGAGCTCGTCGAAGAGGTCGTCGAGCGTCGCGACCCTCCCTTCCCGCGCGGCTCGCGTCACCACGCGGTCGACCGCCGCACGCAGGATCGAAAGCTCCCGGTCGGGGAGTTCCTTCAGGGTCAAAAGCGCCTCGATGATCCGCACGACCATCTCCTGGGTTTCGCGCGCGAGGTCGGCGGCCGCGGAAAAGCCGGACGAATCGGACGAAGCCGAAGAAGTGCAAGCGGAGGAGCCCGGCCTTTCGACGCCGACCGCCGCACCGGCAGCGACCAACGCGAATCGGAAGGGATTGAGGTCTCGGACGCGGTCGCTCGTAAAGTCGAGGTACGTCCCGCCCACGAGGTGTGCGAGCTTTTCGTAGGAGCGCCCCACGTCGATCACCCACACAACGCCGTTCCCGTAGAGGGCCGAAGCGCAGAGTTCGTTCATGAGGACGGACTTGCCGGATCCCGATTTGCCGACGATCGTCATCGAATAATTCCCGGAGACGTTCGCGAAAGGATCCACGTGAAAGATCTGTCCGCGGCGCGAGAGCAACGTCACCAAGGGCGTCTCCCGCGTCGACCCCGCGCGGCAGCCGTTTCCCGACCACCCCGCAATCCAGGGCGCGCCGTTCGTGGCGGTGGAGACGGTGCGGCGCTCGAACCGCTCCATGCGGCGCGCGTCCGCCGCAAGGGCGGGCGTCAACCCCAGGGGAAGCATCATCAAAAAGGACTGCCCCATGACGGCCGTGTCGGCAACGAGGTCGAAGGACAGGCGTTTTCCCAACGCCACCGCCGTCTGCGCGTCCGCCTTCATGCGGCTCTTCTTCGTGAAAAGGAGCAGGGCGTGACGCACGTAGGCGATGCCCCCGTCGGACTCGAAACTTTTCAAGGCCGTGCGGAAGTGGCGCATGTTTTCGCCGTACTGCGCGGAGAAGACCGCCATTTGGGAGTGCGACATCTGAATGGAGCGCACGAGAAGCGTCCCCATGCGGTCCTTTTCCCGACGTCGGTCCAAAACCTGCCAGGAAACGGCCAACGCAAAGCGCCCGGGAAGCTGAGCTCCCGCGCGACCGATGTCGCCGAGCAAAGCGGAGACGTGCGCGACCGAAATCTCGGCCGGGTAGCCCTGAACGGTGAAGGCGAGCGCCGTCACCGGGTCCGAAGCGTCGGACGGAGGTTCGGAGGGCGGATCCGACGGCTTTCGGTCCGATTTCCATTCCGACACGCCCCCGCGGAATTCGATCCCGTGCTTCCCGATCGTCACCTCCGTGTCGGCGTCCATCACCTGGTGACGAAGTTCTTCCAAGGGGTTGAAGGTACGGGCTCCGAGTTCGTCCCGGAGGTGTTTTTCGGGATTGGCCGTCGCGCGAAGCAAATCGAGGAGCTCCTGCGCCCCCATGCGCGCGGACGGCAACCCCGCCTGAAGGAGCGTCGCTTCGACGGAACTGCGGGCGTCGAGGATTTCGACGAGCGCCGCGTCCGAAAACGGCTCGGAGCACGGGATCACGACCGAGACCACCGTGCGGAATTCGCGCGCGAGCAAGGGGGCGGTACTCTCGACGGGCTCCCCGCGGGAGACGCGCTCCAAAAAGTCCGCGCGCCCTTCGACCATCCGCGTCAGAACCTCTTTGTTCCCCGTCTCGAACGCGCGGATTCCGTGCGTGTACACGTCGCGCAGACGATCGAGCCGCGGCTTGACGCTTGCGATCGTGTGGGTTATGACGGTGACGGTGGAGTGGAGCGGCAGATTGAGCCCGAGCGTTTTGAGGCTCTCCTGCATTTCGTCGGAAACGCCCGTCTGCGGCAGAACCGCCAACGCAAAGCCCAATGCCTCGGGCTTGCCGGCCGCGGCCCCTTCGAGGAGAAAGACGCTTGCCGCATCCCGCTCGCGCTCGCGCGCGACGGCACGGAATTGCGTCACCGTCCCCATGTGCGGAAGGAGGTCCCCGAATCGGTCGGCGCGCGGGGGATCCGAGGGACCGAGCCCCGCCCCGCAGGGGGACTGCTCGGGTGCGATCCGCAGGTTCGATTCGGGGAAGAGGGCGCGGAACTTTTCCTTCAGGCGTCGGCTCAAACCGCCGAGGACGCCTCGGTCGGAGGAGACCGCGGAGGGTACGGCGTTCGAAGGCGCCGCCGAATCGGCAGGGGGCGCGGCGGCATCGACCGCGCGGGGGAGGGTGTCGGTTGTGTGACTCATGGCGGATCCGACCCCGAGGGCGAGAGCGTCCCGGGGGTTGCGCAAGGCGTGAGGGTTGAAGAGGTTGAATGGTCCGAACAAAAAGGATCGGGTCGTCGTTCGCGGGAACGCTTCGACGTTCTCGAAAAAACGCTTTCTTCCCGCCGCCCGGGGAGGCGCCGCGGGAGAGCTGCCGGGCGCGAGCGCACCCGCCCGGGCGGAGGAAGAAAAACGGTTGAAGACGAAGGAGCCGTCTTCGGGCTCGGCCGAGGTTTACGAGGCGTCGGACTTTTCCGGCGTTTCGGCTGCTTCGGACGTTCCCGACGTTGCGGTCTCTCCCGTCGCTTCCGGTGTTTCCGTCGTCTCAACTCCTCCGAAGGCCGCCGCGGGCTCGGCAAGCCGTCGGGCGGCGGAGAGCCGTCGGGCCCGATCGGCGCGAAGGCGTTCGGCCCCCGAGCGATCGGCGTTCGTGCCGGGGTCCGAGTCCGATTCCGACGGATGACCGAAAGGGTCTTTCACGTCGTCGACGCCGACGGTGTCGAAACTCCCGAGAGTCCCGAAAGATCCGTAGGCCGCGTCGAGGTTCCCGACCTCGCGGGTTCCGTCGGATCGGGCCGGACGGTTGAGTTCGAACGGGAGCTTCACCACCGCCCGTCCGTCCGGACGCCGCCTGCGGGCGGTGTTCCATTCGGGAGGCGTCACGGCCGCGTACACGTAGTGCGCGTCGTGGAGGTCCCCGTCCCGATCGGTCCAAGGCGCAACGAAAATCCGAACGAGTCGCTCGGGCGTGCGTTCGGGCGTCGCCCAGGCGGTCAAGGGAGACCGACCCCAGGATTCCGTGAGACGAGCCCCGAGCGGACGGTTCGCCCGAAAGCCCGATCGGGGTTCGCTTTCGGGGTGGAGTTCGTTCGCCTTGTCCGCTTCTCGGGCTTCGGCGGCGCTCTTCGAGGAACCTTTCGAGGGACCTTCCGCGGAAGTCTTCTCGGTTCTCTCCGACGTTTCGGGCGAGCTCACGACGTTGGCGATTCCTTCGACGCGCTTCGGTTGCACGTCGGAGGATTCGTTCGCGGAGGACGCGTCGGTCGAATGGTCGGAATCGTTTGCGGCGGCGGAGCCGCCCGGAGCGTTCGCGGCTTCCGGTTCCTCGGCTTCGGCCCGAGCGCGCGCTTCGGCCCGACGCTTTTCCCACGGCAGTTCCCCGCGGCGACTCATCCGCGAGATGTCCGCCATGGAGGCGCAGAGCGTCCCGTCGTCCGACGGGCAGGCAAAGTCCGACTCCGCACCGATCCCCGTGAGGTCGGTGACGCAGCCCGAGAGGACGAGGGAGGAGCCGAGCGCGAGGGAAAGCGTCCGAAGAGCCCGAATCGGAGCCCCGGAGGTGCTTCGGGAACGTACTTGGGGTTGAAAGGCGAAATTCATTTTTCCGAATCCTCTTC
>ENA-UESJ01000965-UESJ01000965.1-human-gut-metagenome-genome-assembly--contig:-NODE-965-length-14374-cov-4.041757_pt1 | contig 14374 bp, 12 predicted proteins | sample MGYA00243000_ERZ508001 | MGnify/ENA primary metagenome ERZ508001 (study PRJEB26167, sample SAMN06115479) | human gut metagenome | host: Homo sapiens | place: China:Chongqing | collected 2015-03-03... | reverse complement strand
CTGAACGCCCTCTTTGACCGCATTACCAAGACCCACAGCGTAGAGAATTTTGACAAGTTCTATGCGCTGCGGTCCAATAAGCCTAAGAGCCAGGCGCCGCAGCAGAAAAAGGAGAAGAAGCCCCAGTCCGCCGGTAATACGGAGAAGGACAAGAAGCGCCAGAGCCAGGCTGCCATTTTGCAGATGGCGGAGCAGGCGGCTAAGCGGGCTGAGGAAAAGGCCAAGAAGAAGGCCAATCAGACGCCCCAGGCGCGCACCAAAGGCGAGACTCGCCATGTGGACACCCGAGTGAACAATGTGGATCTGGAAAAGTACAATCAGAAGTACGAGGATATTGCGCCCGCTTCCAACATGGGCGACTACCAGAAGAAGCAGAAGCTCAACCAAAAGAGCAAGCAGTACCGCAAAAAGCGGCCCCAGGGTATGCGTGCCCGCTCCAAGAGAGAGACGGAGGCCCAGCGCCTGGCCCGCATTGCGGAGCAGCGTAAAAAGCAGCAGATCACCATTAAGGTGCCGGAGGAGATCACCGTGGGTGATCTGGCAAGCCTGCTGCGTATGACGGCTACCGAAGTGATTAAAAAATTGATGAGTCTGGGTGTGATGGCCAGCGTAAACGAAGTGATCGACTACGATACTGCAGAGATCGTGGCTACCGAACTGGGTGCCAAGGTAGAAAAGCAGGTTGTGGTCTCCATTGAGGAGCAGATCATTGAAGAGGACGACGAGAACGACGAGAATGCCGTAAAGCGTCCGCCGGTAGTTTGCGTGATGGGCCATGTTGACCATGGTAAGACTTCCATTTTGGACGCCATTCGTCATACGGATGTGACCTCTACCGAGGCCGGCGGCATTACCCAGCACATCGGTGCTTATCAGGTAGAAGCGAACGGCGAAAAGATCACCTTCCTGGACACCCCCGGCCACGCGGCCTTTACCGCCATGCGTGCCCGCGGTGCCATGGCTACGGATATTGCCGTGCTGGTTGTGGCTGCGGACGACGGCATTATGCCCCAGACCATTGAGGCCATTAACCACGCCAAGGCAGCGGGCGTTGAAATTATCGTTGCCATTAACAAGATGGATAAAGAGGGTGCCAACCCGGATCGGGTGCTGCAGCAGCTTACCGAGCACGAACTGGTGCCGGAGGAATGGGGCGGCAATGTGATTTGCGTGCCTGTGTCTGCCAAAACGAAGATGGGCATCGACAAATTGCTGGAGACCATTTTGCTGGTAGCGGAAATGCAGGAGCTGAAGGCCAACCCGGACCGTTCCGCTAAGGGTACGGTGATTGAGGCCAAGCTGGATAAGGGCCGCGGTCCCATTGCGACCCTGCTGGTGCAGAACGGTACGCTCCATGCCGGCGATGTGATTGTAGCCGGTATGGCAGTGGGTAAGGTGCGCGCCATGACCGATTATCGCGGTCGTAAGGTGAATTCGGCCGGACCCAGCGTGCCGGTGGAGATTATGGGTCTGGACAGTGCGCCGATGAGCGGCGACGGATTTAACGCCGTGTCCGACGAGCGGCTGGCCCGCCAGTTGGTGGAGCAGCGTAAGGAAGCTGCCAAGGAAGAAGAATTCAGCGCCTTCCATAAGGTGACGCTGGACACCCTGTTTGACACCTTGCAGGCCGGCGAGCTGAAGGCCTTTAATGTGGTTATCAAGGCCGATGTTCAAGGCTCTGTCGAGGCTGTAAAGCAGTCCTTGCTGAAGATTGAAAACGACGAGGTGCGGGTTCATGTGATCCACGGCGCCGTGGGCTCCGTCAGCGAGAGCGATGTGATGCTGGCCGCTGCCTCCAATGCCATTATCGTAGCGTTCAACACCGGCGTAGACCCGGTGGCCAAGGAGAACGCAGACCGGGACGGCGTGGAGATCCGCAGCTACAATATTATTTATGACGCCATTGAGGAGATTGAGGCGGCTATGCGCGGTATGCGCGCCCCCAAGTACAGAGATGTGGACACCGGCACCGCCGAAGTGCGCGAGGTGTACAAGATCTCGTCTGCCGGCACCATTGCAGGCTCCCTGGTTACCAGCGGTAATATCCGCCGGGAGGGCAAAGTGCGCCTGGTGCGTGACGGCAAGCAGCTGGCCGATGTGCCGCTGAAGGGCTTAAAGCGGTTTAAGGACGATGTAAAGGATGTATCTTCCGGCTATGAGTGCGGCATCAGCCTGGAGGGCTGGGACGATATTCAGCCCGGCGATGTGCTGGAGTGCTATGTGGTCGAGGAGTACAGAGACTGAGTAGGAGTGCAAAATGCCCGGTTATCATATTGACAGAATTACAGAGGATATTAAGCGGGAGATCGTGGCAATTCTGCGGGAACTAAAAGACCCGCGGATCAGCGGTATGCTTACGGTAGTAAAAGTGAGCGTTACCAACGATCTTAGCTATGCCAAGGTGTATGTGAGCGCCATGGAGGGCATGGAGGCGGCCAAGGCGTCCGTTAAGGGCCTGATCGCTGCCCAGGGCTATATTCGCCACGAGCTGGGTCGGCGGCTGCACCTGCGCAAGTGCCCGGAACTGCGCTTTATTGCCGACGACTCCATTGAAAAGGGCTTTGCCCTTTGGGATAAGCTGAAGGAACTGGAACATGAGGATTGATGTAAAGGAATGTGCCCGGCTGTTGCTGGAGCAGGACGACATTTTAATTCTGACCCATGCCCACCCGGACGGAGATACCTTGGGCTGTGGCTTTGCCCTTTGCCGGGCGCTGCTGCAAAAGGGCAAGTTCGCCTATGTGAAGAACGAGGCAGACATTCCCCCCAAGTACAATTATCTCTTTGACGATATTGTGCCCATAAAGTTCACCCCCCGGTTTGTGGTGGCGGTGGATGTGGCTACCGAGGGGTTGCTGGGTGCCATTCAGGGCAAGTACCATATTGATCTGTGTATTGACCACCACGGTACCAATACGGATTATGCGGATCGGCTGCTGCTGGACGACGGTGCCGCTGCTGCCAGCGAGATCATCTACAAGGTGATCCGGGAGATGGGCGTGCCCCTGGATAAAGGCATGGCCAACTGCCTGTATACCGGCATTTCTACGGACACCGGCTGTTTTCGCTACGCCTCTGCCACGGCGGAGAGCTACCGCATTGCAGCGGATTTGATTGAAGCCGGGGCAGATAACGGCCGGATCAATCGAGTTATGTTTGAGACCAAGACCAAGACCTATGCCCGACTGGAACGGCTGGCACTGGAGTCTATGCGTTTTTACCTGGACGAGCGGGTAGCCATTATCACCGTGACCCAGGAGATGTACCACTTAACCGGCTCCAATGAGCAGGAGACAGAGGGGTTAGCGCCCCTGACCCGCCAGATTGAGGGCGTGGAAGTGGGCATTACCATTCGAGAGAAGCCGGACGGCACATGTAAAGCCTCTCTGCGCACCTTTGAGAGCGTGAACGCGGCGGAGATCGCCAAGGCCTTTGGCGGCGGCGGTCATCCCCAGGCGGCGGCTTGCAACCTGGATATGGATGTAAAGACCGCTCGCGCTAAGCTGGTGGAGAAGTGCGGGGAACTGCTGGTATGACCGGCGTTCTGTGTATTTGCAAGCCGGCGGAGATCACCTCTTTTGGCGTGGTGGCTAAGGTGCGGGGGATCACCCGAGAGCGCAAGGCGGGTCATACCGGTACGCTGGATCCTATGGCTACCGGCGTGCTGCCGGTGCTGTTAGGCGGCGCCACCCGCTTCCTTGATTATTTGCCGGACAGCAACAAGCGCTACCTGGCCACCTTCCGCCTGGGAGAGACAACGGACACCCAGGATTGTACCGGCACGGTGCTCACCCGCCGGCCGGTCACTGCGGATCGGGCGGCTGTTGAGGCGGCGCTTTCTGCCTTTCGGGGCGAGATCATGCAGGTGCCGCCTATGTACTCGGCGGTAAGCGTGGACGGTCAGCGATTGTACGAACTGGCCCGCCAGGGTAAGACCGTGGAGCGGGCAGCCCGTCCGGTGACCATTTTGGATCTGCGCCTGACGGCAGCGGAAGAAGAAAAAAATACCTATACCATAGATGTGACTTGCACCAAGGGCACCTATATTCGGACCTTGATCCACGATCTGGGACAGGCTTTGGGTTGCGGCGCGGTGATGACCGCCTTGCAGCGCACCTGCGCCATGGGTGTGGCGCTGGCGGATTGCGTGACCTTAGAGCAGCTGCAAGCCCTGCGAGACAGCGGCGGTGATTTTGCCCCCTGCCTGCGCGCGGTGGACGAACTGCTGGCAGCGTATCCGGCCTTGCAGGTAACGGCGCCGCAGGCACGGCGCTTTGGCAACGGCGGCGCGTTGGATGCGGTGCGGCTGCACCGGCAGCTGACGGAGCCCTATTACCGGGTATATGACCCGGCGGGTGTGTTCCTGGGACTGGGCAGTCCGTCGGCAGACAGCAGCCAGCTGCTGGTGGATCGCGTGATGGTGATGAGATAAATTTGTATGCAAGAGTGTGAGAACCAAAAGAGAATAACGGCGGTGGCTATCGGGGATTTTGACGGTATGCACCGGGCACACAATATTGTGTGTACCGGCGCGGAGCAGGTGATCATCTACTGCGTGCACAACCGCTTTTCCCTGCTGCAAAAAAGCATTTTCCAGCGTCGCTACCCGACGGCGGTGTTTGCGGATTTTAATGCCATTCGCAATATGGAAGGTCGGCAGTTTGTGGAGGATGTGCTTATCGGTCGATTTGGCGCCGGTATGGTGCTGTGCGGGTTTAATTTCCGATTTGGCAAGAACGCTGCCTGGGATGCAATGCGTCTGCGGGCGTACCTGGAGGATCGGGGCATTTGGGTGCGTATCTTGGAGCACCAGGACTACCAGGGCGCGCCGATCAGTTCTACCCGTATTCGGGCGGCGGTGCAGGCAGGCGAGATGGAGCAGGCGGCGGCTATGCTGGGCTACAACTTTACTTTTGAGAACCCGGTGCTCCACGGCGACGCGCGGGGTCGCACCATCGGCTATCCCACCATCAACCAGCAGTACCCGGATGGATTGGTGCTGCCCAAGTTCGGTGTGTATGAGAGCCGCATTTCGGTGGGGGACACTTGGTATCGGGGCTTTACGAACATTGGCGTGCGCCCCACCTGGCAGGTAGAGACCCCCTTGGCAGAGACTCATATTTTTGACTACAACGGCGACCTGTACGGTCAAACGGTGCAGGTAGAGCTGGTGCGTTATTTACGCCCGGAACAGAAGTTTTCTTCCATCGGGGCGCTGCGGGAGCAACTGGATCATGATAAAAGCAGTATTCTTTGATTTTGACGAGACTTTGCAGGACCGTACGGCGGCCTTTGAGCGATATATGGACGGCTTTTTTGCCCGGTTCTTTCCCGGTGTGACCGGTGAGGAACTGGAGGAGAAAAAGCACCAAATGCGCCAAAGCGGAAACGGCGGCTATGTGGACCGGGTAGAGTGGTACAAAGGGCTGATTGCCCTTTGGCACTGGACGGACGCCCCTGCGGCAGAAGCGCTGGCGGAACATTATGACCGCACCTTCGGCGACTGCTGCGTGATCTTCCCGGATGCGGTGCCTATGTTGCAGGCGCTGCGGAAGAAAGGCATTGTTACCGGCGTTATCACAAACGGCCCGTCGTATTTGCAAAATCACAAGATGGACGAAAGCGGCCTGCGGCCGTATCTTGATCTGGTGGTCGTCAGCGGCGATGTGGGGGTTCACAAGCCGGATCCGGCGCTGTTCCTCTACGCCTGTGACAAAGTGCAGCTGCCTCCGGCGGACTGTATGTATGTAGGCGACCACCCGGTAAACGACATTGCCGGTGCCCTGTCTGCGGGTATGCAGGCGGTGCGGATGAACTGGGGCTGGTTTAAGGACCAAGACCTGCGCGCGGATGTACCGGTGATCGGGAAGGTCAGCGATGTGCTGCAATATGTGTAACGCCAATTGCCTCCACTATATGTAGAAATAGACGAAAGAACGCCGCCCGGTGTGCAAGTTTTGCTTGACAGGGGCGGCGCTTTCTGTTATACTACATAGGCTGTTCCGTGGAACAGTAATCCTTGCCGTGCACAGGATGTACGGCCAAAAGACCAGAAGGAGGTGCTTTAGAATGGCATTGAAGAACTATGAAATCGTATTGGTTTTCTCCCTGTCCAAGGGTGAGGAGGCTGCTCAGGCGCTCAAGACCAAGTTTACGGATCTCATCAGCAAGCATGGCACTCTTGGCGAAGTTGAGGAATGGGGCAAGCGCAAGCTGGCTTATCCGATCAACTACGAGACCGAGGGCTACTATGTGATCGCGCAGTTCAGCAGTGAGGAGTCTTTCCCGGCAGAGCTGGATCGTGTGATCAACATTACTGACGGCGTGCTGCGTTCTCTGATCGTCGCTAAGGGCGAGTAAGGGGGAGCACATGATCAATGTAGTGGCTATCATGGGTCGCCTGACATATGATCCGGAACTGAGAACAACGCCCACAGGCGTTGCTGTCGTGCGTTTTCAGGTAGCTGTGGACCGCAACTTTCAGCGGGCCGGCGAGGAGCGCAAGGCAGACTTCATTGATGTGACCGCCTGGCGCCAAACTGCGGAATTCGTATCTAAGTATTTCCGCAAAGGCTCCATGATCGCCGTGGAGGGCTCTATCCAGACGGATAACTTCACCGATAAGGACGGAAACAAGAGAAAGAGTGTACAGGTCGTTGCCAGCAATGTGTCGGCGCCAACTCCAATCCCGCTTTTGCGCAACCGGCGCCCAGTTACGCCAGCGCAGATAACAGCGATTTTGAAGAGATCGTGGATGACGACGACGATTTACCATTTTAACGAAGGAGGAAACCAAGCATGGCTTACAATAAAGGCGGCGCTCGCAAAGGGCGCAAAAAGGTATGCGTTTTCTGCGTAGAAAAGGTAGACGAGATCGACTACAAGGATGTGACCAGACTGAAGAAATTCACCTCTGAGCGCGCCAAGATCCTGCCTCGTCGTGTGACCGGCACCTGCGCAAAGCATCAGCGTGAGCTGACCACCGCTATCAAGAGAGCGCGTCAGATCGCCATTATGCCTTATACCGCTGACTAATTGCAGTACAGCAGAACCTCAAGTTTTTTACTTGAGGTTCTTTTTTATGCAATTTATAGAGCGGGAGATAAAAGAAGCGGGACGGCTGTTTGAGCCGTCCCGCGTGTTTTTAGATTTGCTTTTACCAGTGGTATTTGGTCAGGTGGCCTTTAGAGGTCAGTGCCGGGTAGCCCCATTGGCGCAGCACCTCGTAGGTGCCCACCGCCACGGCGTTAGAAAGGTTTAGACTGCGGATCATGCCTCGCATAGGCAGCCGCACGCACCGGTCGTGGTTAGCTTTCAGCAGCTCCTCCGGCAGCCCCTTGGTCTCTTTGCCGAACACCAACAAGGCGCCGTTTGGGTACTGCATATCGCTGTGGGCGATCTCCGCCTTGGTGGAGAAGTAAAAGAATTCTGCCCCGGCGTTCTGTTCAAAGAATTCCTCTTGGCTGTTGTAGTAGGTAATGTCCAGCTTGTCCCAGTAATCCAGACCGGCGCGCTTGACCTGCTTGTCCGTAATGGTAAAGCCCATGGGTCCTACCAGGTGCAGCCGTGCGCCGGTGGCAGCGCAGGTGCGCGCGATGTTGCCTGTGTTTTGGGGAATTTCCGGCTCGATGAGCGCAATGTTAAGCCTGTATTCCATCTACATATACCTCCGCTACATTCAGATTTTCGTCAACAAACAACAGATCGGCGTACTTGCCGGTGGCAATGGAACCGATCTGATCGTCCATACCGATGGCACGCGCCGGGTTGATGGTGCAGCTGCGCAAGGCGGTTTCAAAATCAATGCCAAAGCGCAGCAAATTTTTAAATTCCGTAAACAGGTCGGTAATGGAGGCGGCAATGGTACCGTCCTCCAGCACCGCATAGCGACCGTTCTCTTGTACATACACAGTCTGGCCGCCCAACTCGTAGGTGCCCGGCCCCAGCCCGGCGGCGCGCATGCTGTCGCTGATGACGCAGGCTCGGTCCTGCCCCAGCAGGCGAAAGGCGTTGCGCAGCATAATGGGATCAATGTGACCCCCATCGCAGATCAGCTCGCAGGTGACCTCCGACCGATCCAGTGCAGCCCCCGGCAGCCCCGGCGCCCGGTGACTCATGGGCGGCATGGCGTTAAACAGGTGGGTCACATGGCCCGCCCCGGCGTCAAAGGCGGCGTTTGCTTCCTCTGCGGTAGCACAGCTGTGCCCCAGGGACACCCGGCAGCAGCCGCTGATCTGGCGGATCAGGTCGGCGCTGTCAAAGGCTTCCGGCGCCAGGGTAATCAGCTTTACACTGCGGCCGGAGGCGTCAAACAGGGCGTTCCACTCCTCCACGGTGCCCGGGCGAATGTAGTCGCCGTTTTGGGCGCCTTTTTTGGCAGGGGCAATAAACGGCCCCTCCAGGTTCACGCCCAGCAGGCGGGCGCCGGCCTCCTTGCCCATATAGCCACGGGCGGTGGCGAGAATATCCGTCAGCTTTTCTCTGGGCAGAGTCATGGTGGTACCGCAAAAGGCGGTGACCCCGCACTTAGCCAGGGAGGCACTGATCCGATCCATACTGCTGACCGTGCCGTCGGAAAAATCACCGCCCCCGCGGCCGTGTATATGAATGTCTACAAAGCCCGGCAGCAGGGTGTAGCCCTGCATATCCCGACCCTCCTGCTCCAGCACACCGATGGCGGTAATGCGGCCGTTTTCCACCTGAATATCCGCCACATCTTTTTGGAACACTTCGTTATAAAAGGTCACATTCTTAAAAATCATTCTGCATTCTCCTTGGCAATTTCCGCAGCCAGCTTTGCCAGCTCCTCAAAGTGGCTCATTTGGCAAATGCGGCGGCGGAACCCGGCGCCACCCCGCAGTCCCTTGGTGTAGTAGGCGGCATGGTGGCGCGCCTCCATCATGGCGGTGCGCTCGCCCTTATATTGAATGGTGCGGTCAATATGGCGCAGCATAACGGCCATACGCTCGTGAATGCCCGGCTCCGGCAGCACCCTTGTGTCTGTTAAATAAGCGTTGATTTGGCGAAACAGCCACGGATTGCCCATGGCGCCCCGACCGATCATAATGGCGTCGCAGCCGGTTTGTTCCAGCAGCAGGGCGGCGCTTTGCACATCGGTTACATCGCCGTTGCCGATTACCGGAATGTGCACCGCCGCTTTTACCCGGCGAATACAGTCCCAGTCTGCGTGGCCGCTGTACATTTCTTCTCTTGTGCGGCCGTGTACCGCCACGGCGGCAGCGCCGTTTTGCTCCGCGATTTGGGCCAGCTCCACCACATTGGGGTGCGCCTTGTCCCAGCCCTTGCGCAGCTTCACCGTTACCGGCAGGTCAACGGCCTCCGCCACCGCGTAGATGATCTCACCTGCCAGCTGCGGGTCTTTCATTAAAGCGGAGCCTGCGCCGTTGTTTGCTACCTTGGGCGCCGGGCAGCCCATATTGATGTCAATGGCCTGGGGCTCAAATTCCAGGCACAGCTTGGCCGCCTGCGCCATTACCCGTGGCTCCGTGCCAAACAGCTGAATGGCGGCGGGGCGGTCGCTGCCCAGGGTCATCAACTCCCGGCTTTTCCGGTCGCCCATTACCAGCCCCTTGGCGCTGACCATCTCCGTGACCGTGTAGGCGGCGCCAAAGTCCCGGCAGATCTCGCGAAACGCCCGGTCGGCTACCCCTGCCATGGGGGCCAAAAACGCCTTGCTGTCGGGCGGTAAATTTGTAAAGTCCATGGTATCTCCTGCCTTTTCTGTCTTACTAATATACCACATAAGGAATTGTAATTCAAATCAAACTGTGATAAAATAAAAAACAGAGTGCGCCCGGGCGTTTGACCGGGGCCACAGCGCGATTTTTAGGAGGGCTTTCATGAATCTTTTGGTGCTGGACGGGAACAGTATCGTCAACCGTGCCTTCTACGGCATTAAGCTGCTGACCACCAAGAGCGGCTATTATACCAACGCCATTTACGGCTTTTTGAGTATTCTGCTTAAGTTGCAGGACACTTGCCACCCGGACGGTGTGGCGGTGGCCTTTGATGTGCATGAGCCTACTTTCCGCCACAAGCAGTATGCGGACTATAAGGCCGGGCGTAAGCCCATGCCGCAGGAGCTGCGGGCCCAAATGCCGGTGCTCAAGGAGCTGCTTACCGCTTTGGGCTACACCACCGTGGAGTGCCCCGGCTGGGAGGCGGACGATGTTTTGGGTACTTTGGCTGCCGCTTGTCGAGACAGCGGCGACACCTGCTTTATTGCCACCGGGGATCGGGACGCTTTGCAGCTGGCCCACGGCGGGGTGAAGGTGCTGCTGGCGCGTACCAAAATGGGTCAGGCAGTGACCGATGTGTACGATGAGGCGGCCATTGCCGCCGAGTATGGCATTACCCCCCAGGCGTTGATCCAGGTAAAAGCCCTGCAAGGGGACAGCTCGGACAATATTCCCGGTGTGGCCGGGGTGGGCGCCAAGACGGCGTTGGATCTGGTGCAGCGCTTTGGCACGCTGGACGCCATTTACAAAGACTTAGACACGCTGGATATTAAGCCCGGCGTGCGGGAAAAATTGCGGCGGGACAAGGACAAGGCTTATCTTTCTTTGAATTTGGGCACCATTCGCACCAATGCGCCTGTTGATGCTGTCCCTGCCCATTATGCCGTTACCGGCGGCGACCCGGCGGCAGCGGTAGCCCTGTTTCGCAAATTGGAACTGTTTTCTCTCATTGATAAATTCAATTTGGATCGGGATCTGGTGCCCGGCGGGGAGGCGGAAGTCTCCGCCCCTGCCCACCGGCCGGAGCGGCTCACCTGTGTGGACGCGGACGATCTGCTGACCCGCTTGCGTAAGGCGGGGGATGTGTATGTGGTGCCGCAGATGGCAGAGGGCACGGTAACGGATCTGTTCTTCCCCCTGGGGGACACGGTGTTCGTAATGCCGGCAGACACACCGGAATTCGGCTATTTTGTGCGCACGCTGCTGGCAGAGGATACAGTGCGCATTTTTGGCTACAACACCAAGGAACTGCACCGCCTGGCACAAAAGCAAGGGGTGCGGTGCGGAAATATCTGCGGCGATTTGCAACTGTCTGCCTATTTGCTGCGCCCATCGGACGCCAAGTACGATTTGGCCCAGCTGGCGCTGGAATACAATGTGCCGGTGCCGGCGTACCGCAACAGCCTGGATCAGGAGGAGCCGGCGGTGGCGCTGGCGGTGATCTTGCCGGAGCTGTTTGCCAAGACGGACGCTTTGATCGACGATGCCGGGCAGCGCAAACTGTTGACGGAAATCGAGCTGCCCCTGGCCGGTGTGCTGGCGCGCATGGAGTGCGCCGGATTTGATGTGGACAAGGCGGGAATCGAGGCGTTCTCCAAGAAGCTGAGCACCCGCATTTCCACCTTGACAGATGCCATTTTTGAGGCGGTGGGTCACGAGTTTAATATCAACTCGCCCAAGCAGTTGGGCGTTGCCCTGTTTGAGGACCTGGGTCTGCCTTGTAAGAAAAAGACAAAAAGCGGTTATTCCACCAATGCCGAGGTGCTGGAGGGTCTGCGCTCTGCCCACCCGGTGGTGGAAAAAATCATGGAATATCGCACACTGACTAAGCTGAAAAGCACTTACTGCGACGGCTTGCTGAAAGTGATTGATACGGACGGGCGGATACACACCCGCTTTAATCAGGTGGAGACCCGCACCGGGCGGATTTCTTCTTTGGAGCCTAATTTGCAGAACATTCCCATTCGCACGGATCTGGGGCGGGAAATGCGCAAGTTTTTCATCGCCGCCCCCGGGTGCCGACTGGTGGACGCGGACTATTCCCAAATTGAACTGCGGGTGCTGGCGTCCATGGCTGAAGATCAGACGATGATTGATGCCTTTAACAGCGGTGCGGATATTCACACTGCCACGGCGGCGCAGGTGTTTGGTTTGCCGCCGGAGATGATCACCCCCCAGCTGCGCAGTCGCGCCAAGGCGGTGAACTTTGGCATTGTTTACGGCATCGGCGCCTTTTCGCTGGCCAAGGATATTGGGGTCAGCAACAAAGAGGCCAAGGAATATATTGACTCCTATATGCACACCTATCAGGGCGTGGCGGCTTATATGCAGCGGATGATTGACGCCGCCAAGGACACCGGCTATGTCACCACGCTGTTCGGTCGGCGGCGGTATCTGCCGGAACTGGCTGCCAGCAACCACATGCTCCGCGCCTTTGGCGAGCGGGTGGCGCGGAATATGCCCATTCAAGGCACTGCGGCGGATATTATTAAGATTGCCATGGTGCGGGTGGATCGGCGGCTGTATGCCGAGAAAATGGAGAGCCGCCTGATCCTCCAGGTGCACGATGAATTGATCGTAGAGGCGCCGGAGGCGGAGGCCGCCCGGGCGCTGCAAATCGTAACGGAGGAGATGGAGCACGCCTGCAATATGGCGGTGCTGCTGCGAGCCGACGGCAAGATCGGCCAAACTTGGTATGATGCACATTAAAGACCACCAGCTGCAAATTTTGCCCTTTGCCCCGGCACATCTGGATGGGGTGGAGCGGCTGGAGCAGTTGTGCTTTGCCCACCCCTGGCAGCGGGCGGATTTAGAGGCCCAGCTGACGAACCCCTGCGCCCGCTTTTTAGTGGCGGTGCTGGGAGATAAAGTGGTAGGCTACCTGGGGGTGCAGGTGGTCTGCGGTGAGGGCAGCGTCACCAATGTGGCGGTGGATCCCACCTATCGCCGCCGGGGTATTGCCCGGGCGCTGTTCGGCGCCTGCTTTGCCGCCGGGGAACTGGATTTTCTGACTTTGGAGGTGCGGCCGTCCAATGAGGCGGCGCTGGCACTGTACCGGGAACTGGGCTTTCAGCCGGTGGGGCGGCGCCGGGACTTCTATACGGACCCGACGGAGGACGCGCTGCTGCTGACAAAAACCTTTAAGAAAGAGGAACCAGATGGGTAAAAAGAAAGACAAGCTCTATAAGTTAGAGCCGGAGACCAAGGCGATGATCGCCGCTGTGCGCAGCGCCGTGGAGGACTGCGCCGCCACCGGGCTGTACGGTCGGTTTATGGGCTTTGAGGAGAGTCACACGACAGATGATTACCGCTTAACCGCCGTGTTTGACTGCGGCGAATACCGGCTGCGGCTGCGGTATCTGCCCTCGGTGATGCTGCTGACCAACAATTTTTTGGACATAGACCTGGACTACGGCGACGCCGGGCGCTTTACACTCTATGATGTGTTCAATGTGCTGGAGATCGAGGACTTTAACCAGTATTACCACAGCGGTTTTTCCACCACCGGCGAGGTGCCGGGCCTGGTGCGGGAACTGCTGGAGGCGGTACATAAGTACGATTACGACTTGCGCCGGGCGGCAGAACCGCAGCTTTTGGCGCAGATGAAAGCCAATCGCCTGGCAGATATGAAAGCCGTGCGGGGCAAGCACTTTGACCCCAGCGACCCGGACGGGGAAGATCAGGAGATCTTGGGCATATTGCCTACGCACCCAATGGTCACCGCCGTGTCCGGCGCAACGGACAGTGCCAAGCTGCTGCGGCATTTGGAAAAGGCGGAGGCCAAGGGCCGACTGGACACCCTCTATGAGCGCCGCCTGCTGGACTATATGCGCCGAGGCAATACGGTGGTGGACCAAACCGAACAGGCCAAGCAGGATTTTGAGCGACAGTATAAGCGCTGCGCCCGCAAGGTGAATGGGATTATTGCCATTGTTGGACTGATCGTGGCTATGGTGCTGGTGTTCGGCCTGCGTGCCCTGCTGTTCCGGGGCACCCGGCTGGTGGAGTACACGCTGCCCATCGGCGCGCTGGAGATCAGCGTGAGCACGGCCAAGTGTGTGGCTTTAGGATTGGTCAGCGCAATCGGTATGTTTAGTACCGGCAAGGTGCTGCTTGGCACGCCCTTGATGAAGCGCTTTTATCCGGAAAATAAGAAGGCACGGGCATATTATGCCAAAGAGAATGAAACGCCCCGCACCGGTGCCCAGGTGGCAGAGGCTGTGGTGGGCTTGGTGGTTATGGTGCTGCTGTCTGTGTATGCGGCCACCGACAACTTTGGCGTCGGTGCCGATTATGTGCGCTACTGCCCGGACGACGCTCTGTTCCAGGTGGTGCAGGTGGAAAACCGGAACCTGCGGGTTTACAGAGTCGAGGGCGAGACGGACGAAGACGGCACATTCGCCCCGGTGGAGAACGGCTACGCCATTTCGGACGGCAAGGATCATTCCTACTATGTGGGCGAGTTGGTGCCCGGCGGCCCGACGGAGAAAAAGCTGCTGGCTATTGCGGAGAAAAACGGCCAGACTGTACCGACGGCTAAGACCCAATAAGTTAGTAAAAGATAAGAATTTTAGTATTTGATAATTCCTGCTATGAGAGGGCGGGAGCCGTGGTGC
>ENA-UESJ01000953-UESJ01000953.1-human-gut-metagenome-genome-assembly--contig:-NODE-953-length-14469-cov-49.054753_pt1 | contig 14469 bp, 9 predicted proteins | sample MGYA00243000_ERZ508001 | MGnify/ENA primary metagenome ERZ508001 (study PRJEB26167, sample SAMN06115479) | human gut metagenome | host: Homo sapiens | place: China:Chongqing | collected 2015-03-03... | reverse complement strand
TAATATATACGAATTGATACAAATTAGATACATTTTCATGGTAAGATAAGAACAGTAAAATAAAGGATACTGTGAGGAGATTGTGGTGAGAAAGATAAGAAAAAGACGAATGGCAGCCGTGATGGTACTCTGTGTGGGACTGCTCAGCGGATGTGCCGGCAAAACCCAGACGGATGATCTTGTGATCACGATACCGGAATATGAGAAAATTACATACACAACCGAGCCAGTCGTGCATGGAGACATTGCGCCGGTGCTCGATCTGCGATTGAAATCAGAACAGTTTGAACGGAAAGAATACTATCCTGATCATGATGAGATGGAGGTTGATCAGGTATTTGTCCATGTTGGAGATGTCGTGCAAAATGGAGACACACTTGTCACCTTCTCTTCGGAGGATATAACGGAGGAACGAAGACAGTATGAAAACCGTGTGGAAGAGGATGCGCTTCTGATCGACCATTATACGAAGCTGGATGCAATTAATCAGACAGATGAACACCAGGAGAGTATCGAGCAGTTAAAGAAAGACCAGGAGATTGCAGGACTGTACATCAAAGATCTGGACGCAAGACTGGAAGCTTATACGATTAAGGCAGAGGGAAGCGGCATTGTGAGCAGCCTGTCGGATATGCTTGATTATGGAACCGTGTATGCCGGAGATGCAGTTGTAACGATCCTGTATGGCTCGGACAATTATACTACGACGACAGAGGATGATTATGCGTTTGAGGTAGGACAGACATTTACGGCAACTTTTGGCGTTGGAAGCTATGAGGTCAGATTGACAGCGATTGATGTGCTGGCGTCGGATACGGATGCCGGGATGAAACGGCAGCTTACATTTACATTGGTTGACTCAGCGAAACGGCCAAGCTCGGATTCACTGAATCTGGAGATCGAGAAAAATGTGCTCAAGAATGTCCTGTATGTACCAGAGGATGCAATCGTGTATGTGGGAAATGACAATTACGTCTATGTGCTGGATGAAGACGGATTCCGACATGGCGTACAGGTGCAGACTGGGGCAACGATTGATGGCTATACAGTGATTGAAGATGGTTTAAAAGAGGGCGACAAGGTGGTGATTGCAAAATGAGAATCGGACAGAAACTAAAACGACAGCTGGGATTTTTGATGAGTGTACTCTGCGCGGTCTCTCTGGTTGCCTGTGGAACGAAATATGCAGATGCGCCAGCTTTGCTGGAACCGGTATCTGGAACGGAATCGTACCGGGAAGTATCTGTGGGAGATGTAGGCGATCTGAAAATCGCATATGGATCGATCGTGCCAACAGAACATGCGGTGTTCTGGACGACACAGGTCAGCGTGGCAGAAGTCCTTGTCGACGTTGGAGATTATGTGGAAGCTGGACAGGTGGTAGCTACTGCGGATCTGGAAGCGGCACAAAAGGCAAAACAGGATCTGGAAGAAGCCCGGAGTCTGCTCGTGCAAAAACGTGAGCTGGAGGTGCAGAAACAACAGCTCACGATACAGAAGCTGAATCTAAAACAGGCGGGAGAAAATCAACTGGGAGATTCTGACAGTGCTGCGAAAACAGGAAAAGAGATCGAGACGGAACAGGAAAATGCCAATTATGATGAACTGCTTTACAAGCACCAGCTTGCCGATTACGATGATCAGATTCAGAAGCAGCAGGAGATCATTGAAGATGGAACCCTCAAGGCAACTGCAAGCGGGTATGTTTCTTATGTGCGTCAGTTTACATATGGCAATCAGGTTACAAGCTCGATGAATGTTATCACGATTGCAGATTATGAGGATACATATATTCAGATACAGAATACAACGATCAAAGACAAGCTTCTGGAGAAATACGACCGTTATTATACGATACAGGATGGCGCGAAAATTTCGCTTCGGGAGTATGCCTATACAACACAGGAGCGCCTGACAGCCGAAAATCAGCAGAAATATCCGGCACTTCGAATGCAGTATGAGGATGCTCAAAAGAGCGCGCCAGTCGGTTCTGTAATCGCCGTTTATCTCGTCAGAGACCGCGTGGAAGATGTCCTGTATGTCGGAAACGATTCTATCTATGAGGACGATCAGGGATCATTTGTCTATGTAAAAAATGGGGAGCAGCGCGAACAGCGCTACATTGAGACAGGAGTCAGTGACACGGTAAATACAGAGGTGATATCCGGGCTTTCTGAGGGAGAAAAAGTGTATTATACATCAGAGGCTGCATGGCCGGATGCATATGAGGAATATACGGTAAGTGCTCCAACGAATTATGATTCGATGTTTTATACAAACCGCTATGCGATTGCAGATACGATGCGGATCAATTACACATCTCCATATGAAGGTACAATTCAGGAAATCTGTGTATCCAATGGAGATTATGTGCAAAAGGGCGATGTGTTACTCAAGGTTCGAACGAATGAAGGCAGCGCGAAGCTGGCGGAGATGCGGTCAGGAATTGAGGATATGAAAGAAAATCGTACGAAAGCAGTGCAGGCACATGAGAATACACTTCAGTCGCTGCAACAGGAAAAGCAGGCAGCGTTGACTGCCGGACAGACACCACTTGCAACCGGTACGGATGCACAGAAAGCAACCGACGGTGATGCAGAAGAACAGGCAAATCCGAATCTTTCATCTATGCTGGATGTCGATATTCAGATTGAGAATCTGGATTTTCAGATACAGACGCTGGATTATACATATCAGCTCAAGCAGTCAGAGGAAGCATATACGGAGGCAAGCTGTAACAATGACGGAACAGGTGTTATGTCAATCTGCGCTGAGCAGGAGGGCGAGGTGTTGGATTTCTGGAGAGACACCGGAGGCAAGCTGGAGCTTGACTCGGATATTCTGGCGATTGATACGCCGGTGAAGGAGAAATTGGCATTGTATGGTGGAAACAGCAAGGTTGCGAACGGGACACCTGTATCGGTGCAGGATGAGGAAAGTGGAAAGACGATACAGGGCATCATCTGTGGTTCTAACGGAATCACGGAAGGAACAAAGGAAGAGTATTATGTCACGACGGTAGGGAATCGTGTCTATATCACGCAGAGTCTGACGGACGACAGCCGGATGTACTATGTGAAATTAGACGGGAACGCATCCGTGGAGGATATGACCGGAAGTCAGATAATTTCCTATCCGCTGATTTCTTATTCGGATGTGTACACGATTCCGGCAGATGCGCTCTACACAGAGAAGGCGAACTCAGGCAAGGAGACATCCGGGGATTTCTATTATGTGTGGAAAATCGTAGATGGAAATATCGAGAAACAATATGTGGATGCAGCAATCTGCAACAGCGCACAGGATACATCCAAATATAAAAAGGACGATGTAGTGGCATGTATATTTAATGGTATTTCGGAGGGAGATATACTGGCGGGACCAGTTTCAGAGGAAGAGGAGTAAAAGATGATACGGTTCGTTTTACAAAAAATTAAAAACAAAAAATGGTTGACGACCTGCCTGCTTCTGGGACTTGTCTTCCTTGTGGCGGCGGTTTCCTGTCAGCCAATGTTCAAGGCAGGCTCGCTCAACAAGATGCTGCTGGACAGCTTTCATAATGCAGGTGAGGAAGCAGAGGCATATCCGACGGTGATCGGAAGAACAGGTGCTTATGTGACGGAGAAACGTCAGACAGCTGCGGCTGTGCTCGACGGTGTGAAAGGGTATCAGCAGACATGGGAGAAATATCTTGGATCCATAAAGGCGGTGAATACGCAGACTATTCTGACGCTGGATGAACAGTCCGCACAGGGCGCGTATGGTGGAAAAGGAAAATATCTGAGGGTATCGTATATGCCGGATATGCTGGCACATACACAGGTGCTTGTCGGCGAGGACTACGATGCGTATGCTGAGAATCTGTATGGCTGTATGTTGTCCGAGAGTGTGATGGATGCCTGCGGCTTTACAGTCGGTGAGACATTGGAATTCCCACTTTGGACAGATGCAGACGGGGAAACGCTGAAGCTGCAGATCTGTGGTATCTTCAAGGAGACGGACAGCACAGACACCTTCTGGTATACAGCGCCGAATACGATGGAACAGGAGATGTTTGTAAGTGAGGAAACCTTTGATGCCATCGTGAAGCAGTTTGCACCGGAAAAGATCAACTATGCGACCAATGTGCTGCTTGATTATACGAAGATCAATCAGAAGAATGTAGCAGATGTGCAATATTATATCGAGCAATTTCATAAGGAGGATGAGAGCTTTACCGATTCGTTCCTGAATCTGCTCAAGCAGTACCAGAAGGACAAGAAAACGATAGATATCACGCTCTGGGTATTGGAGCTTCCGTTGCTTGGTCTGGTGCTTGCATTTATCTATATGGTGACTGGACAGATCATCGACACAGAACAGGGCGAGATCGCCATGATGCGGAGCCGGGGATACCGCCGCAGCCAGATTGTAGCGCTCTATGCGTTGCAGGCGTGTATTCTCTGTCTGGTGGCAATGCTGATTGGAACGCCACTTGGATATGGACTTTGTAAGCTGGCTGCATCGACCACAGATTTCCTGACGTTCCATGCAGGGAATCTCTCGATGTATCATTTTACACCAGTGATGCTTGTCTATGGACTGGCGGCGTCTGCCGTTGGAATTCTGTTCATCCTGATTCCGGTCGTGATTCATTCCGGGGTATCGATCGTACAGCAAAAATCTGATCAGAAGATCAACAAGAAGATGTTCTGGGAAAAATATTTTCTGGATATCGTGTTGCTTGGCGTTTCAATCTATCTGCTTCACAATTTCAATCAGGAGATTGATAAGATTCGTGCACGGGCACTGCTTGGGGCGAAGATGGATCCGTTGATCTTCTTAGATTCTGTATTGTTTATCGTGGCGATGGGACTTGTTGTGCTGCGGTTGCTGCATTATCTTGTGCAGCTTGTCTATCATATCGGCAGAAAAAAGTGGCGTCCGGCAGTGTACGCGTCGTTCTTACAGATCACGCGGAACTTCCGCAAGCAGGGCTTTATCTCGGTATTTTTGATTCTGACCGTGGCAATGGGACTGTTCAATGCTAATGCGGCGCGCACGATCAACCAGAACTATGAAAACCGGATCCGCTATGCAGATGGAGCCGATATCCGTTTGCAGGAGACATGGAAGATGCAGGCATTTTATGTGTCTGCCAATGATATTGACTATAACTATGTGGAGCCGGATCCGGTCAAATATGACGAGCCGGTCAAGCAGGGACTTTGCACGAGCATGGCAAAGGTAATCCGAACCAACAATATATCGGTGAGCCGGGGAAAAACGAAGATTGCTAACTGTGAGTTCATGGGAATCCATACAAAAGATTTTGGTGAGACTGCGTATTTGCAGGAGGAACTAAACAGAGACGTTCATTGGTATACATATTTAAATGAACTGGCACAGCAGGAAAATGGTGTGATTCTGTCGAAGAATCTGGCAGCGGCACTGGAGGTCAAAGTGGGGGATGTTGTGGATTGTTCCAGATATGGGGATTCCGTGATGAAGAAGGAGACGGTGCGCGGTACGATCAGCGGAAAGGTTGTAGCGGTTGTAGATGCGTGGCCGGGTTTTGTACAGTATACATATGAGGATGGAGAAGAAACCGAGCATTATCTGATCGTCGCAAACTATGCGAAAACGGTGCAGAGCTTCAAGATTTCTCCATATGAGATATGGTACAAGCTGGCAGATGGCGTGGACAGTGATGCGGTACGGGCTGTGATCGACGCGAGTGGAACGAAGTTGTCGGCATATACCGCTTTGGACCGGGATATTGATGCGATGAAGGAAACAGCGATGATACGGATTACAAACGGAATGTTCACTTTGAGCTTTGTCATTGCACTGATTCTATGTATGATTGGATTCCTGATTTACTGGATCTCATCGATCCGGCAGCGGGAATTGTTATTTGGTGTATATCGGGCGATGGGCTTAAGCGAGAAGGAGATAAACCGTATGCTTGTAAACGAGCATCTGTTTTCCACATTGCCATCGATTCTGGCAGGTGGTGCCTGCGGCGGTGTGGCGACATATCTGTTTGTGCGGTTATTTGGTGTGATTTATCTGCCGCAGAAACATAACTTAAGCATCTATGTCTATCTCGACCAGATGGATGTGTTGAAGCTTGTCGCGGTGCTCCTGGTTATGATTTTGCTGTGTATCGTGATCCTGCGGCGACTGGTACGGAGTCTGAATATCACGCAGGCATTGAAATTAGGAGAGGAGTAGGAGTTTCGCTTATGAATATCATTGAAGCAAGAAATATTACACGGATGTTCCCGGTTGGTGACGGCGAATTCTACGCCTTGAAGCATGTTGATATTGATATACCGGCAGGGAAACTTACGATATTGAAGGGACGTTCTGGAAGTGGAAAGACCACATTGATGAATATATTAAGTGCCCTGGATGCACCGACAGAGGGGGATGTCAGTTTCGATGGACAGGTGTATTCGGAGATGGAAGATGCACAGAAGGAACAACTGCGAAGAAAAGAAATTGGGTTTGTCTTTCAGGCAGTTGCGTTGATCCCGATTATGAATGCATATGAGAATGTGGATTTTGCAATGCGGCTGGCAGAACCGGAGCTGACCGCGAAGGAGGTTGACGAACGAATCAGGGAGACACTTGCCTTGGTCGGAATGGAAGAGCGTATGCGGCATATGCCGGGACAGATGTCCGGTGGAGAGCAACAGCGGGTCGCAATCGCGCGGGCAGTGGCACACCGGCCGAAGGTTGTGTTTGCAGATGAACCGACCGGAGCGCTGGATACCGAGTCTGGACTTCGGGTCATGCAGTTGTTCCGAAACCTGATCGAGAAAGAAGGCGTGACGATCGTTATGACAACACATGATCCAAACCTGATGGAGCTTGGCGATGTTGTCTATGAGTTGGAGGATGGTGAGATTATTGACAGACAAATACGAGAATGATACATTGGAAGATAGGAAAAACGACATGGTGGAGGAGACAGATCTGGCGGAAACTGCCCCTCTGATCGTCTGCGATTCTCTCGTGAAGATCTATAAGACAAAAGAGGTTGAGGTGCTTGCTTTGCAGGGACTTGACCTGACGGTCAACCGCGGGGAGCTGATGGCAATCATCGGGAAGAGTGGAAGCGGAAAAAGTACGCTTATGAATATCGTTGGAGGTCTGGAAGTGCCATCCGCCGGACGAATCATCGTGGACGGGCAGAATCTGGCGGAATTTACAGAGCGTCAGATGGTGCAGTACCGGAAGAAACAGATCGGGTTTGTATGGCAGAAGAGCGGGCGGAATCTGTTTCCGTATCTGACTTCGCTGGAAAATATTGAGGCACCAATGCTTGCAATCCATAAAAGCGCGAAGAAACGGCGGGAGAAGGCAGAGGAATTGCTGGCGTTAGTTGGCATGGAGCATAAACGGGATTCTTACCCGGCACAGATGTCTGGTGGAGAACAGCAGAGAGTGGCAATCGCAGTCGCGCTTGCAAACGAGCCGGAAATTCTGCTCGCCGATGAGCCGACCGGAGCGGTTGATACAAAGACTTCTTCGAACATTCAGGATCTGTTCCGGAAGTTAAACCGGGAGCTTGGACTTACGATCATCATAGTCACGCATGATATGAAACTTGCACATAAGGTAGACCGTGTTGTCATGATTTCGGATGGCAAGATCAGTACAGAGAAGATCCTGAAACAGCATTACCGGGATATGCTGGATCAGTTGGAATCACCGGATATGACGGATGAGACACATGAGGAATATTCCGTGCTGGATAAGGCACATCGTGTGCAGCTGAGCGATGATATGCTTGCGGCAGCAGGCATTGATACGAACAAGGTCAAGGTGCGCATCGAGGATGGACGCGTCGTGATCGAGGCGGAGGAAAAGAAAGAATGATTAAGATACTGGTAGTGGAGGATGAACGCGCGATTTCGGATCTCATTCGGATGAATCTGGAGGATGCCGGATATGCCTGCACCTGTGTATATGATGGTATGGCGGCAGCGGATCAGATAGAGACACAGACGTTTGATCTGGTTTTACTGGATATCATGCTGCCGAAGGTAAATGGATATGAACTGTTAGAATATATCAAGCCGACGGGAACGCCGGTGATCTTCCTGACGGCAAAGGCAGGACTGGACGACCGTGTCAAAGGATTAAATCTTGGTGCCGAGGATTATATCGTGAAGCCATTTGAGATCGTGGAGCTGATCGCACGTGTACAGGTTGTGCTGCGGCGGTTTCATAAGGATGTGACAAAACTTGTGTATGGCGATCTTGTCATCAATACGGACAATCGTACAGTACTGCGGGATGGCGTGCCAGTCGAGTTGACACCGAAAGAGTTTATGCTGTTGGAGATATTTGTACGCAACAAAAATATTACCCTGTTTCGGGACAAAATCTACGAGCTTGTCTGGGAAAATGACAGCTACGGTGATACGCGTACCCTAGATCTGCATGTACAGCGTCTCCGTAAGAAACTTGGTCTGACCGATAAGCTGAGGACGATTTACAAAGTTGGATATCGGCTGGAAGATTAAAGGAATAGAGAAAATTCGTGAAGTTTCGTTATAAAGTTGTAATTATCAATATCATATTATTATCGCTTGGAATTGGAATCGTCGGATTCTTTATGATCCGGCGGAATTTCCAGCTTGCGCTTGATGCACAGATCAAAACCTCGATCGAGGAGAACAATCTGCTGCAATCCACGATCGAGTATCGTTTGCTCGATACGATCAATTCATCCCCATCGAATCTTGTATATCAGATGAAGAATTTAAGTGCCGATGTTGTAGGTAAGATGGGCGGAAACAACAAAGGTGTCTATGTGTTCTACGATGGTGCGGAGGTTGTGCATTCTGCGGCAGACGACAATAAACTTTCCTGCCCGGAGGAGCTGTGGAGTACCGCAGTGATTGGGCAGAAGCAGTACATGATCACGAAGGAAGCCGGGCGGTATTATCTGTTTTCCTGTTCAACAAGTCTGGTTCAGGACAAAAAGATGAATATTATCAATGCGCGGGATATCACCGAGACATATCAGCTGGTGGAGAATGAACGGCGGTATTTTGTCCTGCTTTTAGGTATTGTCGTGCTTTGCTGTACGGTGGCAGTGTTTGTGATTACCTATCTTCTGACGAAGCCTTTGGAGACGCTGAACCGGGCGTCGAAAAAGTTTGGAGAGGGCGATTACGAGAGCCGCGTGCATCTGCGTAGTCATGATGAAGTAGGTACACTGGCACAGACCTACAACCAGATGGCGGATGCAGTGTGTGAGCATATGGATGAACTGCAGGGAATGGTGACACGGCAGGAACAGTTCGTGGCAGATTTCACGCATGAGGTCAAAACGCCGATGACAACGATCATCGGGTATGCGGACATGCTGCGTTCCAAGGAGATGAAAAGGGAGAATCAGGTGCTTGCGGCATCGTATATTTTCCATGAAGGAAAACGTCTTGAGGCAATGTCGATGAAGCTGTTTGATTTTATTTACACGAAACACAGAAAGATTGAGTTTCAACCGATCTCGGTTGTGAACTTCATGCAGGAGGTTACGGAGAGTGTGACGCCGATCCTGGCGCAGAAGAACCAGACGCTTGTCTGTACGACGGTGGAAGCGAGGATTGAGGGAGACAGCAATCTTTTGAAATCCGCATTTATCAATATTATAGACAACGCCAGAAAGGCGTCAGAGCAAGGAAGTGAGATTCGGTTCTTTGCGAAGCAGACGGACGATGGCGTGCAGATTGGCGTGCAGGATTTTGGTGTTGGTATCAGTGAAGAACATTTACAAAGAATCTTCGATGAGTTTTATATGGTAGATAAATCGCGTTCACGGAAAGAGGGCGGTGCGGGACTTGGACTTTCGCTTGCGGCATCCATTGTGGAAAGCCATGGGGAGAAGCTGGAGATCGAAAGTACAGTTGGAGAAGGCACAACAATGTGGGTGGTATTTCATGAAAAAAATCTTACAGAACAATAAAATACGCGTCGGACTGTTATTTGTCTGTTGTGCGCTGATCGTCGTGCTAAGCATCGTAGCACCGAAATATCTGCTTGCACGGACGCTTACGGAACAGACAAATCACGTCGAGGTGGCACCGGAGGAATATTATCTGGAAGCGGGAACGATGATGTCACGCAATACATCCTCAAATCTCTCGGCTGTCGATCGGATCAAGCTGATCTCCGGCACATGGGACAGTAACATGACAAAATGCGATATCACAGAGGGCTTTCTGGATGAAGTCGAAGCGGTGGAACTTGCGAAGAAGCAGTTGGATGTCTATTACAAGCAGGGTGTGTATCCGTATTCCGTTCAGATCCAGTATGACAATCTGTATTCATATTCGTCAGAACTTTACTGCTACACGGACACCAGCTTTGATACCTATGCGGCATATCTCTGGAAGATCACATTTACGAAGTATGATAACAGCGTGGAGAATATCGTTTATATGACAGAGAGTGGGACAATCCTGCTTGCATGGACAAACAACACGAAGTTTGCGCAGACAACAACACTTCTGGACTTCTATGAAAATGTGCAGATACGGGATGTCCTTGGGGAAAATAAGCTGTACACGGCGAGTGCGATGAAGTATATGCCAGTTGCGTCTGTGACGATTCCTTACCCGGACGCAGAGGAGATAAAAGAAATTAAAAATGGAGCATTGATTACACTCCGGGTATCTGGCGACTTAGAGAACCTACAGGCATTGCAATATACGACGGAGCATGGACAGGGAATCGTCCTGATGCCATTACAGAACAACAAATGATATATTTTCTCATATATAATTCTTGATTTTCATAATAAGTTCCTGTATGATGCATATAGTTAGCTTAGACTAACTTATATGCATCAAGGTGAGGAAACGATATGCCGATACAGGAACTGGTTCAAATCAAACAATCAAACGATCTCGAAAAAAACACAGCCGTGATGATGGCGGTCAATTGTGCACCGGTGATCAAGGGAAGCAAGGCTTCGAATCTGATCACAGTGACAATGCAGGAGTTTTACATGATCCGGAAGCTTGTGCGGGGAACAGGGATTTCTTATCATCTTCTAAAAATCAAAGCGAATAAATTCATGTTATTTTTGTATCGGAGAGAAGCACTCAAACGCTACATTCTATCTGAGAAGGTACAGAAATTTCTGCGTGGTTATGGCTATCCGGCAGATGATTTTTCTGCGATGCTGCATAGACTGTTTTCGCGTGTGGAACAGTATAGCAGAGGAGAGATTGCATATCCACATGAGATGGGAGCTTTCCTGGAGTATCCGATCGAGGACATCTTAGGATTTATGGAGAATGATGGAGAGAATTTTTCCTTTTACGGATATTGGAAGGTTTATCACAATGAGCAGGAGATGACACAGTTGTTTCAGCGTTTTGACGAGGAACGGGAGCATGTGCTGCAGGAGATTCTGGAGGGTAAGACAATCCGGGAGATCGCAGTCTGAGCTGTGACTTGCAAAACGCCAAATATATAACAAAAAGAAAGGGATAAGTTATGAGCAAAGTAAGTATTGTATATTGGAGCGGAACAGGAAATACAGCCATGATGGCAGGCAGTATCGCAGACGGTGTAGCAGCCGCAGGCGGTGAGGCAGAGCTGATCACGGTAGATGAGGCAAGTGTTGATGCATTGAAGGATGCATCCGTGATTGCACTTGGCTGCCCATCTATGGGTGCAGAGCAGCTCGAAGAGACACAGATGGAGCCATTTATGTGTGAGCTTGATGGCGTGATCGCTGGAAAGCAGATTGCACTGTTTGGTTCTTACGGCTGGGGCAACCAGGAGTGGATGCGTGACTGGGAGGATCGTATCGTTGCAGATGGCGCAACTGTTGTAAATGGCGAGGGTATCGCAGTAAACGGAACACCTGGTCCGGACGCAGAGGATGAACTGAAGGCACTTGGTCAGACACTCGCAAGTCTGTAATAATTGCGATTATTTAATATTTATCTGGAATAGATACAAATTTGATACATTCCTATGCTACACTGAAACCATCAAATCAGAAGGGGGAGGAATCCGAGATGAAACGATGGATAAAAGTGCTATGCATAGGAATGTTTTTTTCGCTATTGACAGGATGCGGAAAAGGCAGAGGTGATGTTGCCTCAGATTATCAGAAAAATGCTGAGGGAGGTACATTTGAGGCGGGAGAGCCATCGAATATCAGCTATCAGGTTGCCGGAAATAACAATGTGACATTTACGGTCGATGCTGATGTGACAGGAGGCGAGCGGCTCTCTGGCAGCCGGTGCTATGGAGTAAAAACACAGGTGTTTGATGATTCCTATGTGGAATCTAAGGTATATCCGGTGTTTGATGAGGGAAACGGCCCAGTACGGTTCACGTGGAGCATCGGGAGTCATTAATATTGTCACCAAGAAAGGCCGGGCAGGGAAGACGCGCGTGAACTACAACGGTAGTTTTGGTGTGTCACACGCTTATCGCCGGTTGGATATGCTTTCGGGAGCAGAGTATCGCAAGCTGGCGGCTGAGCGAGGATGGAATATCCTGGATAAGGGATATGACACGGATTTCCAGAAAGCCATTGAACAGACGGGCTTGCAGCAGAATCATAACATTGCGTTTTATGGGGGTGGTGAGGCTTCCAATTACAGGGTGTCGTTAGGCTTTCAGAATCGTGAGGGAGTGATTCAGAATGAGGGCATGAAACTGTTTACGGCTAATATGAATATGTCGCAGAAGATGCTTGACGGACTGATTGACTGTGAATTGGGGTTATTCGGTTCGATGAAGCGCGACCGTACGCTGTTTGATTTGCAGAAAACTTTTTATTCGGCAGCCGCTTTTAATCCTACTTTTCCTGATTTCCCGGATCCGGAAACCGGGAGCTGGGACCAGATTACGACGGCCAGTCAGATTACAAATCCATTGGCTTGGATGGACGTGGACAACCGCGAGGAGACTTCTTATTTCAGTTCGCACGCCCGCCTGACCTTTAATTTGCTGAAGGATTTGAAGATGGTGCTATTTGGTTCTTATACCTATAGCACAACAGAAAACGCCCAGTTCCTGCCAACAACAGTATGGGCCAACGGACAGGCTTACCGGGGAAACCGGAAGTCGGAAGCCTTATTAGGAAATCTGATGCTGACGTATCAGAAGCAGTTGGGGGCTCACTTCCTGGATGTGCTGGCTTTAGGAGAGGTGGAAAAGAATCGTTTTCATGGCTTTTATACGACCACGACTAATTTTTCTTCCAATGAGTTGGGGTATCACAGCCTGCAGGGTGGGGCATTGCGTCCTTGGGAAGGTACCGGCTCTTATTATGAAGAACCGCATCTGGTGTCGTTCCTGGGGCGTGTGAATTATACGTACGACGACCGTTACGTACTGACGGTGAACCTGCGTACGGATGCTTCTTCCAAATTTGGGCGGAATCATAAATGGGGTGTATTCCCTTCTGTTTCTGCTGCCTGGAATATAACCCGTGAGAAGTTTATGAGACGTTTTCACCTGGTTGATAACCTGAAACTGCGACTGGGATACGGATTGGCAGGAAATCAGGGAGGGATTGATTCGTATACTACCATGGCGCTGGTGCGTCCGAACGGAGTGACTCCGGTGGGAAACTCGCCTTTGGTGACGTATGAGAGCTTGAAAAATATCAATCCGGATTTGAAATGGGAAGTCAAGTCGACCTTCAATGCAGGGGTGGACATGGGATTCTACGGAAACCGCTTGTTGCTGTCGGTGAATTATTATCTCTCCAAAACAAGGGATATGCTGTATATGTATGATGTCAGTGTTCCTCCGTTTGCTTATAACAAACTCTTGGCTAATCTGGGCTCCATGCGGAACAGTGGAACGGAACTTTCCATTGGTATCACTCCTTTGCGAACTAAAGATATGGAACTGAATATCAACGCAAACGTAACTTTCCAGCGGAATAAATTGCTGTCGCTGAGCGGTATGTATGAAGGAGAATACATCAGTGCGGCACAATATACGGCTTTGGCCGGACTGAACGGTGCGGGACTGCATGGGGGATACAATAATATCGTGTATCAGATCGTAGGACAGCCGTTGGGTGTTTTCTATCTGCCGCATTGTGAAGGACTGGTTTCGGACGGGAACGGAGGATACACCTATCAGATTGCTGATTTGAATGGAGGAGGTGTGAACCTGGAAGATGGGGAAGACCGTTACGTGGCCGGACAGGCTACTCCTAAGACTTTGTTAGGCTCCAACATCAGCTTCCGCTACAAACGTTTTGATGTGTCGTTGCAGATAAACGGAGCATTTGGGCATAAGATTTACAATGGTACGGCACTGAGTTACATGAATATGAACAGCTTGCCGGACTACAATGTGTTGGCTGAGGCTCCGGCACGGAATATACATGATCTGACGGCAACGGATTACTGGCTGGAAAGCGGCAATTATGTGAACTTTGATTACCTGACTGTGGGTTGGAACGTGCCTGTCAAAAAACAG
>ENA-UESJ01000942-UESJ01000942.1-human-gut-metagenome-genome-assembly--contig:-NODE-942-length-14521-cov-5.103919_pt1 | contig 14521 bp, 15 predicted proteins | sample MGYA00243000_ERZ508001 | MGnify/ENA primary metagenome ERZ508001 (study PRJEB26167, sample SAMN06115479) | human gut metagenome | host: Homo sapiens | place: China:Chongqing | collected 2015-03-03... | reverse complement strand
GGAGCTGTACGGCTGCACGCTCGACGAGCTGATCTGTACTTACCGGCAGTCCGCAAGGGAGGCCGCAGACGGGGATCAGCCCGTCGTTTTTTATTATGATCTTCTATTGAACGCCGCAGGTTTCATGCCTGCGGCGTTTTTTGCGTTGCAGAGTGCTTTGCACGGGGTTAACCGCTGGTATATAGTGGTTTTTTGGCATCGGCAGTATACTTTGACCATGATCACGGCGGGGTCGCAAGACAGCCGAAACAAAGCCGCATACAAGCTGGAAACGCAAGGAGGAACACCATGAAAAACATCAATTGCAAGAATGATAAAGACCGCATCCTCTGTGTCACCGTGCGTGCACCGCTGGCAAAGAGACCCGGCAGACCGGTGCGGTATGTTGGCGCACACAACTTCTACTACCAGCCTGCTGGCAGCAAGGAGACCGCCTACCTGCTCAGCATGAAGAAATACGCAGCCACGGTCTACCACTTCTTTGAAGCGAACGGCCGTCTGGTCTGCGATGAAGACACCTGCATGACCCACAGCATCACCCTCGGCCAGCTCTACACTTCCCGTGCGGACCACAGCAACTTTTTGCTGAACAAACTGTTCCAGCGTCTGCCTGCACAGATCGAGTATGTGTGCCGGTATGAGCTGGGTGCAGCAAAAGCCGCCGACGAGCTGCTGGAAGCAGTGCCTGCCCGCCGCTTTGACGGCGAGCGCGACGCAGCCTGAAAGGAGGATGCTTTATGAGCAGCTTCATTGAGTTCACCACCATTGCGCTGGTACTGGTCTACATCGGCGTGGCCGCATGGAAGATCTGCACCTGCCGCACCATCTCGGGCAGCATTGGCGTGTCCTGCGCATTCCTGATCGGAGGGTTCTTCATCCTCCCGGTGGCTTACTCGGTGGCCACCGTGGTGTGCTGGGTGGTCGCCATTGCAATCGTTCTGGCACTGATCGGTGCCTTCTTCGGCTGAAAGGAGCTTAGCAATGAAAGAATTTGTCTTTGGCACGGCTGCACAGTTCGACTGGCTGGAAGCACTGCTGGCCGATGGCCGCTGCCATGTGTTTGAGCACTGCGTGCTGCCGCCCGGCTGTACGCCGGGCACGGCGCGGCTGGGCTTTGAAAAGAACAGCAGCGTCTATATCCTCTACATCGACTACGGCATCAAGACCACGGTGCAGGATGCGAAGTTCTGCAGCCTGCTGGAGCAGGGCGAGGTACGCTTTGTCTGCATGCAGGATATGGTCGAGTTCCTGTATGCGCTGCAGCCCCTGTTTGGTGCAGCGGCCCCTTCCGCTGGTGCGGAGCCTGACAGAGCGCCGGCAGCGCCCCCTGTGGCAGAGGAAACGCCTTCGGAGGACGATGTGGTGGACATGGCAGCGGTGCTGGAGCAGCGGGAAAAGCGGGAGCAGCCCCAACTTGTGGATCCGGAAAAGATCAGCGGTCCGCTCAAGAAGCATGTCTTTGGACAGGATGATGCCCTGAACGACATCGCGGAGCTGGTGGCGGTGCACAAGATGCAGAAGAAGGAGAAGATCCTCACCGTGATGCTGCTTGGCCCCACAGCAACAGGCAAATCAGAGACCGCAAAATCGCTTGCGAAGATACTGACCGAAATCTACGGCACCGAGTACGGCTGCATCGAGGTCGCGGGCAGCGAGTTTGCAAGCTCCCACACCGTGAACCGCTTTTTCGGCGCGCCTCCGGGCTACGTCGGCCACGGCCAGCCCACTGTGCTGGACCCCGTGCGGCAGAACCCGTACCAGATCATCGTCATCGACGAGATCGAGAAGAGCGACCCGAAGGTGGTGGAAGGGCTGATGGAAGCCATTGACACCGGCAAGCTGGGCATGGCGGACAATTCCCCCGCCATCGACCTCAGCCGCTGCATCCTGATCTTCACCTCAAATCTCCCCATCCCCATGGACAAGTACCGGGCAGCCGGTGACTTCGAGCGCACAGAGATCTGCCGCGATGCCTTCACCAAATACTGCCACCGGCCCGAGATCAGCGGCAAGATCGCCAACTACATCGTCTACCAGGAGCTTAGCCCCGAGGCCAATGCGCGCATCGTGATCAAGTTTATTCGTCAGGAGCTGGCGAATTACGACATCAAGCTGCGCTCCATCGACCCGGCACTGCTCAACGAGTTCCTGGACTTCGATACGGCTTACGGTGCCCGCACCCGCGCCGGGAACGTTCGGGCAACGGTGGGCCGGCAGCTGCTGCACCTGCAGCTGAGCCACCCGCAGGAGGTTCTGGCTGGGAAGTCGGCGGCCCTCAGCGGTTCACTGCGCGAGATCAAGTTTGATCTTGCTTAAAAGAGAGGAAAATACCATGCGTAACGAGTTCTTTGCAAACATTGAAGCCGGTGCTGCCGCGGTGCGCAGCCTTGCGTGCAGCTCTGCCGACCGTCTGACCCGCCAGCTGGCAAGCGACCCCGTGCGGGAGAGCCAGAACCAGCTGCCCTGCCCGGAAAAACCGGCGGAGCCTACGGTCCGCTTTTCCCGCCAGGTGCTGGCGGACTTCCGCAGCAATGTGGGCCGCTACGCCCCCGAGACCGGCGGCATGATGGGCAGCACCGGAGACACGGCGCTGGTGGACCTGTGCCACTTCGATACCCTCTCCCGCAACACGCCGGGCACCTTCTACTACGATGTGGATTCCATGACAAAGGTGTTCCACGACTGGGCCGAGAAAGGCTACCGCGTTACCGGCATCTACCACAGCCACCCCCGCGGCTGCATCCGCCCCTCCTACCACGATATCTCCACGGCACTGATCCATCTGCGCTTCTTTGAGCAGGACTTCTTCTATCTGCCCATCCTTCGGCCTGCCCGCAAGGGGCTGTTCACGCTGTATTTCTACATCGTGCACCTCAAGGGCGATGCTCTGACCGTGGATCTGGATCATGTGCTGCGGGCGGAAAGCGGCAGCCGCTATGCGCTGTGCACGTTTGCCCCGTGGCACAGGGAATACTCTGTGGCGGAGATGGACGAATACCGCGCTTCGCTGGAAGCACAGGAGCAGCCTGAAACGCCTGCCGAGACCCCGGATTACTTCGGCAAGGTGCGTTCGCTCTACCCCCAGAAGGTGCTGGAGCAGAAAGTGGTGGTCTGCATTGGCGTAGGCGGGGCACGCAGTTTCTTGGAAAACTGCGCCCGCTCGGGCTTGCGCAACTTCATCCTCATGGACCCGGACATCGTCAGCCCCTCCAACGTAGCGACGCAGGCCGTGTTCATCTCCGAGATGGGCCGCAAAAAGGTCGAGGTAATCCGCGACCGCATCCGCGATATCAACCCGGACGCACAGGTGCTCTGCATCCCGCGTGCGCTGGACGATGCCATGAGCGATGAAGCGTTCAAGGCATACCTCGACCGCTTCCCCGGGCGCAAGGCCACCGATTACCTGATCCTTGGCTGCACTGATAACTTCGCAGCCCAGAAACGCTCTTCCATGCTGGCGCTGAAGTACGGCATGCCGTATCTGGCAGCCATGATGTACGCACATGGTTTGGCTGCGGAGCTGATCTTCGTTTATCCCGGCGTAACGGAAAGCTGCCCCCGTTGTTTGCTGCGCAGCCGGTTTGAGCAATACGAACACGGCTACCAGAACGATGTGGACTCCTCGGCCTGCCCCATCTTCGCCACCGAGCGGATGAACGCCACAAAGGGGTATCTGGCTCTGATGCTCCTGCTGTACCACGAGGCTCCCGGCAGCCCCTTCAACACGATGCTGGATGCGGTGAAAGACCGCAACTTCGTGTGGATCCGTCTTGCCCCGGACCTCAAGGAACAGCTGGGCATCCAGCTGTTCGATCAGGTGCTGGGCGGGGACGCCGGGCGCTTTGCCTACATGGACGAGACGCTCTGGGTGCCCCAGCACCCGGATCGGCCCGAGTTCGGTGCAAAGCCCTGCAAGATGTGCGGCGGCACCGGCGACCTGCGCCACCTGCAGGTGGACTGGGCAGGGCTGGACACCCGCACCATCCGCTTCGACACCTGAGAGCTTTTTGTGCCGCAAACCGGTGGCTGGAAAAAAGCCCTGTAAACCAGCGGTTGATTTCTTTCCCGGCGCAGGAGGCTTATAATACAAACAACATAAGGCTTCACAAGTCTTATGCTGAAAGATACACTTCCGCCGGTCCGGCACCCAACCCGGGGTGCCAAGCCCAGCGGTCACACAAAACGGAGGACTTTGCCTTATGGCAAACGCAGAAATGGTCCGCATCCACACCTACAACACCAAGGAGGAAACGAAGATGAAGAACGAAGCGATGAACGTCCGTAACCAGCTGCCCGGCGGAGGCTTCTCCGGAGGCGAGCAGCAGACGAGCCTGCCCGGCGGTGGCTTCCATGGCGGCGAGCAGCAGACGAGCCTGCCCGGCGGAGGCTTCCATGGCGGCGAGCAGCAGACGAGCCTGCCCGGCGGCGGCTTCCATGGCGGCGAGCAGCAGACGAGCCTGCCCGGCGGCGGCTTCCACGGCGGCGAGCAGCAGACGACTCTCCCGGGCGGCGGCTTCCACGGCGGCGAGCAGCAGACGAGCCTGCCCGGCGGTGGCTTCCATGGCGGCGAGCAGCAGACGAGTCTGCCCGGCGGCGGCTTCCACCGGGATGAACAGCAGAATGACCCGTCAGAAGGCTGGCAGAAGGTGACTCTGCTTCTGGAGAATGGGGAAAGGGCCGATGTTCTGATCGAACAGGATCAGATGGCCATCCAACGTCTCGATAATGGAATGCTGTTCAGTATGCGAATCCATGATGGGCATCTGATATCAGAACTCGCTTCGTCGTTCGTCTGACAGATAATAACGAAAGGGGATGATTGCAAAGCGCCTTATGGCGGCTTTGAGCACAGCGGCCCGCAGACAGGGTGGCCAACCTGTCTGCGGGCCGTTTTTCTTTTTTGTGCGGTGTAAACCAGCGGTTAGTTCAAAGCAGCCGGGATAAATTTTATACTGGGACCAAAGCACAGCAAATGTGCAGCCAGAAAGGAGAAATGCCTGTGAAGGAGTTTGTTTTGGGAACCGATGCGCAGTACGAGATGCTCAAGCAGTCCCTGAACGATGATCGGTGCCATGTCTATGAGAAGTGCACCTTTCCTTCCTCGTTCAGCCGCCCCTGTGGACGGATCGGCTTCGAGAAGGAGCAGGTGGGCTATGCACTTTTCATCGACAAAGGGCTCACCTGCAGCTGCCCGGCAGCCTCCCGGTTGCTGAAAAGCTGGCTGAAGGCTGGAACACTGAAGTTTCTGGATTATACCGACATGAAGGTATTTCTGCGGAGCCTGACCTATCTTTATTGAAGTTATTTTGGGAGGAAGCGTTTATGGAAGAACTTATTGGCTGGGTGCTTTTGGCAATCTTTGTGGTGGCTGCGGGCAGAGTGGGGTACCTGATCTATCAGAACAACCGGCACCCGGAGCAGGCAGCGGCTTCGGCGGCAGCTACCCGGCGTGACCCCCACGGCGAGACTGGCCCCATGATCTACTTTGCCAACGATGCACATGGCCGAACGGACCGTGAATATCAGTTCAACTACAAGTGGGTCTACGATGGCACCCTTCACGCATACACCTGGCGGGCCTGCATCCTGCGGATGCCCAGCCTGTGTGGCCGCCCCAGCGATGGCCACACAACCCACCGCTGGAGCGATGCGGACGGCAACCACTGGGTCTGCTGGGATTCGCCTGTTACCAGCCTGACCGAGATGCAGTCGGTATCCCGGCTGTGGGCGGACAGTGTGCAGGAGTACATTGCCACCGGCAAGCGGTTCGGCTGAAAGGAGGAAGCGCGATGAAACGATGCCCAAACCCGGACTGCCGTTCGGAGTTCTTCTTCGGCGACACCAAGACCCGCTGCCCCTTCTGCCACAGCGTTCTGGTGCAGGATACGGCACCTGCCGCCTCTCCCCGGGTGAGCCTGCCGCTTTCGCCCCTTGTCAGCCCGCCGCAGGCACAAGCAGAGCCGGTGTTCGTGCAGCATGGCCGGGGCGGCATCACCTGCACCGGCCGCGTTCTGGAACTGGACCATCAGGCTGTGTTTTACAGCCGGGCGCACAAGCTGTTCAATGCGCTGGTGCGGGGCGAGCCTTATCAGTTCGCCCACCAGACGCTGGAATACACCGTCCGGGTGGAGCCCATCACCGACGGGGTGCCCAGCGAGGTGACGGACTTCTGCCTGTACGGCAACTGCCTGGGGCGCATCCAGATCGGCGACGAAGTACGTATCCGGGCAAAGGAGCAGGGCGGCCGCCGGGTGGTAAAGTCCATCTACAACCTTACCACCGGCTCAGCGGTGAAGCCCGGGCTGCAGCTCAGCGCCGCGGCCATCTGGCTGGTGCTGGGACTGCTGGCAGCGCTGTTTGCGGCCCTTGCCTGCACGGTGGTCTACCTGTTCCGCTCCGGAGCGGTGGCAGCATTCCTGCTGGCACTGCTCACAGCCTGCATGCCCCTGTTCATCATGCTGATCGGCTTCTGGATCTTATTCCGGAGCGTCTTCCCCAATCGCAAAAGAAGGAGGTAATTCATGAACCCCTACAGCACTGAACTGCGCCGTGCCATGACGCTGGCCGACCAGATCCTTGCCCTCAAGCAGAACCGCAGCCTGTCCGAGGCCGATGCCATGCAGGTGGACGCAGGCGCATTTTTCCCCACCATCTCCCGCTGGACGCGGCTGTGCGGCTTCCGCATGAGCGGCCCGCCCGAAGCAGGTAAGGCCCTGCTGCAAAAGGCTGCGGCGCGGTGGCTGCGTGCCGCCCACCAGAGCGGTGCCGCTTCGGCGTTCGTGTTCCGCACGGATAACGGCAGTGCAGCCGCCTTCTACGGCAGCAGCATCGACAATGCAGCATTGTTCCAGTCGCTTTTGCCAGAGTGCGAGACCAGACCGCAGGCGTCCTGGTTCAGCGGCGGCTACCGCTGTTCGGGGCTGTTCCTGGGCAACTTTACCGCTGATGGCGTGGCCGAAGCACTGGCTTCGTCAGGGCTGGACCACTGCTACGCAGCCTTTATTGCCCTGCCCGCAGCGGATACCGACATTCAGGCCCTGCTGGAAGATGACCGCCGTCTTGCCCGGCAGCTTGAACCCTGCAAGGCGTTCCACCGGGTGTGCGGCAGCGCTTCCCGCCGCACGGTGGAGGTGCCGGTGCAGAATGTGGCTGCGGCGCTGGACGCCGTGCAGGAGGAGATCACGCTGCTGGAAAAGGCCCGCAGCACCGGCCTTGTGCAGGCGGTGATCCGCTTTGGTGCGGACAGTCGCGCCGACTATCTGCAGCTTGCCGGCATCATCCGCGCATGCCTTGCCGGGCGGGAAGAGCAGCCGGGCTTTGAGCCTATCCGCTGCTTTGACCTGCAGGGGGATTTCCGTTACCCGGAGACCTGCCTTGCCATCCCCCGCGCAGCGGTACGCCTGCCCGATGGCACTGCCGCTGCAGTCTATGTGGCAAGCCTGCAGAGCGCCGAAGCGGCGGCATCCTTCTGCGTGCCGCCCACCTGTGCCTGCACGGGGTTCTATGTAAAGAACCCCGTGCAGGACGAAAGCTGCCGGGAACTGTTCCCGGTGGTGTGCCCCATCACGGCGGCAGGCGTCACGGCGGGCCGCATGCTGGGCAGCGGCGCACCGGCAGCGATACCGTTCTCGGCGTTGCTGTGCCACACGGCGGTGTTCGGGGCCTGCTGCACCGGCAAGACCACGCTGGTGAAGAACCTGCTGGTGGACCTGTGGGCCCGGCAGCAGACCCCCTTCGTGGTGTTGGAAGCGGCCAAGAAGGAGTACAACGCTCTGCTGGGGCAGATTCCTTCGCTTATGGTCTATACCTCCGGTGCCGATGGCCCATTGCTGCGCATCAATCCGCTGCGCCCGGAAGACGGTACGCTCATAGAGAACCACGCCGCCGCCGTTACGCTGGCGATGACGGCTTCCACCGGTGCAGAGCACCCCATCCCGGAGGCGTTCAGCGGCCTGCTGCAGCAGACCTACCACCGCTTTGGCTGGGAGTACGGCATGGCGGCCTACACTGACCCGGCAAAGCCCTTCCCGACCTTTGCCGATGTGCTGGCCGGGGTGGAGGACTATGTCGCCCACCACGCCCGCTATGGGCCTGAGGTGCGCCAGAACCTGACCGGTGCGCTGGAACTGCGCGCTGAGACCATGACCAGCGGTGCGCTGGGCCGCGTGTTCGCCGACCCCTTTGGCATGACGGCAAAGCAGCTGCTCACGGTGCCTACGGTGCTGGAACTGGCGGATTTTTCAGAGGAGGCCACGGCCTTCCTCATGAACATCCTGATGTTCCGCTTCCAGTCTTACCTGCAGCGGCTGCCGGAGTCCCCGGTGCTGCAGCGGCTCATCGTGCTGGAGGAGGCCCACAACGTGTTCCGCAAAACGGACGCCGAGGACAGCGCTCTGGCCCGCTCCAACCTGGCTTTCGACAAGATGTTTGCCGAGATCCGCGCCAGCGGCACCGGCCTTGTCCTCAGCGACCAGCGGCCCTCCCTGATGCCTGACTCGGTCATGGCGAACACCGCCGTCAAGCTGTGCCTTGGCATGGATTCCGGCGAGGACCGGGGCTGCATGGGCAGCGTCATGGATCTTTCGGTGCTGCAGCGCCGTGCCCTGCACGCTTTCCGGCCCGGCGAATGTCTGATGACGGTGCGGGGCATCCCCGGGGTGTTCCACCTGCAGACGGAAAAGCCCGGCACATCCGGGAGCTTTACGGCGGCCTGCCTTGTGTGCGGCAGCCGGTTCCGCTGCAGGAAAAGTGCCGTGCAGGGCCTGCTGGCCCCGCTGGATGCCGGGCAGATGCAGTACCATCTGGCCCGCATCCGTGCCGACCCCTACAACATCCCTGTGCTTGCGGAGAACATCGAACAGATGCTGCAGCAGCTGCACATCACGGCGGCAGTACCTACAAAGCTCTGCCTGCTGGGCGAAATGCTGGCCGGAGCCGAGGTGCCGCTGAGCGAGAGCCGACAGATCGTGACCGCATACCATAACCATCTGAAAGGAGGAACTGTATGAGCGAGATCAGCGGCGGCAGCGCCGAGAACGATGAGATGAACACTCCCGAAACAGGCGGCGAGACAGGCCAGACCGGCTCCGGGGGCACCGAAGGTCTTGCGGGCGGGAACCTGGAGAGCGTCCAGCTGGGCGAGGGCAGCGAAGTACCGCCCGCCGCCCCAGCAGCCGAAATCACCCCTGCCCCGGCAACAGAGGTGCAGGAGCTCAGCCCGCAGCAGCAGGCCGAGGTCATCCACCAGAATACCATCGCCAGTATCCTACAGGAGAACGGGGCCTACTTTTCGCCCAAGGATGCGGCCCGGGTCAGCCAGGGCGCAGACAGCATCCGGGTGGTGCAGGACCTTGGCGAGGGGGTGACCGGCGGCTACCGCTACAGTGAAGGGAAAAGCTCGATCCAGCTGCTTGCCACCAGCAAAAACCAGCTGGAACGCTCCGCCATCCATGAGACGGTGCACTGCAGCAGCTTCAACCGGGAGATCATCGTGCCCGAGCCGTCAAAGGGCGGCCACACGGTCTACAATACCGTGGGCACCCGTCAGGCATCCTGGTTCAAGTCGGATAAGAATGGCGAGATCTCCAACTATGCAGAGAAAGGCAGAGGAATGAACGAGGGTATCACGACCATGTACACAAACCGGGAGCTGGCCAAGGTTAGCCAGGAACGTGCCCTTGCCGCCCAGCGCCAGCAGATCTACGGCCATGCCACAGACCTGTGCACAGCACTGGAAGGGCAGGTGGGCGAAGCACCCATGAAGGAAGCATTCTTTGGCGGCAACATGAAGGCGCTGGAAGACAAGGTGAACGAACTGGCAGGGGATAAAGTGTTCGACAGCCTACGCAACTGCCTGGACCGTGCCATTTCCGATGACTATACCGAACGTGTGGCCGCCACTCGGGAGGCACAGGAGATCCTGGCCCGGATGGCAGAGAGGAGCAAAAAATGATGATCGATCTGGTATTTGATTATATGGCAGCAAAAGGCGTTGTCTTTTATAGCCAGGAGGAGATGAAGACCGCCGAGGCGGGCATCCGGGAGTATCTGCAGTGCAGCGGCATCCCGGAAGAAAAAAACGACGAATATTACCGTGATTACCTGCACAGGGGGCTGGATATCATCGACCCTGCGGACCTGAAAGCCTATTTTCTGCATCGGAAGGCGATCAGCCTTGTGGTGCAGCTGCGAATCGAGCAAGCCCACGCAGGCGGCGTGCTCAAACCGGAGCGTGCTGTCCTGCTGCGCGAAGCGCTGGCCGAACTGTACCGTGCAGGGCTGGGGGAACGCTATGTGCCCACCGAAGAGCAGGCTCGCATCGCAGGGAGTTCCGTCTGATGGCCGGGGCACCAGAGTTCCCGGCGTGGGCCGTGGAAGAAGCTGCCCGGCAGCTGCAGATCACCCTGCGGCAACTGCGCCAGGCACAGGGCACCCTGTATTTCTGCACCCTGCCCAGCGGGCTGAGATTTGATCTGTACGCCGGTTTAGACGGCACGCTGCAGTGCTGGCGGCTGGTAGATGGCTCCGGGTGGGAGAAAGACCGCCGCATGGAATGCCGTGGCCCTTCTCGGAACGGGCCCGCTGTGGGGGTGGAACCCACAGGGGAAGGTACGCTCCGCATCTATGCCGAGCAGCACATCGATCCGGAAGAGCCAGACCCGGAGAAGAAAATTCTGAAATTGCTGCATGGGTATGCGGAGCTGATCAGCACACCGAAAATGCAGCACCCGGGGCTGTAAACTGCTGGGTGATACACATTGCACAGCAGAGTCGGTATACTGGGTCCAGAAAAAACAAATAGGAGTAAATTACTATGCAAGTGATTCAAAAAAGCAGCAGCGGCACCCAGAGCTTTCCGCTGGATGCCATGCTTTTGGCGCAGCGGACGGTGTTCCTGACCGGTGAGATCAACACCAGCACGGTCAACGCCATCATCCAGCAGCTTCTGTTTCTGGAAAGCGCAGATGCCACAGCCCCCATCAAGCTTATCATCACCTCGCCCGGTGGCACCGTGCAGGCGGGCCTTGCCCTTTACGACCAGCTGAAGGGCATGACTGTGCCCATCGACCTGTACTGTGTGGAGTTGGCGGCCAGCATGGCGGCGGTGATTTTGGCCGGTGGCAGACGTGGCCACCGCTTTATCCTGCGGCACAGCATGGTCATGATCCATGAACCGCAGATTGCTTCCGCTTCGGGCGGGGTATGCGGCAGTGCATCCTCCATCCAGAAAACGGCAGAATCCATTTTGACCACCAAGCGAGAACTGACCGGCCTGCTGGCACGGGACACCGGCCACCGGGTGGAAGAGATCGAAGCGGCCATTGGTTACGACAACTTCATGAAAGCGGACGAGGCTGTGGCCTTTGGAATCTGCGACCGTGTTGTGGACCGAGTGTAAAGGAGAGTGCGATGAAACGAGATTCTCTTGTTGTGGCGGAAGGCTGTGTGCTGTCCGGTGACGAGGTGGGCCGTACTCGTCCCAACGCAAATGCGCTGATCGTGGGCACCACCGGCTGCGGCAAAAGTACTAGCGTGATCCTGCCCACAGTGGCTCGGATGCACTGCAGCAACCCGATCCTGAGCTATGCAAAAGAGCGGGATGCCTACCTTATGGCAGAGTACCTCAAGCGCAAAAACTACATGGTGCACATCCTGAATGCGGCACACCCCAAGAAGAGCACCCTCAGCTACGACCCCATTGCTTCCATCGAGAGTTACGCGGACATCGAGGCACTGTCGGCAGCCATCGTGGATATGTCCATCCGCAAGAGCGTGGATGATTACTGGCAGGTCAAGGCAAAGCAGCTGCTCTCGGGCCTGATCGCTGGCTGCTTCATGACCTCCAAAGGCAGCCGTATGCCCGGCATGGCCGATGTACTGGCACTGTTCGACAAGACCATTCCTTGCGAAAATGCCTATGGCGTTGAGCCGGAGCTGTATGGGATGTTCCAGCGGTTGGAAAAGGCCTCGCCGGGGTGCTTTGCGGTGCGGGAGTTCAACAGCTGGCGCAGCTTGCCAGAACGCACGGCATCCTGCGTGCGGGATACTCTGGCTGGTGCCTTGAGTACTGTATTCCCGGAGTCCATCCGCCGCATGATGCGAGAAAAACCGCAGTTCGACCCTGTGCGTTTTGCAAGCCGCAAGGAAGCACTGCTGGTGATCACCTCGGCGGCAGACACTGCACAGCAATACTATGCGAACCTGTTCTACCGCAGCACGGAGCAGCAACTGCTCCGATATGCGGCCAGCTGTCCCGGCGGTGAGCTGCCCCGGGAAGTGCGCTACATCTTTGATGATTTCGCCTGCACGGCCCCTATTCAGGGCTTTGCCAGCGACATCAGCCTGTTCCGCTCGGCAGGGCTTTCGGCCATTCTGCTGCTGCAGTCGGAGCAACAGCTGGAAGCTATGTACAAAGAAGAAGCTGCCGTCATTCGGCAGAACTGTGCAGTATACGCTTACTTCCCCGGCGGGTTCGATAACCGTTCCTGTGAGATCGTCTCCAAACGGATGGATCTGCCATACGACGAGGTGCTCTATGCACCGATGGGTAAGGTGTTCGTAATGAGGTCAGGGTGTCGGCCGGCATGCCTGCCCCGCTACGACACCCTGAACAGCCGGGAATACCAGGAGTATCTCAGCTGCAGCAATGACCGCACCGGCCGCAGACGCTTTGGAGGTGATGAGCTATGAGAATGTCCGCACACAAAAAGTTCGTGCTGGAACTGCGTGCCCCGGTGGAACGGTACGAGACCCGCAGTGCCGCAGGCTGTAAGCCGGGCACCACCCGGAAAGATGACCTTGGTCAGATGCTGGAAAAAAAATTCGACGAGCTTTTTGGCCCGGGGGAAGAGGACTGAAAAAGGAAAGAAGAGGATGTGGAGCAATGCAGGATCGTTCGATGATGACGCTGGCTGAATACCTGTGCAGCGTTTTCTGGAAATTCGTGGTGGGCTATGTATGGTACCGCAGCCTGCTGTTCCGCCCGCTGGCGGGGCTTGAACGCAAAGCATCGCTGCACATTCTTTTGTGGTTAACGGCGGCTGCGGTGCTTGCGCTCAGCCTTGGCTTCCGCCGCAGAAAAAACGGGTGGATCTCTTCAGCCTGCGTTTTCCTGCCGTTTGGGCTGTACACGGTGCTGGCTTACGCAAAGACCTTCCGCACACGCATCCTGCTGATCCTGGTGCTGACGGCTGTGCTGGCAATGGGCCTTACCGCCGTGATGTTCTGGGGCAGGCGGCTCTCACGCCGCCGTTTCCGGGCAAGAGTCTCCCGTTGGAAGTACCTGATGGTGTGCACGGCGGTCTCGGCCAGTGTCTGCCTAATCGGCAGTGTAGGGTGGCATGCGTTTCTGGAAGGGGAGCTGTTTCCCGCCGCAGTAAAAGCACAGGCATCGGCCGTGGATGAAGCGCAGGCACAGACCATTGCCTCGAATATCAGTGAGGTGCTGAAGCTGCAGCCCGAGGTCTGGAAGGACCTTACCACGGCCCAGCGCATCGACACGATGCAGACGATCTGCAACATCGAGGTGTATTATCTGGGCCTGCCCTGTGCGGTCACGGTGAGCGGTGCGAACCTTCCGGAAAACACGCTGGGCAGCTACGATGACAGCAGCCGGGCCATCAGCATCAGCATCGAACATCTGGAAAATGACCCGGTGGAAGAAGTGCTGGACACCCTGCTGCACGAGATCTACCACTGTTACGAACACCGCCTTGCAGAGGTGTACACCTCCGCAGACCCGGAACTGCAGCGGCTGCGGCTTTTCCGCGATGCAGCCGATTATGCCGGCGAGGTGGCGCAGCCGGTGGATTCGGAAGAAGACTACAGCGCCTATGCCGCACAGGCCATGGAAACGGACAGCCGTATCTATGCAGCCACCGGTGTGCAGGAATACTACGATCGCATCGCGGTCTATATGGCGCAGAACTGATGTTACAACAGCAAATGCGGAACGGAACCGTTGATTTTTCTGGAGGCACTGTACTAGGAAACATGAGCGTATTGCGTTCTTAAAACGTCGCCTTTGTGCTTTCCCTTTCATAGGGCAGTGCGAACCTCCTCGCGGCACAAGCCTCTGCCATCCTGAAAACCTCCGGTTCGCACCAAAGAAAAACAGTATTTTGCCCCAAAAACGCTTTTCTTTTCATGCAATTCAATGTATAATATAATTGTAGTGTGTATTTGCTCAGAATCGACAGAATTTTGAGAAGGTTGCCGTTACAACTTATCCCCGCAAGGGGACGGAAACCCATGAATTCTTACTGATGACCCTTTCCCCCAACATTACAACTTACCCCCGTAAGGGGACGAAAGCAAAAGCCGCAAGGCGGTCTAGAGATTTATTGGGCTTACGACTTATCCCCGCGAGGGGACAACAAAGCACCTCCGCCACTGGCGTTTTGCCAGCAGCGGAGGTGCTTTGCTTTTTCTTATATTCTATTTTACAGGTTGGGAGCTGCGCCTGCCGGAATCGTCTTTGTAACAGGTAGCGCCTTGACGCCTTCCGGAACATCCGGCTTCA
>ENA-UESJ01000939-UESJ01000939.1-human-gut-metagenome-genome-assembly--contig:-NODE-939-length-14540-cov-9.913849_pt1 | contig 14540 bp, 9 predicted proteins | sample MGYA00243000_ERZ508001 | MGnify/ENA primary metagenome ERZ508001 (study PRJEB26167, sample SAMN06115479) | human gut metagenome | host: Homo sapiens | place: China:Chongqing | collected 2015-03-03... | reverse complement strand
ACCTTCCACAATACCTAATTATTAGGATTATATAGAACAAGATTCATCATAAATAGGTATTGGACAAACGATTTTTTAAGTGAATTTTGCATGTAATTAAAAGGATGCTAAATGTTTTAACAACAATAGTTTCCACCAGGGAACTTAATCGGTAAACACAGTACGTTAGAACTGCGCTATGGCGACAAAACCATCATTGCTCCGGCACTGATTGCTTTCCGGTGATATTCTTAAAAAAAATATAAAAGCCTCCTGACTTCTGTCTGTCCTTTAAAGGTTTTATGTACTTTTGTACCGCTTAAAACAAAAAACAATCAATAAAAATGGACGATTCAATACCACGAACGTGCAATAGTATTAACTGATCCGACAGGGCAATCACTACTCTGAATGCCTCTGAACGGATATAAACGAACGAAAGGAGGCAATAAGATGAGAAAATATCTTTATTGTGAGAATGGCTTTGTAGAAAAGCCACAATGGATGCCAAACTGCTGGGTGAATGTAGAATGCCCCGACCAAAGTGATTTTGAGTTTCTGACTAAAGAATTAAAAGTTCCCGAAGCTTTTTTAGAGGACATCGCCGATATGGATGAACGTCCGAGAACGGATACGGAAGACAACTGGCTACTGACCATTATCCGAATCCCCCTGCAACAACAGGGAAGCATCCCTTATATCACTATCCCCATCGGTATCATTACAAATAATGAAATCATTGTTACCGTGTGTTATCACTCCACTGAAATGATTCCTGATTTTATTGACCACACCCGACGTAAAGGAATCATTGTGCCTAATAAATTTGAATTGATTTTACGGTTAATTTACTCATCTGCCGTATGGTTCTTGAAATATCTGAAACAAATAAACAATGATGTAGCTGCCGCAGAAAAAGAATTGGAAAGGAGCATACGTAATGAGGACCTGCTCAGATTGATGAAACTACAAAAAACATTGGTTTATTTCAATACGTCCATTCGTGGAAATGAGGTGATGGTAGGTAAATTGCAAAGTATCTTCCAGGAAAAAGATTATCAAAACCGCGATTTGGTAGAAGATGTAGTCATTGAATTAAAACAAGCATATAACACGGTTAATATCTACAGTGATATCTTAACCGGAACCATGGACGCATTTGCTTCCATCATATCCAACAATGTGAACACCATCATGAAACGCATGACCAGTATTTCCATCATTCTGATGGTACCCACATTAATAGCTAGTTTCTATGGAATGAATGTAGATGTACATGTAGATGCATTACCACATGCTTTTAGTTTTATTATTTTGGCGTCCATCACATTATCTGCGTTGGCTTTTGTTATTTTCAGAAAGATAAAGTGGTTCTAAAAAATCCTGTAACAATATCATATGACCTGTCATTCACGACAACAGGTCATATGATAAAATTCTTTTCGCCCCCTAATCTTATAACAAAGATATTCAACTTACTCTTACTTTCTTTCTCCAAATACGTTTTATCCATAAATAGTATCCTGTCAATGGCAAGGTGGCTCCTATCAAAGCTGCTATAAACGTCAGTAAACGGGTAAGCATACCGCCCCAACTACCAACATGTACAGAATAGATCCATCCGCGAATCTTTCCAACCTTCTCAGCATCTTTATATAAAACTACCTCATCAATCTTACCTGTATGAGGATTGAATTTATAACGGTCGGAAGCACGTTGATTACCGAAGGTATTGAAAGAGACATTTGCTGCCCCATCTGATAAGGTTATCTGTTTGTAGCCGGGATTATTCAGGGCTAATTGTTCATAAACTTGTTGCCAACAAACATAGGACGAAGAATGAGAAACATTCTTTCCGGATTGGTCGCCGCCTTTCCCCCCACGCCGGGTCACCCCACCATGAGCACCTCCCTGCTGTACTTCCACGCCAAACACTTTATAGAAACCTGTCCGATACCATCCAAAAGACCATGTTAGCCCGGTAAGGGCCATAGCCAACAAAAAAAACAGCGCATACATACCACCTGCAACATGCAGGTCATACCAAAATCTTCTAAAGCCCCTGCCGACAGATATTCTTAAACTATTTTTCAAGGCTTTTCGTGTACGAGGCCACCAGATAACGATACCCGATATCAAAACCACGGCAAACAACAGGGTGCTGACACCTACAATCATTTTTCCCCAGAAGACTCCGCCATCCGCTTTCATACTGTCCAACAGCCAGCGATGCAGCCTGAACATAGTCACAAAAAATGCAGGACGTTCATATTTACCTTTAATCTCACCAGTATATTGATCCACATACATGAAAGCACGACGAGGCTTGGACAAATTCACCTGCCAAGCACGTTCCGGGTCAGAGAAAACATTGATTCCTGTGACAGACACACTGTCGGGTAACATGAGTTCTACCTCTTCCAATAATCGATCAACAGGAAGTGAAACTGCCTCTACCTTTTTTACATAATAAAGTTCATGCCTGACCAGTTCCATCACTTCATTTTCAAAAACCAACATGGCTCCCGAGAAGCAAATCAAGGAAATGATTAACCCGAAAGGAACAGAAAGCCAAAGATGTATTTGGCGAAATATTTTCTTCATAAAATCTTCGATACGATTCATAAAAAGAGTCTGCATAAGCACATACTGCCCGCAGACTCCCATTATATTATTACAATACTCAGTTCTGAGGTTGCAGTTTACCGACGCCACTGATTTGTGTCGCTTCTATAGAAACACCCTTTGTCGCTACCGCACCAACCGGATCTATTTTATAAATAGACGGATATCCTTCTGTTGTAGTTACAGCCATATAGGCATATCCATTCTCCACATACGGAGTATTGCCAAAGCCGGAGATCAAATCGGCAGAAGGCAAACCAGTTACATAAGTCAGTTTTCCGGTTTCTCCTTTATATATCGCTAACTGATTAGCTGTGAAACCAGTTTCAGTCAAGGAACGATCATACATCAACAACAAGAAATAATCTCCCGTAATATGCCAACAACGAATGAAAGATTTACCTCCGGTCTGCGCTTCGATACTATAATAATAATCAGGATCAAACTCTTCTGTTCCTGCCTTTATACGTACTACTCCGGCATCCAAGGTAGTCTGTTGCCGTTTATCAGCCATTGTTTTGGCATAACTAGGAGAAAATACATAAATATCACCATTATCTGCCGCCCAAATCGTTTGATAATACTGTGATTTAAAACGCCCGCAAGCATAACTGATCTTATCTGTTTCTATGATTTTTTTATTTGTCAGCGTTTCATCATCAAAAATAGCCACCCAGCATTTATTGGGATATTGCGTCCATTGCAATTCACCTTTTTTATAACTGCTGCTGTTGGAACCACCATCTTCTGTCTTTACCAAATCCTCATTGCCGGGAAGTATCCACTTTCCCCCGTCAGTAGCCGAACCATATTGACTTAACCCCATTGGAATAGCAGCGCTATACAGTTTATTATTTCGTTCCAATATGCCGGCCAATGTTACATATTCTCCATTTCCCAAGAAGTTTTCGGACATATAAGCCTTATTTTGAGTATCATTCGTTGTAAATGTTTCAGCAGATACGTCCAAATAAGAAAGCAAAAACATCTTTGGTAAATATCCATTCTCATCAGCATACGCTGTGGGTCCGTCACCGGTAGACGAGGTCATGATATATTTATCATAAATACCGTAAGTAGTAAATCTCTTTACGGCAAACTCCCCCGAACGAGCCTTTACTTCATTATTTGAATCCATGTTATAAGAACGGGTCGTACCTGCATTCCCTTGATTATAAGTCAGCGCATAAAGATATTGATTCTTGTAAAACACCCATTGAGTTGCACCATCATTCACAAGACCATTATTCACTGTAGAAACAGTACCTTTATCCAACGTTTCAGAAGTAAGCAGCACATTCGTTGTATTTCCAGACGCTGTGACCGACGATGCAATAACATACTCACCTTTAGCCTCGGTACCCAAACCGTAATCCGGCTCATTATCCGTACATGCACTCAACGCCATTCCTACTATAGCAATAGCAGCAAATCCGTTCAAAAAGAAATCTTTCTTCATTTTATTCTTCTATTTAATTTTAAATCCAATTAATTATAAACTCCTTTTTCCAATTCTTTAATTACCGAAACAAACACGCAGTTTACCATAAAAAGCCCTACCGGCCTTCTGAAGACTAAAATTATCATATAACTTCTCATCTGTGAAGTTACGACATTCCAATGATACGTTATATCGTCCTTTTTGCAAACTATAAGAAAAGGATATATTGTGTGAGAATTGATCAGGTACCACATAGTCCCCTTTATTTGAGCCTATTCGGGAAGAATAATAAGTAAAGCTATGCAGATATTGATTATCATAAGACACGGTCAACATATTGCCTTTCCTTCCTAAATCCCGCCAATAAAAAGTAACATCCGAATCAGCAAACATATAGGGCAGATTCGGCATCCGTTCTTTATAAGCCAGATTTTCCGCACTGCTGGAAATAGATGTTTTCATATTGTCCCGTACATCCATTTTGGTAAAATTACCTCCTATACTCACCCAATTACCAAAACCGTAACGAGCAGAAACAGTATATCCTTTCGTCAATACTTTACCGTAATTAATATATTTCGCAGCATATTTACCACCACTCAAATCCGCAATATTACGCTGAATATAATCTTTTGTATTCCGATAAATCACTCCACTTTCCATATATACAGAATGCCTGCCAAATGTTCTGTTATAGCTCAAATTAAAATTCAAATTATCACTACTCTCCGGTTTTATACTGATATCTCCCATTTCCAAATCCTCATCTCCAAACATTTCTTCAATAGTAGGCAGACGATATGCTTTTTCGTATGACAATTTCGCCTGCAAACCGGGTAGAATGAAATAAGTTCCCGCAGCTCCATATCCTATGGAATTCATGTTTCGGGTAGTACGGACATAATCATCTTGATTCGTAGTCGTAGCCATAGGACCTGCCACATACAAACTATAATATTTTCCAAATACTGAGAGATTCCAATTATCAGACGGCATCAACCGATAGGACAATCCGGAGATATTCTTATGGGTTTCTTTAGCTATGGCATCCTCCGATTCCATCTTAGCCAACAAAGAAGTGTTAGAACGGCGGAAAGTATTCAACACATGATTAAAGGTCAGCATATGTATTTTCGCCAGACGGTAATTAACGGTTAATGTTCCATTCCAATTGTTATTATCCGCCCGTGAATATTGATTGGATTGTTCACCGGGTGAGTTCATTAATTTTCTATCACCCAACCAATTGTACTTATAGGAAGCTGTATCTATATTTGTCGTTGCATTTTTATTATAATTGGCAGTCAATGCCACATCCAGACCTTTGATGAATAAGCCACGCTTACTATATTCCAATGACGGCATCAACGAATGTCCTTTACGATGCTTTTCCCCATAGACTATTTCCTGACGTACTCCGGTCTGTATCTCCTTATACATATGTGAATAAGTAAAGCCCAACATCAATCTGTCTGCCCATTTCTTATCCACAATACCCATCTTACCTATAACCGCCTCATTATGATAGGTATCATTAAAGCGCTTCACACGTACCCTTTTATCTTTATCAATTCTTCCGGTTTCAAAGTCCTCTACCGGTGCGTCCACCTGATAATCATTATCCGAATAGTTTTGAAAAGCATTTATTTCATAAGTAAAGCCGTTTTTGAAAGTTTGTCCGAAATTCACATACGATTTATGCGTATTGAACGACCCGTATGAATAGGAGCCATCCAAAAACCAATTACGTTTCTTCTTATTGGTTACAATATTGATAACACCACCTATAGCATCCGTGCCAAATCCTACAGGAACCACCCCTTTATACACTTCAATCCTATCTGCAAAATTCACAGGAATATTATTCAAGCCAAAAGAGCTCCCTACTCCCTCCTGAGGTACACCGTCAATAAATATCTTCACATGTTTGCCACTGAAACCATCCAACATCAATTGCATATCCGAACCTACCCCCCCCGACTCACGAAGTTTCATTCCCGGAGCTTTAGCCAAAGCATCACTCAGATTCTTGGTAGAATTCTGGAATTCTTTTGTATCTACAGCTATCGCATTGAATGCGGAACGTTTCACACGGGAAACCCCGTTAGACACCACTACCACTTCACCCAACTCAGTCACTGACGGGTCAATCATTACATTCATCTTAATTCTTTCACCATGAACTAAAGTTACAGGCTTTTCTATAGTCTTATATCCTATAGCCGAAACAACCAGCGTGTATTTCCCTGCCGGTGCATGAAGATGATAGATACCTTCTTCATTCGTTGTACAGCCATAAGTTGTACCCTTCAAATATACGGTTGCAAAATCTACGACTTCCTGTTTTTCTTTGGATATCACTTTACCGGATACCATTGTCTTAGGTTGTGCAAAGATAGATATCGCTCCGATTATAAAAAAAAGAGAGCCTAAACTGATCCTTTGTAACTGTCTTTTTACCATGAATACCTATAATTCTAAATTCTTAATTTTTGAGAATGCAAAGGTCCGTAAAAAGAAAAGGGGAAACAATCACCTGATATAGGTAATCTTTTCCCCCATTTTACGGAATATATATACTATGCAATAACTTTTTATAGGTATTTATGCCACAAAATAGTCCTTTTAAATTTGGCATAATGCCATGAATCCACTACATTTGTTCCATATCACAAATATTAGAATTATGCAAGATATAACAAACGGACGTTGCGGTTGGTGCGGAACAGACGAATTGTATGTGAAATACCATGACCAGGAGTGGGGAAAGTTAGTTACCGATGACAAGACGCTGTTTGAGTTTCTTGTATTGGAAAGTGCCCAAGCAGGACTAAGCTGGATAACGATTCTTAAAAAAAGAGAGGGGTATCGTAAAGCTTTCTATAATTTTGATGCCGAGCTGGTAGCACAAATGACCGATGAAGACGTTGAGCGGCTAATGCAATTTGAAGGAATTGTAAAAAACCGTCTGAAAATCAAATCGACAATCACGAATGCGAAACTATTCCTTGCCGTACAAAAGGAATTCGGCAGTTTTTATAATTATACCCTGTCATTCTTTCCCGACAAAAAGCCGATTATCAACACATTCCGGTCATTGAGCGAGATTCCGGTATCCTCCCCCGAATCCGATGCCATGAGTAAAGATATGAAAAAACGAGGTTTCAAGTTCTTCGGAACTACAATTTGCTACGCCCATTTGCAAGCTTCAGGTTTTATCAACGATCATCTGACAGACTGTATTTACCGGAAAGTTCCACAATAGAGTTTTTAAAATCTGCTGCCACTGCTACCACCTTTTATCGGAAACGCTGATGGATAAAGAGATTTAGGGGTGGTGGCAGCAGAATTGATAAACCTTATGAAAAGAAAATATTGAAAATCCGCCTAGCCTTTCCAAACTTGTTCTTCAATTGGGAAAAACATTCCGACCTGCCGGAAAAAACTCCGATGAGAGCTCTTATATCCACACATGTAAGGAGCCTTATATACTCCTCTTTCATTCAACCAGAAAGACCTTGTCCTTTTTAAAAAAGACCACCACCTTTGTAAACAACATAAGTTCGTTTTTAAAAACGAACTTATGTTGTTTAAAAACTTTTGCAAGCTAAATAACTTCTCTGCCAATCATCAGACTATACCTTTACAAGAAATCAAACTTTAGTCTGACAGGCATACTTAATTGTAACCGGCATTTTGCCCGAACTCATCTTTATTGATAATGGCATCCAATTGAGTCTGAGGAATAGGACGTAGCAAATGATGCTCTTTTATATTCACTTTCGCATCCGGATTGTATGCTTTTACTCTTTCCAGCAGCTTACCGGTACGCTTCAAATCAAACCAACGTTGCTGCTCTCCTCCCAACTCACGGGCCCGTTCATCCAAAATAAAATCCAATGTCAACTGTTCCGGCTTTATCTCCATAGCGGCTTCCTTTCCAGGAATAGCAGCTCTCCTTCTTACCTCATTGATATAAGATGCTCCAGAAACATTATCGTTCAAGAATAATTCAGCCTCGGCAGCTATCAGATATAACTCAGCAAGACGAATGACCACACCATGTCTCACACTTCCCGTATAATTCACAGACTCACGAGACGGATCAAGGAATTTCTTGAAAGTCACATTCTGAACCCTATTTTTGATAGAGCCATCGGCATTGTAAACAAAATCCTTGTCTATGGTAATATAATTGTGTTTAGCTTCCTCTGCATCGGGCACACTATATTTAGTAAAGAAAATAGCCGTATCTCCCGGTGAGATATAAGCACTGTTCGTATTGTTACAAATCCATGCCTGCTGGAACACATCATCATAACGGGCATCCATCTTTTCATCGAACAGATTCAGATAATACAGCGTAGGCATATATCTGTTAAAACTGCGACCATATTCTATGGAGCGCGTAACAGGTTTCTTACCGTCCTTATCGAGTACCTGATCATAGCACATCACCCACAACAGATGTGAAGGGTTATTACCCGGTGTTCTCCAAATGATGGGGTTCCCGTCAGGACCTTCTTCAATGGAAGTTCCGAATATCTCACTCTTTGTGTACATACAAACAAACACATTCTCTTTTACATCATTACATTTATAAATATCACAAAGGTCCGAATAATCTTTTGCCAAGCTATAATCATAATTGTCAATGACATTACGGGCATATTTCAACGCTTCCTCATAATTTTTATTATACAGATAAACGCGTGCCAGAAACGCTTCGGCCGCACCTTTAGTAGCACGTCCATAGTCGGAAGTGGAAACTGGCAATTTAGCCACCGCCTCTTTCAAATCAGCTATAATCTGAGTATAAAATTCCTCTTCGGACGAACGGTAAACGTAGCCTGACGGCTCGGTACATTCTTCTGTCGATAAATAAACACCTCCCCATGTCTCTACAATATGCCACAGATAAAGAGCCCGCAAGAAATAGGCTTCCCCCATACGGATATCTTTAACCGAAGCTGAAAGTTCGGATCCAGGCAAACGGTTCAAGGCAGTGTTACAAGTATTCAATGCCGAATACAAACGTTCCCACTCTTTAGTTATCGCATTGCTGGAACCTTGTAATGACGAGTTATAATCGGAAAGTTCAGCATCGGCACAACCATTTCCCCGGGTAAATATATCCGTTCCCAACTCTGTCATTGATGTGGCATATTCCTGTCCATACCAGAAACGCAACGGTGTGTAACATGAATTAATCAAGGCTTCTGCACCCGATGCAGTCTTATAAAAAGTATCAGCGGTCAATCCACTGGGATTTTCCTCTGTCAGAAAATCATCACATGAACTCAAGGTTGCTGCTATACAGCTAAGCAAACACCATTTATATAATTTATTCATACCTATTCGTTTATTTAAAAATCAACATTAATACCAAATACTGCTTGTTTTGTCATCGGGTAGCTCAAAGAGCCTCCTCGTTCAGGATCATAATCATCCAAATGGCTGAAAGTAAAGAAATTCTTTAATGAACAATAGATACGGATATTAGAAGCATGAATCTTCTCGATCCATGATTTAGGTAACTGATATCCCAAAGTGATTTCTTTAATCTTCAAATACGAACCATCCACGTATCCCAATGCATCCAATTTGGAAGAATCCGAATAACTTTTTTCCGGACGGGGAAATTCATTCGTAGGATTCTCCGGTGTCCAATAGTTTACTTTAATACCCGGATCTCCTTGAATACGGTATGATCCATAACCGTTGGCTTCCGAATGTAACATTTGCCCTTGTCTCCAATACATGAAAACGCGCAAATCAAAGTTCTTGTATTTGAATGTATTATTCAATCCCATTACGAAATCAGGAGTTTCCGAACCCAAAATGACACGATCGTTATCATTGTCTATAGAACCATCCTTATTTTGGTCCTTTATTTTTATACGTCCCGGCTTCTCACCATATTTAGCTGCTTCCTCAGCTTCGTCAAGTTGCCAAATACCGATTTTCTCCAATCCATAATGCGTTTTGATGGAATGTCCTACAAACCAACCGTTACTAATATCACGATCGGTTCCATCTGCCAATTCAGTGATTTTCTCTCTGTTCAGAGTAAAAGTATAATCTGTATTCCACGAGAAATCCTTTTGATTGAAATTTTGGGTATTAATAACTAATTCCACACCTTTATTTTCAGTTTTTCCTACATTATCCCATGCCAAGGAATATCCGGTAGAGCTAGGTACTTTTTTCTGCATCAGCAAATCTGATGTCTTTTGTTGATAGATGTCCAATGAACCACTGATGCGGTTATTGAAGAAACCAAAATCAATACCGATATTAGCCGTTGCTGTTTTTTCCCAGCCCAAATTATAATTCGGTGTCAAAGCCGGATAATAACCATAGGCCCCGTTTTCCGTATTATTTATGAGATAAGCATACATGGTCTTTCCTAATCCTCCCTGAGTTTGATATGCAGAAACAGCACTGTTTCCTGAAATACCATAACTCAACCGAAGTTTCAAATTGGAAAGTTGTTCTATATTCTTCAGGAAATTCTCTTCATTCATACGCCAGGCCAAAGCCACAGATGGGAAGAACCCCCACTGATGATCTTTTGCCAGTACAGATGAACCATCCTGACGCAAAGTTACGGTCATCAAGTATTTCTCATTGAATTTGTAGTTGATACGTCCGAAGAAAGAAGCCATAGTGGTTTGTACATAGTTACTGGATATCTGCTGACTATCCTGCAAACCACCTAAATTATAAAACAACATAGTAGATGAAATAAGATTATGTCCCGCACCCTTATATTCCTCAGCTACATTTTTATATAATGCATTACCTGCCATCAGACTCAGATTATGTTTTCCTAATGTGAACGAATAAGCCAATGTATTTTCCCACGACCAATTGACATCACTATGATTGGTAGCATCTGCTAACGAGTAATTTCCCGCTCCGTCCAACGTATATGTATCAGCAAAATGTCCTGTACGGACATCTTTCTTGTCAAATCCGAAAGTAGAAGTCAGTGTCAAGTCCTTGATAATGTTCCAGGTAGCCCCTACATTCCCCACCAAATGGCTGGTCAACCGGTTATTTTTATAGGCTCCGGGGACTTCCTCGGCTATGGGACTGATGGTCTGTCCGTCATTAAAAGGAAGCACATTGATGGAACCGTCTTCATTGTATACATCCCCATAGGGAGCGTAATAAATAGAACGGTTGAAAGGATCACGTCTGATGTTCTGATCCAAATAGGTGTATACTACATTAGCGTTCAGTTTTAAATTATCAGTCAACTTATGCGACAAGGATAAGGTTGCATTATAACGGTCCATATTATCCAACTTCACCAAACCGTCTTCAGACATATATTCAAAAGCCAGATTGAATGTTGTCTTCTCCGTACCATTCGAGATATTGATAGAATGGGACATCTGGCTACCCGTTTGCATCAGCATATCCACCCAGTCCACATTTTGATTGGCTTTTATAGCATCATAAGCAGAACCGAAAATTTTGGCATCATCTTCGGGACCTGCCCACTGGCCGTCCGTGCGATAAGCCTCTCTCTTGAAATCAGCCCATTCGGACAAATTCATTCTATCGGGATAAGCAGCTACAGAATTGCTAGAATAATAACCGTTATATGAAACCTTGGTTTTGCCTACAGCTCCTTTCTTTGTAGTAATCAAGATGACTCCGTTAGCACCGCGAGAACCATAAATAGCGGTAGAAGAAGCATCCTTCAGAATCTCCATAGATTCTATAACATTGGGATTGATATCAATATCTGTCCCATAGGGTACTCCGTCCACAATAATCAGCGGAGCATTCGAAGCATTCAATGACCGGTTACCGCGAATAGAGAATGACAATCCCGAGCCTGTCTGACCACTTGATTTAGTCATATCTAGTCCAGCCACTTTTCCTTGCAAGCTTTCCAAAGCATTCGTCGTAGGAACAGCGACAATGTCCGCTTGCTTGATGGAGGTCATAGAACCGGTCAAGTCCCGTTTCTTTACAGTACCATAACCAATGACTACCACTTCATCCAATTCTTCAGTATCTTCTTTCAAAATTACCTTTACCGGGGTTCCCGGCTTAATGACAGTCTCTTGTGAAAGCATACCGATATAGCTGATTTCCAATTTCTTTGTGTCCGCAGGAAGCGACAAGGAGAAATTCCCCTCAAAATCGGTAATGGTTCCTACGGATGAGTTGCCTGCTACCTTTACATTAGCACCGATAACAGGCTCACCGGTACTATCTAGAACCGTACCTGTTACAATAATATTTTGCGCATAAACATTCCCAATACTCATCATCAGGAATGAAAGCACAAATAGAATAAACCTACTTTGTTTCATGTTTTTTACTGTTTTCATTTTATAGTATAATTTAAAGTTTTTAGCTCTGCAAAGATGAATAAAAATAGGAGCCGAATATTACATTATCTGGTCTAATATTTATAAAATCTGATTTGAGAATAACAAAACAGAGTTATCCGAATATAAAATTATAAATAACAAACTCCTTGCTCTCCCAATGTTCCGTTTCGATTAACCGCACGTATTAACAGAACTACCCCTTTCATGTCAGATTCCCATAATGACTGAGTATCAGAAGTTATATCAACTATTTTCCCATTTACATCTAACACATAGCCCAAAGCGCCTGGTACAGCATCCCACTTTAAACCATCCTGCTCCCACCGGATATGAGCAGGAGCGGGCAATTGTTCCATCATGCTGCGAGGATCCCATCCATCCTTACTTTTAATTATGTTTTCATAAGTATATAAAGCTGCCTCATCCGAAGTAATTGCAGCTCGGCATTCCCCTTTCCTTTTCTCTTTTCCACCTGTCTCATATTCCGTTTTTCTACAACTTAAATCCAATGTCTTTCCATTCATATCCATACTGTTATATTCTGCAAAAAGAGCAGGAATAGTACCCATATTTGTCCATCCTTCAGGAGCTAAAGGAATCTTCACCAAAGTATTAATATAAACAGCTTTGGGTGAGTTATGCCAAGGACGTCCTAATTTCAATTTACCATCTGCTGCCTGTTCGTTGCCATCAATCACACAATTACGAAACACATAACCATATTTTACTGATTCATGACAGGGCGCAACTATAACAGAGCCACTACGTACATTATATAATATAGACTTTTCCACTAACGCATTGCCTCCACCGTAAAAATAATCTACAGCCCCTTCTAGCCAACATTCTTTTACATAATGACGGTCTGCATCTCGTGTAGTAGTCATCCAGGTATCTTGAAACGAACGGAATTTGCAATTATAAAAAGCAATACGATCCGCCTTCGTTTTCAAAGCTAATGCTTGAGGACCATTTTGAGCCTCCAGCCCCCAATCATTGACGTAAGAAATATTTTCAGAATAAAAATCAGAAGCATTGATATTTACCACAGCTCCCTCAAAATGAGAAACAGCAGATTTTGGATTATGAACCGAATAATGCCAATACGCTAAATCTTTAGTATTGGCATCAGGTTTACCACCTACATTTAATTTAAGATGAATAATAGTCCGTTCCTTATCCTGTCCGATAAGATGAATAAAAGGCTTGTTTTGAGGAATAATCACCTGTTCTTCGTATGAACCATTTTTAACAAATATCAGCCAAGGACTTTTCAAATTCTCTGGGACTGCATCAATAGCCGACTGAACTGTAGTATAATCTCCCGTGCCATCTTTTGCAACAACAGCATGAAAAATAGTATTCTGCTGGGAGCGGGCATATCCCATTATTCCCAATATACAAAATAAGAGGAAGAAAAAAGAAAACCGTTTTGGAAATTGTATTTTACTTGTTCTCATGAATAGTATATTTTAAAGGTTCACGCAGCAAAGGTGCACGATTTCAAGTTATTACCTTTATATTTTTTATCCAAATCCTTATAAAAATCAACCTTTCGATTTTCAAAGTTATTTTCTCCTCCTCTTATCCTATTATTCTATCTCAAAACCCTGTACTTGCCAATCTGCTATTTGAAAGTAGACTCATTACCAATATAAATAGTCCCGAAGTCCAATGAAGTAGGATTTAATACCATTGACACCTCACTATCAATATATTCGCTCAATATCCCTTGATGCACCAAATCATGAGCTACTATTCTTGCATAACAAGCTGCTCCGGTAGCTTGCGTATGAAGTTCCATCTGTAGGAACATAAATCTGTTGATTTGTAGCATCTGCCCCTAAGTCTTCAACAAACTCCTTGGTCAGAGCTGTCATATCAACTACAGGTACTTTTTTTTGACGAGCTACATTCTTCATAGTCACCAGGACTTATATTTTCTTTCACCTTATCCCAACGTCCTTCCTTCCAAAAAGAACGTGAGCTTCTACCTCCACGTGCATAATTTATCACTTGTACTTCTTTTGAAAAGAACTCCTGCAGCATTTCTCCCCACCCACGAGCCGACCATGACCTCGCCCAGATAATCCATGCCCGCCCAGACAAAATCACCGACCAGACGCGGCTCAGCCTTC
>ENA-UESJ01000923-UESJ01000923.1-human-gut-metagenome-genome-assembly--contig:-NODE-923-length-14713-cov-14.331716_pt1 | contig 14713 bp, 10 predicted proteins | sample MGYA00243000_ERZ508001 | MGnify/ENA primary metagenome ERZ508001 (study PRJEB26167, sample SAMN06115479) | human gut metagenome | host: Homo sapiens | place: China:Chongqing | collected 2015-03-03... | reverse complement strand
AACTACCGTTGTAGTTCACGCGCGTCTTCCCTGCCCGGCCTTTCTTGGTGACAATATTAATGACTCCCGATGCTCCATGAAGTTGAACTGGCTCCAGTTGTAGTTGTCCCATGTACGGAATATCTGGTTGCCGCCTTGCCCCATCATGTCGATGCCGAGTTCCCAGTTTTTGTAGTTTACACCGAGGGTGATGCCGTAAGTGACATCCGGAGTGGGGTCGCCTATCATGGTACGGTCGGCAGTGGTGATTTCACCGTCACCGTTCACATCTTTGAATTTCAAGTCACCCGGTGTAACGGTTGCCAAGGTATTTTTGGGAGATTGCGCTATTTCTTCATTTGTCTGGTATACGCCTTCCACCTTGTAGCCGTAGAAGTAACCGATAGGATAACCGGCCATTGTGTAGCTTTGGCTCTTGTCTCCGGCAATGATTGAGTAACCGTCTTGTACAAGATTCAATACTTTGTTCTTGATTGTTGTGAAGTTGGCGCCTACGTTATATCCCCAGTCGCCAATCTGGTCACGCCAGTTGATAGCGAGTTCCACACCTTTGTTCTCTATGGAACCGAGATTGCCGATGCCCGGAACCGTACCGGAGATGCCCGGCACTTCTGCCAGCAGGTCTTTGGTGGTTTTCTTGTAATATACACCCTCAAAGTGCAGGCGGTTGCGGAAGAAGTTGGCTTCTGCGCCTACTTCCCAAGCTTCCACTTTCTCCCAACGGAGATTGGGATTAGGCAGGTAGGACAGCTGGTAGCCCGGATAGATGGCGGATGGTTTGCCGAATACGGCAGAGTAGGCATTGGTGAGCAACGGCTCGGCAGGATAGGCTTTATCCAGATTCTGATTGCCGAGCGTACCCCATGAACCTTTCAGCTTCAACATATCCAACCAAGTAATATCTTTCATGAATTCCTCTTCAGACATCAGCCAGCCTGCACCGACGGAATAGAAGTTCTGCCACTGGTTTCCGGTATAAGAGAATGCGGAAGAACCGTCACGACGGAACGAACCGTTGAACAGATATCTTCCTTTGTAATTATAGAGCACACGTCCCAGCATGGATACGGTGCTGCGCTCCCATTGCTTGCTTTCGTTGGTGGCGGTTGCCGCATCGCCAATACTGACGTACCACTTATCGGGATTGTCGGGAATAACCAGACCTACTCCTTGCGTACGTTCTCCGCCCAGCATCTCCAATTTATTATAATAGGTTGTGAAGCCGGCGGTGGCGGTCAGACTATGGTTGCCCCAAGTATTGGTGTAGGTCAGGAGGTAGTCGCTCTGTACTTTGGCTTCGGTTTCTTTGGATTGTTTCACTCCGGTCTTTCCGTTGCCGAGGGTTACGATGTTGCCTTCCACACTGCTGTCGAATACGGTGATGATAGGGGTGTAAGTGCGGTTGCTGTTGGAAGCATAATCCATGGAATACATCACTTTGAACTGGAAGTTCTTCAGGAAATCCCATTGACCGTATACATTGCCCGACGCACGATAGTTTTCCGCACGGGTGGTGTTGGCTTTCAAGTCCACATCGACCATAGGGTTATTCATCTGTGCTTTCTGAAAGCCGGGTAGGGTGGTGTACAGGTCGTATTCCGCATTGTATACGGGAGCTACCGGTGCGGCGCGGAGAGCTGTTGCCACACTTTTTGTATCGGCGGGCAGTATGCGTGCGCCGTTGAACTGGAAGCCTACTTTGAAGTTATCCGTAACTTTATAGTCGTTGCTTATGTTCAGTGTGACCTTGCTATACTTCTCGTGCTTGATATTGCCTTGCTCGTAGGCATAACCGGCGCCGAGGTAGAAGCTGTGCCTGGCGGAAGCGCCCGTAATGCTGACATTGTTGTTGGTGATGAATCCGGTCTGGAAGATTTCATCCTGCCAGTCGGTATTGCCCGTCCACGGGGTGAAATCAAATTCGGGATTACCTTCATTTCTCAACTGTTCGTTGTAGAGTTCCTTGAACCCGGCGGCGTCGACCATTGCAATCTTGTCCGTTACACGCTTGAAGCCGAACGAGCCGTTGATATTGACGCGCGTCTGTCCTTCTTTGGCTTTCTTGGTGGTGATGATGATGACACCGTTGGCGCCGCGCACGCCGAAGATGGCGAGGGACGACGGGTCTTTCAGGATTTCCATGGACTCGATGTCCTGCGGATTGAGGAAGTTGATGTTGTCATTGAACAGGCCGTCTACTACATACAGCGGTTTGTAGCCGTTAATGGAGTTTGTACCGCGCACGCGTATTTCAGGGTCTGCTCCTGCCTTGCCGGAATTGATAACCTGTACGCCGGCTATCTTTCCCTGCAGGGCGGCTACCGGGTTGACTACGGGTTTGTTGGCAATCTCATCGCCTTTTATGTTGGTGATAGACCCGGTGAGGTCGCGTTTCTTGGCGCTGCCGTACCCGATGACGACCGTTTCGGCAAGCATCTGTGAATCATCGTTCATCTGCACGTCGATAACACTCCGGTTGCCTACTTTGACGGCTTGCTTTACCATGCCTACATAGGAAAACTCCAAAGTGGCTTCGGGCGGCACTTGGATGGAATACTTTCCGTCAATGTCCGTAATGACACCATTGGAAGTGCCTTGTTGCAGCACGGATGCTCCGATGAGCGGTTCGCCCGTAGCGTCGGTCACCGTACCGGTCACTGTCTTGTTTTGAGAGAAACCGGAAGTTGCCGTAAAGAGCAAACATGCTATCAGAAATAGATTTTTCAGCCAGAAGGCTTTCTCCATAGAATGTTTAGGTTTTTTCTTCATTGCATAAATTTTTAGTGGATAACTAACTTGATTGTCTCCTCTGAAACAATCGGAATGCAAAAAAGATTTGGGCGTTTTGTATATCTCCGGTTTTTAACATAATCCGGAAGGTTTATTCGGGCGCTTCGCAGTCCCTTGTATCTAAAAAGAAAAAAGAAGATGTATCCGATACATCTTCTTTTTTGTCTTTTATAAGGTAATCAGTGCGGGTGATAGGACTCGAACCTACACGCCTCACGGCACCAGATCCTAAGTCTGGCGCGGCTGCCAATTACGCCACACCCGCAAGGGATTTTCCCGTTAAGCGGTGCAAAGATAAGAAGTTTTCTTGGTTTTACAAGTAAAAGTTCAAAGAAAGTTATTCGCTGACTGCCGGAGTCCATTCCCCTTTAAGGAAAGCCCGGGCTTTTTCGATGATAGTGTCTATATGCTTTGCTTCATCCGTTTCGTCCATATTGACTTTGATGTCGGGCTCTATTCCCCATTCTATCTGCTCCATGTCGGCGTTGAAATGCGGGCTGGCGGAGAAGCGTACTGTCCATCCGTTAGGCAGTTCGGAAGTGAAAGGCATGCCGGAGCCGCCACCGGTTTTGTCACCCATGATAGTGACATTGGGCAGACAGCTCATCTGATTGACGAAATCGTTGGTTGCGCTGTAGGAGCGGCGGTTGGTCAGCACTACTGTTTTCTTTTGCCAGCGTATGCTGTTGCTGGGTTCCAGTTCTATGGGGTAAGGTTCGGAGAAATCATTATGTCCCTTGCCGGTTTTGTGGCGGATATACCCGGTCAGCACTTTCTCGTTGGTGAAACGGGCGGCGATGCGTTCGGAGTTGGTTACGTTGCCACCGCCATTGTTGCGTACGTCAATGATAAGTCCGCTGCATGGGGCAAGATAGGAGAGTATCTCATCCAGGTTTCCGTTGCCTATGCCCGAAGAGAAACTCTCGTAACGCATATAGCCGATGTTGTCTTCGAATATCTTGTACTTGATACCTGCGGCAGTGCGGTAGTCGGTACTCGCCTTGCCCAGATAGAAGTCTTCCACAATGTCTTCGCGGAAGTTGCGCGGATAGTCCTGATACCAGGCATCGTAATACGAAACATTGTGGGCGGAAGCTAAGTTTACATGCCCGTCCTGCAGTTCGTTCAACATGTTTCCCAATACTTCAAACAGGCCTTCGCTGCTCATGCTGCCGGTAATCAGCCTGCTGTATTCGTCGTGTATGGCATCCCAGTCTATCTGTTTGTATTTCAGGAAGCAGTACTGCTCGTCGATAATCTTCCAGAGGGCCTCAAAGTTTCCCTGCGGAGAATTGGCAACTTCGTCTTCGCGGATGCAACTGCCCAGCAAAGGAAGCACGGCAATCAGAACCATTATATTTTTCAGAAACCTTACCATCTTGTCATTCTTCATTTATCACTCCGCTTCTTTATTTCTTTCTCTTGTTTTTCAATAAATACAGCTCCTTCACGAATCCCACCATGAATACGTGCGAGTAGGTGTGTGTCTTTATATCGTTCACGTGTGACTGCTGCGCGTCCCATATATAAGCGAAACGCATTTTGGCACGTCCCACCGGAAAGTCTGCCGTAAGCATTTGCCGCAGTGACGGCTGGTTGTGCAATGAGGTGAATTTCACCACTCCGCTGCTGTTGCCCAACGAGAAGATTTCGTAATAGGATTGCCCGTAGTGCGGTGAGAACATAACGCCCATTAACGGCAGATTGACCTGGTAGCGCAGTGTCAGCGGATAGTTCTTTATGCGTAAGTTCCAGATGGCCATGCCCGATACGTCCAGATTGATATAGGCGCGTGCCGATGCCGGATTGTTGGTATTGCGCAGGTTGTAGACAAAACCGCCGTTCAGGTCGGCAAGACCGCCGGCGAGCAACTTGAAATTGCCTGTAATGGGGAAGTTGTAGTGCAGGCCGTAGTTCCAGTTTGCCAGTGCGGAGAATGTATTGTTGTTATCCGCTTTGTTGCGGGTATATCCCAAATCGGCCTGAAAGAAACTCTGTAGGGAGAGCCTGCCATCCATCCATCTGGTCATGCGCATGCTTTCGCGCGAGACGCGGAAATCAATTCCGGTGTATTCCAGGGGAGACAGATAAGTGTCGAATACATTCGTAAAACCTACGCCGTACATGGTGGCGCGAGTTACGAGGCGGCTCTGTTCCAAACCTTCCGCTGTGGCGGGAAGCTGTGCCTGCATGGCACTGCTGCATAACAGCAGTACCGTACAGATAACCGGTATTATCGGTTTAGGTAGTTTCATGTTCCTTGCTGTCATCATTATCGGAGAACAATTTCATTTGTCCGGTCAGCTCGTCCAGTATGTCGCTTTCACTCTTTCCGTGGTCCGGGTCCAGAATTTCGGGTTCTTCCTCATTCTTGCTTTCCGGGATTTGCGGAGTTTCCGGCTGGCGGGTAGGTTCTAACTCGTTGATAGTTTCCAGCGTATAGGTAGTCAGTCGCTTGCCTTTCGCCTTGAAACCTTTTACGGCGATAAATTCGTCTGCATCGACCACCAGCGGTTCGCGGAATTTGTCATGCCCGCCGAATACGACTTCCAGTCGGGGATAGTATTCATCGGTCAGCAGGATGAGGCGGTTATTCTTGTTTTCGCCCAGGTAGTTCTGCTTGCGGCTGCTTGCTTCAAAGCAGAATCGCTTGATGTACGGATACCCCTGCTGGTCGGCATCATAAAGGACTGCCGTCCACACCTTGTTCGGGTCATATTTCTCCAATACCCGTATATTGTCTTCGTAGTGGTTGTTCACATCGAAATTGCTGGTGTAGAACTCGCCGTTGTTCAGCACTATCAGGATTTGCTCGTCGCTTTGGAACTCACCGAGGTATTCTCCGCGGTTGTCGTAGTTGAGGCGCAGGACATCTTGGTCGAACCATACTTTCCGTCCGCCCAATGTGGAACCGCCGCGCTGCTTCAGGGCTATCTTATGAACCGGGTTACGGGTAAGTATATTACCCATGGCCTGACGTCCTTTGATGTTTATCTGGCTGAAATCTTCTTCAAAGATGATGCGGCGTATGCGCGGATTGGGCTTGAGCGTCACTTTGATGATTTCGGCCTCACCGTTGGGATTGGCTGTGAAATACACGATGCGTGAGTCGGGTGTGCCTTGTGTCACGTCGTATTCGCGGTCGCGCACTACGGAAGTCACGGCGAAACGCTTGATATAATGCGTGCCTTCTTTCCCGTCGCGGTAAACAACGTTGTAGATGGTACGTTTGTCGTTCTTCTTGAAGACATTGGCATAGAGTATGTTCTTGCCTACGAATTTCTTGTCTGCTACCGGAGTGATGATGTAACGTCCGTCGCGGAAGAAGATGATAACATCATCGAGGTCGGAGCAGTTGGCTATGAATTCATCTTTCTTCAGGCCGGTACCGATGAAACCCTCTTCGCGGTTGATGTACAGTTTTTCATTGGCTTCCACCACTTTGGTAGAGTCGATGGTGTCGAAGTTGCGTAATTCGGTACGGCGCGGGAAGGCTTTGCCGTATTTCTCTTTCAGCATGCGGAACCAGTCCACCGTATATTCCACGATATTTGCCAGGTGGCGGTCTATCTCCTCGATGTCCGCTTTCATGCGGGCAATCAGCTCTTCTGCCTTGTCGGAGTTGAACTTGAGGATACGTGCCATTTTTATCTCCATCAGTTTGAGGATATCCTCTTTGGACACCTCACGGATAAACGTGGGATAATAAGGTGTCAGACGCTCGTCGATGTGTTCGCAGGCGGCATCCATGTTCTTGGCCTGTTCAAATTCCTTATCCTTGTAGATACGTTCTTCGATGAATATTTTCTCCAGCGATGAGAAGTGCAGGCTTTCCAGTATCTCGTTCCTGCGTATTTCCAGTTCCCGGCGCAATAAGGCCAATGTGTTGTCCACCGACTTCTTCAGTACATCGCTTACGGTGAGAAAGTGCGGTTTCTGCTCGTCGATGACGCAGCAGTTGGGCGAGATGCTGACTTCACAATCCGTAAAGGCGTAAAGTGCATCAATCGTCTTGTCCGATGATACGCCGGGTGCGAGATGGACTAATATCTCCACGCTTCCGGAAGTAAGGTCTTCTACTTTCTTTATCTTGATTTTTCCCTTTTCGCTTGCTTTAACGATAGAATCACAGACACTGGCCACCGTTTTTCCGTAAGGTATCTCGCGGATGACGAGTGTTTTGTTATCCACCTTTTCAATCTTGGCACGTACTCGTACGGCTCCACCGCGTTCACCGTCATTGTACTTCGATACATCAATATTGCCGCCTGTCTGGAAATCGGGATAGAGCTTGAATTCTTCCTTATGCAGGTATTTTACGGATGCGTCGCAAAGTTCATTGAAGTTATGCGGTAATATTTTGGAAGAAAGCCCCACGGCAATACCTTCCACACCCTGTGCCAGCAGCAAGGGGAATTTGACGGGCAGCGTCACCGGTTCCTTGTTTCGTCCGTCGTACGACAGTTTCCATTCGGTTGTTTTGGGGTTGAATACTACATCGAGTGCAAATTTGGAAAGGCGCGCTTCGATGTAACGGGGGGCGGCTGCGCTGTCTCCCGTAAGAATATTCCCCCAGTTTCCCTGGCAGTCGATGAGCAAATCCTTCTGGCCGAGTTGCACCAGTGCGTCACCGATGCTGGCATCACCGTGCGGGTGAAACTGCATGGTGTGTCCCACGATGTTTGCCACCTTGTTATAGCGTCCGTCTTCCATGCGCCGCATGGAGTGCAGGATACGCCGTTGCACGGGTTTCAGTCCGTCCATGATGTGGGGTACGGCACGTTCCAGGATTACGTACGAGGCATAATCCAGGAACCAGTTCTGATACATGCCGCTCAGTTGGTGCTTGACGTTTGCATCATTGGTATCCGCAGGTTTATAATCCGAATGCCCTTCGCTCCCCTTCGGGAGTTCTTTATCCAAATCATCTTTTGTTCCTTCAAAGTCTTCGCTCATATTTGTTCGGGAGTTGTCTATTCATGAATAACCGCCGGTTGGGCAGTTGCAGGCAAAAATACGAAATTTATCGGGAAAACAGGCAAATTGCATTAAAAAAGGAGCAAGGAAGTCGTTTCTGATTTTCTTTATTCGCAATAAAAGTTTATCTTTACAGCCGGTTTGGTATGTACGACACCCGGGTGTTGAACATACCGACACCCGGATGTCGGACATACTGAGACCCGGGTGTCGGATGTGCTGACACCCGGGTGTCGTACATGTTTATAATACTAACGTGAAAAATTAATGGTACTGTCATGACTATACCCTATCTGGTAAGAAAGAAAGCGGACTTATCGTCCGGCAAGAGGAAGGAACAATGGTACGCCGTTCAGAAGAAATTGCAGGAACGCGGCGGAGTGGATTTAACGAAACTGGCGGAACTGCTGTCCAAGCGCAGCCATTTTCCACAGGGGATGATTATGGGTATCCTGTCGGAATTGGGAGATACGATTGAGGATATTCTCAGCATGGGACAGTCGGTGACCATTCCCAACCTGGGGACGTTCCAGACCGCTCTTACCAGCCCCGGGTTTGACCGCCCGGAACAGGTGATGCCCGGCAAGGTGAAGCTCTCACGCGTGTATTTTGTGGCAGACCGCGGGCTGACTGCACGTTTGAAAGAGGTACAACCGTTTAGGATACCTTTCAGTCTGTATGTTCCCGAAAGTCAGTTGACGCCTGCAATGCGGCGGGCGGACAAGAATCAAAAGACGGGCGAAGAATAAGATAAATTAATACCCCCGTTGCCCTACATATAAGATAAATCCCTATCTTTGTGGCGCTTTTTAACTGAACAAAGATTTCAAATTAATTAAGATACAATAAAAAATGGCACAGGAAGACGTTTTTAAGAAACTCGTATCACACTGCAAGGAATACGGATTCGTGTTCCCTTCCAGCGACATCTATGACGGACTGGGAGCCGTATACGATTACGGTCAGATGGGTGTGGAACTGAAAAATAACATCAAACAATACTGGTGGCAGAGCATGGTGCTGCTGCACGAAAACATCGTAGGCATCGACTCGGCTATCTTTATGCACCCTACAATCTGGAAAGCAAGCGGACACGTGGATGCGTTCAACGACCCCTTGATTGATAACCGCGACTCGAAGAAGCGTTATCGTGCCGATGTATTGATTGAAGACCAGCTTGCCAAGTATGACGACAAGATAAACAAGGAAGTGGCGAAGGCCGCCAAGCGTTTCGGTGAGGCTTTCGACGAAGCACAGTTCCGCAGCACGAACGCCCGCGTACTGGAGCATCAGGCCAAGCGCGACGCTTTGCACGAACGTTTTGCCAAAGCGCTGAACGACAACAATCTTGAAGAGCTTCGCCAGATAATCCTGGACGAAGAAATCGTTTGCCCTATCAGCGGTACGAAAAACTGGACGGAAGTCCGCCAGTTCAACCTGATGTTCACTACCGAAATGGGTTCCACTTCGGAAGGTGCGATGAAGGTTTACCTCCGTCCGGAAACGGCTCAGGGTATTTTTGTGAACTATCTGAACGTGCAGAAGACAGGACGTATGAAGATTCCTTTCGGCATCGCACAAATCGGTAAGGCTTTCCGTAATGAAATCGTTGCGCGCCAGTTCATCTTCCGTATGCGCGAGTTCGAGCAGATGGAAATGCAGTTCTTCGTAAAACCGGGCACTGAGCTCGACTGGTTCAAGACTTGGAAGGAAACCCGTTTGAAATGGCATAAGGCGCTGGGATTCGGCGACGACCATTACCGCTATCACGACCACGACAAACTGGCCCACTATGCAAATGCCGCTACCGACATCGAGTTCCTGATGCCGTTCGGCTTTAAGGAAGTAGAGGGTATCCATAGCCGCACCAACTTCGATTTGTCCCAGCACGAGAAATTCTCCGGCAAGAACATCAAGTACTTTGACCCGGAAACCAATGAAAGCTATACTCCGTACGTTATCGAAACCTCTATCGGCGTAGACCGTATGTTCCTTAGTATCATGTCGGCTTCTTATTGTGAGGAGCAACTGGAGAACGGAGAAACCCGCGTGGTGCTGAAATTGCCTGCTGCGCTGGCTCCGGTGAAACTGGCGGTTATGCCGCTGGTGAAGAAGGACGGTCTGCCCGAAAAGGCTCGTGAGATTATCAACGACCTGAAGTTCCACTTCCACTGCCAGTACGACGAGAAAGACAGCATCGGCAAGCGCTACCGCCGTCAGGACGCTATCGGTACGCCATACTGTGTAACCGTAGACCACCAGACGTTGGAAGATAACTGCGTAACGCTGCGCAACCGCGATACGATGCAGCAGGAGCGTGTGGCTATCTCCGAACTGAACAATATCATTGCAGACCGCGTAAGCATTACGTCTTTGCTGAAAACGCTGCAATAAGATAAAATGTATTTTGTTTGTCCCTGCCGTTCAGAGCGTAGCGAAAAAGCTGTGCCCTGAATGCCGGGAGACAAATGCCGAATAATAGTAATCCCGTAATTTATAATCAGATGAAGAGACCGTTCCTTTTGTTTTTACCCTTCTTGCTGTTCATAGCAGGTGCGTTTGTGGCTTGCGAAGAAGTGGAGGAGGCCGGAAAATATGATAACTGGGTACCGCGTAATGAAGCTTTTATTGATTCCATAAAAGGTAAGACCGGCGATAATATCGTGGCTTCGCTTGAAGATGCCGAAAAGATGGAGATTGGCACGTTGTATGCCATATCTGTGCCGACCAGCGGTACCGGGGTCAATGGTACTTTACGTCCTCAGTATGTGTATTGCAAGAAGTTGTGGAAAACAGATAGCGGGGCATACCCGTTGTTCACGGAAAAGGTAAGCGTTTTCTATCGTGGTACTTTCATTACCGGAGAAAAGTTCGATGGCAATTTTGACGGTTTTGGAGCGACAGACCGCGAAATTCCGTTGCCTTTATCAGATCCCTTGTCCGAAAACTCTCCCGAATCCAAATGGCCTACGGCGTTTAATTCTCCTTCCGAATTTGTGGTATCCGAAGTTATTGCGGGCTGGACATGGGCTTTGCAATATATGCGGGTCGGTGAGCGTTGGATGCTGTATATTCCCTGGCAGAGCGGATATGGTGCAAGCGGCAGTTCATCCGGTGATATTCCCGGTTATACGTCATTGACTTTTGATGTATGTTTGGAAGGAATTGCAGACTGATTGATTGGATATAAAAACAGAAAAGGTGGTAAAGTTTGTTCTTTATCACCTTTTTCCGTTTATATGCGTGTCATATGTCTTTTCTAAATCTTTTTCCTGAGGGCTTTCGCCCATATTTTATAGCCTTCTTCTTTCAGGTGTAATCCGTCTGTTGTCAAATCGGCACGTAATACATTGCTTCCTTTTTCGGTGAATAAAGGGAAGAGATTAATGTACGTCAGGCCCTTTTCTTTGGCAAGTGCTTCCAGTTGTTTGTTGATTTCGGGTATCATATTTGTCTTGCCTGCCAGTCTTTTATAACGGCCGAAACTTTCGTTGATAGGAAGCAGGCTTTGCAGGTAAAGCCTGGTGTCGGGAGACTCTTTCCGGATGCGCTCTACCGTCATGCGAATCATACCGGCGATGCTGTCGGCTGTCAGGTCGTGCGAAACATCGTTTACGCCAATAAGCAGGAATAGTTTGGCAGGTTGTCCTGGCAATATCTGGTGCAGGCGGTCGTACACACCCATTACCTCATCGCCGATGATGCCGCGGTTGCGTACGTGCTTGTTGCCAAGGCGGGCGGCCCAGTCACCACCGTTTTCCGTCAGGCTGTTACCCAGCATGACTATATCTTTGCTGCCGATGGCAGGTTCGTCCATGAACTGGAGAAAACGTTTGTAATAATGGTCCGTATATGTGCGCGGAGCGGGATACAGAGAGGCTGCCACTGCGTTGGCTACCAGTGAACGCAGGCGTACCACGCTGTGTCCGTCTTCCGGATGCACGGCGTTAGTCAGCAGGATTACAGACGTGTCATTGTCGGGGTCGATTACGACAGATGTACCGGTGTAGCCCGTATGCCCGTAGGTATTCGGACCGAAGAAATCGCCGGCATTGGATGCGTAGGGGCTACATACATCCCAACCCGGTGAGCGGCCCAGATCTGCTGTAGCACGGGGTACGGTGCGCATGGTCTTTACGCCTTGCGGGCTGAGAATGCGATGTCCGTTCCACTCTCCGCCATTTTGCAGGGCAGCGCAAAGTATGGCAATATCTTCGGCGCAGGAGAATACGCCTGCATTGCCGCTGATGCCGCCGTTGAGAATGCGTGCAAGCGGGTCGTGCACCTGTCCGCAAAGAACCTGTCCGTCGGGTTGTTTCTCTGTCGGAGCAATGTTCTCCGGTAGAGGAACGGTATTTATCCACTTGCCGTTCTTGTCGCGTAGGCAAGGGAGATAATCGGTATGCTTCATGCCCAGTACGTCGAAGACGTTTTCACGGGCAAAGTCGCGCAAGGATTGTTCGCTGACGGCCTCTATGATGTGTTGCAGGGTGATGAAGTTTAGGCAACTGTACTGAAAGCCGGTTTGCGGCTTGAAATCGCGTTTGCATCCGGCGATGTACTCCATCAGCCCTGCCGGGTTGGGAGAACCGTATTTCTGTTCCAGCTCCGCAGCCGGGGCATAAGGCGGGAGTCCGGAACTGTGTGTCAGCAAATCGGCTATGCGGATCACCTTTTTGTCTTTTCCGTCTTCGCTCTCCCAGTCCTTGAAGCCGGGGATGTAGCGGCTTACAGGGTCGAGCAGGCGTATCTTTCCGCGTTCTGCCAGAATCATGGAGCATACGGCTGTGGATATGGACTTGCTGCAGGATGCCATATCGAAAACGGTATTTACGGTCATAGGTTCCGTGTCCGGATAAATCCGTTTGTTGCCGTATGCCTTCAGATAGGCCATTTTACCGTTACGTACCACTGCAAGTACGGCGCCGGGAATCTCTTTGCCGGCGATGGCCGTTTCAATGGCTTCATCGGCATACATCAGTTTGCGGGAATCCAGTCCCGCCTGTTCGGGAGCTACCCGCTGCAAAGGCTGTGCGGTGGCTGCCTGCAGACCGAACAGAAGTACAAGGATACTGGTAAGTGTTTTCATATCTTGTTTGCTATAAGTGGATTTTCGGACAGAAGAACCGGGAACATAAACAGTGCGGAAGATGCCGCATGCGGCAAGGCAGAGTCTGTTCTTCCGTTCTTTTGTTCTTCTGTCTGAAAACCGGGTGAGATCTCTGTGTGCTCTGTAGTGAATCTGCCAATTGTCATTCTTTGGCCCGGTAAGCGTCTGCCGCTTTCTTCACCGAGCCGTGCATCAGCAGGAGCGCCTTGGCTTTTCCGTAGTCAAGCCCCAGTTCCTCGACCAGCATACGCGTGCCACGATCCACCAGTTTCTTGTTGCTGAGCTGCATATTCACCATCTTGTTGCCTTTCACACGACCCAACTGTATCATTACGGAAGTGGTAATCATATTCAGAATCATCTTCTGTCCTGTACCCGACTTCATGCGTGAGCTTCCCGTAACGTATTCAGGTCCTACAATCATCTCGATAGGTACATCGGATTCCGCAGCCATTGGCGAATCGGGATTGCTGGTGATGCAAGCCGTCAGGATGCCATGCTCGCGGGCTTCGTGCAGCGCACCGATAACGTAGGGGGTTGTGCCGGATGCCGCTATGCCGATAACCGTATCCTTGTCCGTAATATTGCGTTCCACCAGCTCTTCCCAGCCGCGTTGCATGTCGTCTTCCGCATTTTCCACGGGATTACGCAGGGCGGTGTCTCCGCCGGCTATCAGACCGATAATCAAGGTAGGCGGCATGCCGAATGTCGGTGGTATTTCGGAGGCGTCGAGCACGCCGAGGCGGCCGCTTGTGCCGGCGTAAGGGCGATATTGAGGTGGATGATCATCATTCTGTAGAGGATATCGGGATTTGTCTGGGACAGGCGTTTGCCGATGCGCTGGGCGAGGGCAGAGGAATTGCCCGTTACGGGGACATCACTCTGCCGATGGATGAAGCGCTGATTCTGGCGGCGGTTGACCTTGGCGGCAGAAGTCATCTGGAATACGGCTTGGAAATTCCGACGGAAAAGGTTGGCACGTTTGATACGGAATTGGTGGAGGAATTTTTCATTGCCTTTGTGCGAAATGCAAAGCTGAATCTGCATCTATTGCAATTCAGAGGAAAAAATTCCCATCATATTATAGAAGGAGCCTTCAAGGCAACGGCGCGCGCCTTAGCAAAGGCAGTCGCGGTGCAGAAGGATTATGCGGATGAAATTCCATCCACAAAGGGGGTGCTTTGATGATTGCGATTATTGATTACGGTGTGGGGAATCTGTTTTCCCTGCAAAGCTCTCTGAAATTCATCGGGGCAGACGCGGAGGTCACAAATGATATTGCCAAAATCAAGGCGGCGGATAGAATCATCCTGCCCGGCGTGGGTGCGTTTGCGGATGCGATTCGGAAGCTGCGTGAAAGCGGCATGGAGCAGGTTGTTCTGGAGGAGGCGGCAAACGGCAAACCCTTGCTTGGCATTTGCTTAGGGATGCAGATGCTTCTGGAAAAAAGTTACGAATATGGCGAGCATGCAGGCTTAGGCTTGATTGGCGGCAGTGTAAAGCCCATTGCGCCTATGATTGGGGAAGGGCTGAAGGTGCCGCATATTGGGTGGAATCGGCTGATTTTCCCGAAGGACAGAGAAAAATCTAAGCTGTTCCAATACATCAATGAGGGCGACTGTGTCTATTTTGTTCATTCCTACGCGGGCGCGGATTGTGATGCCTTTGTTTCTGCGAGAACGGAATACGGCGCAGAGCTGACAGCGGCGGTGGAGCGCGGCAATGTATACGGCACGCAGTTTCATCCCGAAAAAAGCGGCGAGGTCGGCTTGCAGATTCTGAAGGCATTTTGCGAATTGTAAGAAAGGGGGAAAGATTCTATGGAATTATTTCCTG
>ENA-UESJ01000919-UESJ01000919.1-human-gut-metagenome-genome-assembly--contig:-NODE-919-length-14755-cov-5.963347_pt1 | contig 14755 bp, 14 predicted proteins | sample MGYA00243000_ERZ508001 | MGnify/ENA primary metagenome ERZ508001 (study PRJEB26167, sample SAMN06115479) | human gut metagenome | host: Homo sapiens | place: China:Chongqing | collected 2015-03-03... | reverse complement strand
ATTCCGACCTTCGCACCGGAGCATTTTGCCAGAGTGCGTCAGGTGGATACCATGAAGAGAAAACAGTTCGGACCAAGGTGGAAAGTGAATTTTCCGTCAGAATAGCAGGAACCCGGGATAATTCCCGCGCTTATCGTCCCGTCCTTTTTAGTTCTGACCACGGTTACCTGCCCCATATTCTCAGGAAGTCCTGCAACGCTCACCGTTATATCCTTGTCAGTTGACCACCTGTACGAAACTCCGGTATCGGGAAGCGTTTCAGCCCCAGCCTTTTCTATCGTGAACTTCCAGCTGTCGGCGGTAAGACCGGAAACCGCCTTATAGTTGCTGCCTTCGGCAGCGTCTATCTTAAATGTATACGTTCCTGCACTGAAAGGCTCTGCTTCCTTGCCGCTCTCACCGTAATACTTTACGGTGATTTCGCCCGCGCCCGTAATGCCGGGCTTAGCCGTAACCGTGACTGCCTTTTCGGTGTTGCTGAACACCATATCCGCAGGGAGTGCAACGTTAAAGTCAGCCACCGTCAGCGCCTTCTTGCCGACTGTTACAATAAAGTCCTCAGAGTAATCATCGGGGAAATAATCAGACCCCTTATAAATGAGCTTGTATGTTACATCGCCCGCAGCTTCCGCCGTATCCTCAAACCTGTTGGCTACAACGATAATTGTTTTGCCGCCAACCTCTGCATTGAACGTACCCGTGGTATCCTCAACGGAAACATCGTCGCCATAATAGTCATTCCTGAAAAGTATCAGCGCCTTTGTTGTGAACTCAATGTCGTCACCATAAACAGGAGCTTCATCGCCGGAACGGTTCAGCTCAAGCTTTGCGGTGTACTTAACGGACGGCACATAGGTGCTTTCCTTGAACGAGGGGTAGTATGCAACTCCGTTTTCCGCGTCGTTGGGCAGCTTCTCCCAGATGTCGTCGGTAAGGTTCATCTTTGCAAGTGCGCCGTAAGACGTCATTTCAAGGGTTGTAAGAGCCGTGCCGCTTTCTTCTTCGTCAAATTGGCAAACCTCATTGTTGTAATAGCAATTTTCAGAGGGAGAAAGACTGATCAGCCCCACTGTGATATTACTGAGTGCTGTACCTACAAAGTAGCAGGATTTCAGCTCAGAACCCTCTTTGCCAAGCGCAGCGATACCGCCGACATTGCCATTCATGGCTTCAACATTTGCCAGGGCAAAGCAGTTGCTGATCGTTCCGTTATTACGACCGCAGACAGCGCCGGTATTGTTTGCACCGCCATTAATTTTTCCATCAAAGGAGCAGCCGTAAATCGTACCGTCGTTTACTGCGCAGATACCGCCGGAATAATTACTCATGCTGCTTCCGGCAGAACTGTCAATATTGCCCTTGACCGCAAGGTTAATGATAGTACCCTTGTTTGTGCCAAACAGTCCACAGGTGCTGTCGTCTGTCAGGGTTACCGTGTGACCGTTGCCGCTGAACCTGCCGCTGAACGTACCCGTACTCAGGCTCGTCGGAATGACATCATTAGGCGCCAGGGAATAAGCAAGGGTTATATCGTCGCCGAGAACGAAATTTTCAGACCACTTCACATCCGACTGCCAACAGGTACGAAAAGCATCTTCAGAGCTGATAAGGATGTAGGGCTGCCAGTCGTCGCTGCCGCCTGCGCAGGCGAAGTTAAAGACATCGCTGCTGACGCCTCCGGATTCGCCGAAGCACTTAAGGCTCATATAATAGCAGGTTTTTGTGCCGAATTTGCCGTCTTTTGCATCGGGTGTAACAACAACTCCCTTTGCTGCATTCCAGATATCGGGGTCGAAGCTGCCGATATTATCGCCGCAAAGGAACTCGGTATTGTAGGAGAAATTATCGCCTCTATTGGTTATGGCACCCCCGCTATTGATAAGGTTTATTGACCCACTGACATCCATGTCAAACCGGCAATGGCTCAATTCTGGGCTGCCGCCATAGGAAACGTTGGCGCCATATCCGCAGATACCGCCGACAATTGCAGAGCCTGTGAAACCGCTGACCTTGCCAACGCTAACACAGTACACTACTACAGGGTCTTTACCACACATTTCTCCGCAAATGCCGCCTATATAATCCTTACCGCTTACATCAGCCGAGTTAAAGCAGTTGGATATTGTTGCATAGTTTGTGCCGCATATACCGCCGACTTTGCCTTTACGCTGCGTGGTCGCCGATTGCTTTACTTCACCGTCAAAGGAGCAGCTATAGATCGTGCCTTCATTCTTTGCGCAGATACCGCCGATATACTCCTCGCCGGTAACTTCGCCGCTTACAGCGAGGTTCATTATCAGACCATTGTTCGTTCCGAACAGGCCGACCAAATCATCATCATAATTCACACTGATATTACTGATGGTATGACCGTTGCCGCTGAACTTTCCCGTAAAGGAAGTGCCGCTCTTATAGGCTATGGGACGATAACTATTGCCGCCAAAATCGATATCTTGGGCGAGAACGTAGTTTCCGGAAAGATCATCGTCAATTTTCCTGAAATCTTCAACCGTTTCAATATACTTAAACTCCTGCCAGTCCGGGGTGGAGTCAGTGCTGAAATTATAGACTTCGACTTCTCTTGCAGCAGCAGAACCAACGCCGTTAAGGCTCGGATATGTATAGGATTTTGCCGCGAATCTGTCGGCTGCGTCTTTATCGGCTATACCTCCAATGCTGCCCACGTTCCAGACGCTGCCGTCGAAGCCATCAGGGAGCGAACCGCCGCAAAGCTCGGCAGTGGTTTTGTAGTAAACTGTAGTATTATTTCTAAAACCGCCGAAAAGCTCTTTGGGGCACACATCGCTGTCGCTATAGCAGTTTTCCAGCGAAGCGCCAGGTACATTCATGACGCAAATGCCGTAACCCCTTATTACGCTGCCCTCTTCAGAGATCTTGTCTTCAGCGATCACCGCTCCGAGATTCAGGCAGGTTTTAATTTTGCCATAATTGTTGGTGTTTATTCCGCTTGCAGAGGAGGAACCCTCGAGCGTGCCGGTATTATAGCAATCCTGTACGACGCCAATTCCTCTATTGATGTAAACAATACCTGCGCTGGTTGCGCCTTTTACTGACGCGTTACTAAAGCACCGGCTGATAGTACCGCTGTTTTCCATGCAGATACCGCCGAGCTGACCGCCGTTGGGGTTGGAGCATATGATAGTTCCGCTCAACACGCCGCAGCCCTCAATGGTTCCGCTGTTGAACGCGCATACTCCGCCTGCGTTCATAGTTGTTGTGATATCTATCTTCTCAAGGTAAAGGTTTTTGATCTCGCCGCTGCTGTATGAAAACAGACCCCTGTTGTCACCACCGCCGACCGTCAGATTACTTATAGTATTCCCGTTGCCGAAAAGCTTTCCGGCGAACTGGCTGTCTTTCGTCCCTATCGGCGTCCACTCTTTGCCGCCGAGGTCGATGTCTGCGGTAAGCTCAAAGTATGTACTCTCATAGGTTTCTCCACCGCTCACCATCTTCGCGAGATTTGCAAGCTCCCCGGCGCTCGATATCTGATAGGGCGCGCCCTGGGTGCCGTCGCCGGCTGCAAATTCCGCCGCCGATTCGATCCATGTTTCCGCGCCTGCCGTTTTCTGCGGAATGATAAACAATACCGCTGCGATAAACAGCAGCAGTCCTGTTCCGACTGAAATCAGCCGATTTCTTGTTTTTGTCATATGTACCTCCAAACGTCCGGTCTGCCGGGCAGAGCCCTTTTATCCAAACCATTTCCTTATATTATACTGGAATTTTTCAGATTTGTCAATCACTTCATAAGAATTTGCACCCGGATTTTACAAATTCTGTTCTGGAGCATTTCAAGCATTTTCCGGACTGCCGCTATCGGCAATTCTGATAAATAATTCCCCGGAAATCCTTTTGATTTTTGCCGATATCGGTATATAATATACTAAAGGAAAAGCCGAACAAAACGAATTATGCCCGTTCAAACTGGCGTACTCACGGGTCTGATTTTGTTACGCTGCGCCTTATTCAGCGCCCCCAAATGAGTTGATGTCATGAAATATAGCAAGCCGCAGAGCTGTGGAACCTGTCCGAACGCAGCGTCCGGAATTACTGCGCACAAGGGCGCATAGATGGCGCGTTTCTGACCGGAAAGACATGGGATATCCCTTAGAACGCGACCAGGCCCACGTGCGCCGCGACAACAAAGAAAGCACCATCCACCCTCGCTGAAATACTCGCGGACAAAATGCATAGCGGTTGCAAAGGAGATATCTATCACAAGTTACAGGTGGAGCTGACCTACAACTCCATACAACATTGAGGGCATCCGTCTGACCGTCGGCCAGACACGTACATCTTTGAAACCAACACAATTGGCGTGCTGAAAGACGAAACCGTCAACGTGGACGACATAATTGAAACGTCCAACCACTTACGCTGCATCGACCTCATCATCGAGAACCGCAGTAAAAAGCTGTCCGAAGCGTTCACCAAGGAGCTTCACCGGGTTCTGAAATCCGGGATCTACGACAGTCGGAAAGCATGGTTCGCAGTCGGAAACTACAAGAAACAGCTGAACAAGGACGGCGGCGAAATAACGGAGCTCCCGGTGGAAGTACACGCGGGAATGCGCAAGCTGCTTTCGGGTTACGGAAACGGCCGCGTCGGGCGGCTCATCATGTTCAAGGAGTGCATGCGGTTTGGCGTTGTGCCGTTCAGCAGAGACAGGCACGCTTGATGAACCCTGTCGCACATACACACCGTCTGGTCTGATCCCCAAGCTCCTCTGCGATGAAATAATGCATTTCAACAAGCTGAGTTCAAATGTTGAAAAAAGTCTTTATCATCCCTGCTCAAACCGCCTGCGCAGCTTCTCTAAAGCCTTTTTCTCTATCCGCGAAATGTAGCTGCGCGAGATTTTGAGCTGTTTCGCTATCTCCCGCTGGGTCATCGCTTCGCAGACGAATCCACTGCCGTCACGTATCCCATACCGTTTGCAGATTATCTCCTTTTCCCGCTCGTCAAGCTCCTCATCAATATATCTGTACAGCTTCTGCGAATTTATCCTGAGCTCCGTTTCCTCCTCAATATTCACATTGCTTGCCAGTATATCCGCTATCGTCAGAGTGTTTCCCTCGCTGTCCGTTTCAAGAGGCTCGTTTATGTAGACCTCGCTTTGCTGGCGCTTTATCTTCCGAAAGTGCATTTTTATTTGGTTATCTATATGCCACCTGTGGAAACATTGACTTATATTTCCACAAGGACGTATTCCGCGTTCTGGTGCGGCTCTGTGAAAGTGGTCGGGGCTAAGAAGCCGGAGGATTCCCTGCTGTGCGCTTGTGATATGGATACGCTTACTGACGGCGAGCGGCTGAAAGTGCTCAGACTTCACGCCGGGCTGACTATCCGGCAGGCTGCGGAGGCGGTCGGAATTTGCCGGCATACGCTGATGAATTATGAGAGTGGGAGAACGGCAGTCAAAAGGAAAGTTTACACGAAGCTGCAATCATGCTACCACACTCTGTTGAGCAGTATAAAATGACAAGCAAAATACTTTAAACGAAAGTAACCATGCCCCATGACATGGTTATCTCTTTTTTAGCCGGTTACCCTATAAAGTCAATTCATAACAGCTTATTATCCAGACACCAACGCTCTGCTATATCTCTGAAACGATTATCCCTGTAAGCAAACCAATCGTCGCGTATCCCGAGATAGAAAACCGTATCCTTAAACCGCCGGAATGCTCCCTTTCCTTTTAGCGAAGCAAGCATTTTCTCCCTCATCTGCTCATAGGGACATTCCACAGCAAAATCGTGCATAATACGGTATTCGTGTATATCATACTGCGTGGGGAGCAGAATGTAATCCTTCCAGTTTACTTCAATATCTTCTAGTGTGCTTTCATCAAGAAATTCCGGATCACGGCAGATTATTTCACCGGTGGATTTTCTGTATAAAAATTCGTTATCGTCAGAAACCTGCTCCAGTTTTTCTGCGATACGGTCTATCAATTCTCTGCTCATCAGTAACCTCCGTTCTGCTCCGGCGCTTCACCGGAAACACGCACTACCTCCGCCTTTTCGGCAGACTCGTTCAGCTCCCGAAGCGCCTTGCAGGAGATCTGCCGTTCCTCGCCAAAGTCGAAAATGTAAAGGAATTTCTGCCCCATGCTTAGCGCCTCGCACAGCTTGTATTCGTTGGTGTAACACTCATCTTCCTCCATATAGCTGGAATAATTTGCAGAAGCTTGCCTCCACACCCTGTTGTCCAGAAAAGAATGCATGTGCATGGTTGTCGTCAAATCAGGCATCGCTTCGTGAAGCCATTCCAGAGTTTCACCCTGCCCTATTCTGATATGGCGGTACAACCCATAACAAACGACTTTCCATTGTCCGGAACTTGATTGCTTTCTTCTTAGGCTGCTTTTTTCGAACAATTCCGCTTAGAAATCCTTAGGGTCAAGATAACGGCTGTCTGTCTCATCTCCGGTTCTCTGAAGCCATTCGTTCGGGGTGAAACCGTTGAGGAACGGGTTTCGCGTGTTGTTGTGCAGTTCGCAGTACAACCTGATAAACTCGGGAAACTTCTTTTTGTTCACATCAAGCCGCACGGAAAACTTGTTTATAAATTCCAGCGCGTCAAACGGAGAGGAATGCTCACACTTAACATTAAAAAGTATCGCAAACAGCAGATCCTCAATCACTTCATCATCACTTTTTTTAGCATTTTTTGTACAGAACTCACGCATTGCCAGAAACTGTGGGGTTTGTTCGCAGTAGAACTCATCTTCGTATTTTAGCAATACTTCCTTTTCCGGGACATAGTATGCCCTGCCCTGCTTTTCCGAGTACAGTTCAACATAGTCGTTATACTCCAGCAGGCTTTCATGTATCAGCAGGCGATTTATCGGCGTGCTTTCCGGCTGACGCTCAAATATCTCATCAAGCCCGTATATTTCAAAATAATGCCGCTCATGCCGGGTTATCTCCGCATAAGCAAGAAAATCGTCCTCGGTATACGTTTCGCTGTTCTGGCTGTTGATTATCCGAAACAGCCTTTTTAACGTAATTATCTGATAGAAATTATTTGCCGCTTCAAAGTACCGGCGAAGTTGAACCCATTCAACGGAACTTTCTGTAAAAATTCATCATCAAAATCATCAATCAAGCCTGCCGACGAACTTATAGTAAACATCAAGTTTCTGAATACGCTCGCCGTTGATTTCTTCGGGTTCGTGAACCTCAATCCGCTCTATAAGCGTGTTCAGGAGTGCCTGCGTCAGTTCGTCAATGTCTGCGTATTGCTTGATTAAATCCACGAAATTCTCGGCATTTTCGCCGTATTCACGGTTTGCCTTAATCGTTTCATTCAGTTCGGCGATTTTGCTTTCCAATTCTGTCTGCTCGGCTTCGTAGGTTGCCGAAAGCGCATTGTAATTGCGTTCGCTCACCTTTCCGTTGATGTGTTCCTCGTAGAGTTTTGCGAAAAGTTTGTCGAGTTCCACAAGGCGTTTGGCTGCCTTTTTCAGCTCACGTTCCGCCTGCCGAACGCTGTCTTTTTCGTCCTTTCCGAGCCGTTCTGCGATTGAGGAAATCATCTGCCTGTCATCATCAAGTGCCTCGTTCGCAAGCCGCCTGATGTCCTCTAAAACCGCATTGTAAAGGCTCAAAGCAGATATCCTGTGCTGCGTGCAGACGGCTTTTCCTTCCATACGATAGTTGTTGCACTGATAATCGTAATTCGCAATAATGTTGTCCGAGTTCCAAGTGCGGTTTGCCTTTGAAACCGAGAGCGCATAGCCGCAGTCGGCGCATTTCACCAGTCCCGAAAAGATGTTGTCATAAGGTCTGTCGGTTTTTCTCGCCTTTTTGCGGCTTGTAATCAAATGCTGCACAAGCTCCCATTCTTCGGGCGGAATTATCGGCTCGTGCATATTTTCTACCACAAATGTACCTGCATTTGCCGTAGGCTTCCGTTTGTGACTTTTCAGCGATATTGTCGAGCGTTTCTGCCCACGAACTGCGCCCTTGTAAACAGGGTTGCGAAGTATTTCCCGAACCGAACCCATTGACCATTTGTATGCGCTCTCGTCGGTGGTAATATACCTGTCATAGCACTCGAATTTTTCAGCGGCAGCAACCACGGGACGGGGGATTTTTTCAGCCGTAAGCCGCCTTGCAATATGCACCATTCCCACGCCGTCCTTTGCCATTTGGAAAATGTACCGAACGGTCGGCGCAAAGCGTTCATCAATCAGCAAGTGATTTTTGTCGGCAGGGTCTTTCACATAGCCGTAAGGCGCTTTTACGCCGATAAACTTGCCCTGTTTCTGCCGTATCAACAATGATGATTTTATCTTTTTTGAGATGTCCTGTGCGTACATATCGTTGAGCAGATTTTTGAACGGAGTGATGTCCATTGTAGAGCCTTTTGCCGTGTCTACACCGTCCGTAACGGCTATGTAACGCACATTGTGTTCGGGGAAGTAAACCTCCGTGTAGCCGCCTGTTTCAAGGTAATTTCGCCCAAGTCGGGACAGGTCTTTTGTGATAACGCAGTTGATTTTCCCGTCCTCAATGTCCGAGAGCATACGCTGAAAACTCGGTCGGTTGCTGTTCGTTCCGCTCCATCCGTCATCAACGTAGATTTCGCTGATTGCAAAGCCGTTTTCACGGCAGTAGCGGGTGAGCATTTCTTTCTGCGTCTGAATTGACGAGCTTTCGCTGTCCGTACCGTCGTCCTTGGATAAACGAAGATATAATGCTGTGTTGTATCGGGTCTGTCCGTTTTCCATTGTAACCTCCTTTAATGCACGGACAACCGATTTCGACTATCATCATTATACATCAATTATCCGTTTATTTCAAGTGCTTTTTGGGTGTAATTTCTCTTAATTTGCGGCATTGTTTGGCTTGTTTTCATTCTTGTTCAATTTCTTCTCGATTTGGTCCGTGATTACTCGTTTGAAAACCTCGGAGGGTTTCTGAGAGCCGCTGTAATGCGGAATTACTACGATTTTGGTATTCTGTTTCTTCAAAATTATCCTCCTTATCTTCTGTGCATTTTGCGGTTTATTGTCTGCTTAATCGGCTGTTCGGGAGTGTTTTCTTTTTTCTGCTCTGCCTCGGTTCGCTCACGCTCGGCTTTTAGGAGATTGTCGATATAGTTTCCGTCAACAATTTCCTCATAAGTCCGAATTGTCGCAGAGATTTTTGCATACTGAATTTTCAAATCAACACGCTCGCCCTCAACGGTGCAATTCTCAATCTGCTCCTGCAAACGCTCGGAAGCCTTGTAAAGCTCGCTTCGGCTGTTGATGTTGAACTCCGATAGCGTTCCCAAGCAGCTTGTCAGCCATTCAATCGTGCAGTCATTTGTGAAACTATACGGGTATTGATTGTCCTGCTTTGTGGGCGTAATGCGAAAATTCCGCACAAGTGATATATTTGTGTTAATTGCATAATAGAAAGGCTGTTGCAGTTCGCTTGCATATCGTTCTTGCATACGTTTGAACTCGTTGGGGATTTCGTTGCGTTCCTTTATTCTCTTTTTAAGAGCAGCCTCGGTGTAGTCCCCGCCCAAAGAACGCAGTCGCAAAAATCTTTGCGCATACGGCGGCTTAACTGCGGTGTACTTGTTCCGCTTGATTGCGTAGCCTTGCTTTTCCAGCAAGGATAACAATTCATCAAAGCTGTTCGCCGAGTAAACCAGCCTGTCAATATAGAATTTCAGCCTATCACGCACCGTCTGATTGTTCATAGGCTTAAAAGCGGCGGCAGCTTTCAGCACGGATTTCTCGTAATAATCGGGAACATAAATCGTGGTGTCTTCTTCAACAAACGGGCAGTTAATGTTTGTGAGCTGTTCGATTATATACTGCCGTTTTTCATCGTTGTAAATCTCCACGGGCAGGAACTGCGCCAGACTCCTGTTGCGATACTTCACCATTTCGCCGTTCGTTTCCGTAACCATTGTCCGCAGTCGGTCGTTCTGATTTATGATTTCGCCGACATCTTCATTAGATAAATTATCGGGCGGTTGTGCTCTCAGCGCATTCACACGAGCGTTGGCAGCACCCAAAATATCAGCATAACGCTTGTATTCTTCAACGGTCTTGTGGTCGTGAAATACGCCGACAATCTTTCGTGCAATGTGGTGGTTATTCAGAACATCGGTGAGTGCATTTCGCTCGGAGTTTCCCCACAAAATGATTTCGGTTTCTCTCTTGCCGTTCGCCGAAAATCCCATTTGCTGAATTGCACGTTTCATCGAAACACGAGTTGACAGACCTTGCTTTTGTCCGTAGCACACGGGGACAAAATTAATGTGTAGATGTGGAGTTGTCTCGTCAAGGTGCATTACCGCATTGAAAACTTTCAAGTTCGGATTGCGATTTTCAAATTCACGCATATATTCGTCGAGCAGTTGTTTCGCCATTTCCCAATTCTCCGAAGCAACGCCGCAGTTCTCCGAATTACCGAACATCACGATAATTTCTTGAAAGAGTTTCTCTTTTTTTCCGAGCCTGATGTGTTCATAGTAGTCGGGAATTTTCCTGTCCGAGCGGATTTGCCGAGAATTGTATTCGGCTAATGCTTCGTCAAAAAGTTCGTGATAGAGTTCACGCAAATCACGGCGAACGTAAGTTATGTTGTCGGGAGTTCGGTTTTTATCCACGTTGTCCGAGAAGAAATTTCGGTTGTTGTGTTCAACGCACCCGTTGTCCACTCGGAAAGAAACCGATAAATGCTTGGGTGTTTCGCTCATAATAAATTCTCCTTTCTGCAACTTTCATTAGTGTGGTGTTCCTGCAATCATCACCATAATTATGGGTTTGTTTATGTCCAATCATCTTCATTAAATTCACCTTTTCAAGTGTTTGCAAAACGGGTAAAACGCATTACCTATTTTGTCAATTTTCGATTTACAAAATAGTCTGCGTTAGGGGAAATATTCCCCTAAAACCCCTTATCATTGCCGCAATCATCATCTTTGTTTGCAGGGTATTGAAAACACTCCTGCAAAGAGTTTGAGCAGAATGCTCACGAACCGAAACGGTTTTGTTGATTGATAATCAGCCGTATAGTCGCTGTGTCAACTACGCCAATTTCTCGCTCCTGTCAAGTGGATAGTCGCTCTACCGAGTACGCACTTTTCAGTTTTTGTCGGGAGCATAGTCGTTTCAACGAGTTTGCACTATTTCGGTGTTGGCGTGGTGCGTAGTCGTTATGCGGAGCATTGCCGTGCGCCGCCTTTAGTCGTTCGCTGTTTCTGCCTGATGTTCGAGTTTTACCTGCTCAATCGCAGAATAGAATTTTGCCTTTTGGCTGTCGGGCATTTCCTTGCGAAGCCATCTGTTCAACGTAGGCTCTGATACTCCGAGTTTATCCGCAATCTCCCACAGAAACACGCCGCTGTCCTTTGCGGCTTTACGAACATCTACGTTCTTCTTAATCATTCTTTCACCTCCCCATTATTTGAAATATCCACTTGACAAATCATCATTATTGTGGTATTATGATAATAAAGATTGATTTCGTGGTTGTGATACTGATTATAGCATTTCAAAATCACATTGTCAAGGCATTTGTGGGATATTTTCTGTAATTCCACAAATATAGTCTTTTTATATTCAAAAGAGGAGGACTTTTAGCGTTATGGAGAGCAAAAACACCTGTGTTGAGGTATTCGGAAAACGGCTGAAAGAATTACGAAAGGCGAACGGCTACACGATTGAGCAGTTCGCCGAGGCAGTCGGGATTTCCAAAAGCACGGTAGGTTACTATGAGAATAATAACCGTATGCCTGATATTGAAATTCTCTCAAGGATTGCCGACGTGTTGAATGTATCGGCGGACTACCTTATCGGCAAGACGAACACGACCGCAACGAAAGGCAAAACTAAAACAGTCTGCGACTTCACAGGACTGTCCGACACCGCCGTTGAGTATTTATCCGAGCTTGTCAAGAACAGGGACTATGGCAAACTGTCCATAATCAATCATCTGTTCTCCGAACTCAAGCAGGACTATGCCTTCTACTGCCACGAGGAGAACGACGATGGCGAACTTGCGGAGAGTATTCTCGGAGCGTTGTTCTTATACTTCGACAAGGTGCAACTCACCAAAGACGAATGGGCGGAGATTATCCACACAGGCGACGAGAAAAAGGACGAGGTACTTGTGTCTGCGTATATGCAGTTTTTGCTTAATCAGGTGACGGAGAATACAAGGTCGAGTGCGAAGTATTTTGATGATTGCAACAAGCAGTACGAGTGATTGCAGAGTTGAAAAAGAAAATGCCCTCTCGGTGTTTGGGTGAACATCGGGAGGGCAAAATTCAGTTTCAGAGAGTATTTCTTGCAGTGCATACTAAACAGCTAAGGTAGTAGCACCGAGAGATATTATCGCTAGGACAATCTAATAATCAATAAATAGTGTAAAGCAATCACAACGATTTTGCTTGACATTTGACTCGTTGTGTGATAATATGGTATCAAAAAAACGCAAATTGAACGGAGTGATTATATGATTTCTGCCGCACTGGCTGTTCTGGAAAGCGAGGAACAGCGCAACGAATTATCCGAGATTTATGAGAATAATATATCAAACTTTTATAACATTGCCTTTCAACAGCTCCATAACAAACATGACGCCGAGGACACAATACAGGAAGCATTTCTGGCTATCGCAAAAAATCCCGGACCATTCTTTGATGTTGCCGTGAATAAACGAATATCATACATAAATGTTATAATTAGAAATACCGCATACAAAATGCGGGACAAAAAACATAAGGTTTCCGAGAATGAAATTGTTCTTGATGATACAATCATTGATGAGCAAATATCGGTTGAAGATATGATGTTAAGCAACTATTCTTGTGACAAATTGTTGGAATTTATCGGAACTCTTCCCGAAGCAACAAAAGCTGCTGTTTACCTGAAAATGCACCTTGGCTTGAAGAACGGAGATATTGCCAAAACACTTGGAATATCACAAGACGCTGCAAAGAAAAGAGTGGCAAGGGGAATGAAACAAATCAGAGAGTATATGGAGGGTTTGAATGATGAATAAGTGTTATTCTATCGGCGATTTAATGTCTATGTACTATGAGAGAGAATTTGCTGCTGTTGAACAAATGCCCATTCCCAAGTTGTCTTCAAAGCATAACAGAAAAATGAAAAAAGCGTTCCGCATTTTTGCCGAAAACAGAATGTCAATAAATAATCAACCAATGAAAACCGTGACCGGCAGACAGATAAGTTTAAGAAAACGTATTATTTTGGCGGTAATTATTGTTGTTCTTCTGGCTTTTGTTACAGGTAGCGTTATTGTTTTCGTTTCAAGCGGATTTAGAGGTACGGTTTACAACGATAATACACGGATTTTTGCCTTCGATGTCGGAGGCAGTCCGTCTGTAATTGAAGAACAATATATGCTTTCAGTTGTGCCGGAAGGATTTGAATTGTGTGAGTATGAGGCAAATGATATCTATGTGTATTCTTTGTACAAAAACTCCGAAAATCAAACACTGGCTTTCCAGCAAACTGTAAAAAGCAAATTTCATCCACATATCAACAGAGCCAGAGACACCATCACAAAACGAAAATACAACAACAGAGCCAGAAACACCATCACAAGACGAAAATACAACAACAGAGCCAGAAATTCAATTAAAAGGTGACACAGAATATAATTTACAATATGGAAAAAAATTTGAAGAGCCAGGATTTACGGCAATTGATAATAAAGATGGAGATGTTACTGAAAAAGTAACTGTAAACAAAGTAGAAAAAGACAGTAATAATTTTGAAGAGCACTACACAGTTACAGATTCATCAGGAAATAAAGCAGAAACAGTTAGATACGTTAAAATTATAGATACAACAGCTCCAGTAATAAAATTAAAAGGCGCATCAGTTGTTAGTATAATAACTGGAAATAAATACACAGAGCAAGGAGCAACAGCAACAGATAATAAAGATGGAGATGTATCAAAAGACATTAAAATTTCTGGAGATGTTGACACATCAAAAGATGGAACATATATTGTAAAATATACAGTAACAGATTCAAATGGAAATACGGCAACAGAAGAAAGAAAAGTAATTGTAAGCGAAAAAGCAACAACAGGAATAATATATTTAACATTTGATGATGGACCAAGCACAACAATAACTCCAAAAATATTAGATGTTTTAAAAGAAAAAGGTGTTCATGCAACATTTTTTGTAATAAACTATAACGAAGCAACAGAACATTTAGTAAAAAGAGAAGCAGAAGAAGGTCATGCAATAGGAATTCACGGATATTCACATGATTACTCAAAAATATATGCATCAGTAGATGTTTGCTATAATAATATAAAAACAGTACAAGAAAAAATATATAAAACAACAGGAATAAAAACAATGATTTTAAGATTCCCAGGAGGAAGTTCGAATACAGTAAGCAGAAAATATTGCCCAGGAATCATGACAAAAATTACAGAAAAAGTATTGAGTGAAGGTTTTAAATATTATGATTGGAACGTAATGTCTGGTGACTCAGGAGATGTAAAAACAAAAGAAGCAGTATATGCTAATGTAACAAAAGGTCTAAAACCAGGAAGAGACAATATTGTATTAATGCACGATTTCAGTGGAAATAACAAAACATTAGAAGCATTACCAGGAATAATAGACTATGGATTAGCAAATGGCTATAAATTTGAAGTGATAACTCCAAATACAGAAATGGTAAGACAAAAAATACAAAACTAATAATCATAAATGTATCACAGAAGA
>ENA-UESJ01000901-UESJ01000901.1-human-gut-metagenome-genome-assembly--contig:-NODE-901-length-14867-cov-8.216362_pt1 | contig 14867 bp, 9 predicted proteins | sample MGYA00243000_ERZ508001 | MGnify/ENA primary metagenome ERZ508001 (study PRJEB26167, sample SAMN06115479) | human gut metagenome | host: Homo sapiens | place: China:Chongqing | collected 2015-03-03... | reverse complement strand
CCAACTGAGCTATACCAGCACAACACCGGCCTATGTATCATAGCAAAACGGACTATGTTTGTCAACAAAAATTTTCGGAAAATTCAATGTTTTTGGAGGGAGAACATGCAACTGATCGAATTGGCGGCGCAGTACCGCGCCACGGGCAACGCGCTGCGTGCGCGCGCGGCCACCTTGCGTCTGGAGCTGGCGGCCATGCCGCGTGCCGGCCGCGCCCGGCGCGATCTGGAGGCGCGCATCGCGCGCCTGGAGCAGATGGCGGGCGAGACTCTGTGCACGGCGAGCTATCTCGCGCATTATTATGACCGCAGCTGACCGCGCCGGCCGTCGGGCGGGCCCGGTTTGCGTTCCGGCGGCAGGTGTGGTATACTTATCGGCATGAAACGCTTACATAAAAAACTCGATTTTCCATTCCGCCGCGCGCTGGCCGTGCTGCTGGCCGCGGCGATGACGTTCGCGCTCACGGGCTGCTCCGTGCGCGAGCTGCACATCGGCCAGGTCGAGGTGAACACCGGCGCCGGCACGGCGTGGATCACCCCGGCCAGAGGCGTGGACAGGTTCGACATTCCGGCGGCCGATTTTTCCGCCGGGGCGGACGGCAGCGTGACCTACACCGGCACGGCCTACCGCGTGCTGCAGGGCATCGACGTGTCCACGTTCCAGCAGGACATCGACTGGCAGGCCGTCGCGGATTCCGGCATCGCCTTCGCGGTCATCCGCGCGGGCTACCGGGGCTACGGCAAGGGCGGCATCGTCGAAGACGACCGCTTCCGCCAGAACGTGGCCGGGGCGTGCGCGGCGGGGCTGCGCGTGGGGCTGTACTTCTTCTCGCAGGCGGTCACGCCCGAGGAGGCGGCCGAGGAGGCGCAGTGGCTCGTGGACGCGGCGCGTGATTACAAGATCGACATGCCGCTCGTGTTCGACTGGGAGAACATCGACCAGAGCACCGTCGCCGCCGGCGACACGGTGCGCACGGCGGAGATGACCGGCGAGGACGTCACGGCCTGCGCCGCCGCGTTCTGCGAGACGGTCACGGCCGCGGGCTACGACGCCGCCGTCTACGGCAACCGCTGGCAGGGGTACTATGACTACGACTTTGCCCAGCTCAAAGACTACGCCTTCTGGGTGAGCGCGCCGGGCACGGCGGACGATTTTTACTACGCGCACGATTTCTGGCAGTACAGCTATGACGGCACGGTGCCGGGCGTCTCCGGCAGCGTGGACCGTGACCTGTGGTTCGTGCCGATCACGACCTGAGGAGGCGCGCGATGAAAAAACGACTTTTGACCCTGCTGCTCGCGCTGGCGCTCGCGGTGTCGCTGGCGCTGCCGGCCGCCGCCGCACAGACGCCGGTGGAGGTGTCGAGCGCGCTGGAGCTGGCGCAGGCGATGGCCGAGCCGGTGCCCACGCGCAGTCTGTTCCGAGCCCGCGCCGCCGCGGCCGAGCCCACGCGCGTGGTCGCCTTCGCGCCCGCGCTCGCGGACGGGTACGGCGCGGACCGCGTGCTGCATCTGGCGGCGTGGCAGGAGTACGTGCTCGAATTTTCCGACGCGGCGGCGGCGCAGCGCGCGCTCGCGCGCCTGCGCTCCGACCCCGATGTGACGGACTGCTTTCTCGATGAGGCGGTCACGGCGGACGACACGCTCGCCGGCCTCTGGGACGAGACGGCCAGCCGCTCCTGGGGCGGGCACGAAATGGGCCTCACGACGCTGCGCCATCAGGCGGACGTGCTCCTACCGGCCGGCCGCCGCGCGACGGTCGCCGTCATCGACACGGGCGCGGAGGTCTCGCACCCGCTGCTCGCGGGGCGCGTGTCGGCCCGCAGCTATGACTTTGCCGACAACACGGCCGACGTGACGGACGTCAACGGCCACGGCACGGCCACGGCCGGGCTCGTCGCCGACCTCACGCCCGACGAGGTGGACGTGATGGTCCTGCGCGTGTACGGCGACGACAACCTCTCGAAGCCGTCGCGCGTGCTCACGGCGCTCGAGTACGCGCTGGAAAACGGCGCGACCGTCGTCAACATGAGCATCGGCTGGCCGAACGCCATCGAAAAGGGCTACTCCTTTTTAAATAGTGTCCTCGCGCAGGCGTATGCCGCGGGCGTCGTCGTCGTCGCGGCGGCGGGCAACCTCAGCCGGAGCAACCCCACCGCGAACGCGGACGATGTCTATCCCGCCAATCAGGCGCAGGTGCTCACGGTCTCGGCCGTGGACCGCAGCCGGACGTTTGACGATACCTATTCGGCCTCCGGCGCGTCGGTCGATCTGTGCGCGCCGGGCACGGGCGTCGCGGTCGCGGCGCTCTCCGGCGGCATGACGGTGCGCAGCGGCACATCGTTTGCTGCGCCCCATGTCGCGGCGGCGGCGGCCTGCGTGCAGCTCGCGCAGCCAGGCGCTACGGCCGCGCGCGTGCGCCGGACGCTCTGCGACTATGCCGAGGATCTCGGCGCGCCCGGCCGCGACGATCAGTACGGCAACGGGTTTCCGGTGCTCACGCAGTGCTTTCACGACCGGTTGTGTCCGGGGCGGCGCTTTGCGGACATGCCGGACGCGGACGCCTGGTCGCACGCCGGGCTGGATTACTGCATCGCGGCGGGACTGATACACGGCATGACGCCCGTCACCGTCGCGCCGCAGGCGCTTGCCACCCGCGCGCAGGTCGTGCAGCTGCTCTGGGCGGCGGCGGGCAGCCCGAAAACCACCGGCACGCTGCCGTTCACGGATGTGGCGCCCGGCGCGTGGTATTATGACGCGGTGCACTGGGCGTATCGGACGGGGCTCGTGTCCGGTACGTCGCCCACGACGTTTACCCCCGACGCCGCCATCACGCGGCAGGACTTCACGGTCATTCTCTACGCGCAGGCCGGCCGCCCGGCCATGATCGGCACTGCGCTCGCGGCCTTCCCGGACGCGGGCCAGGTCGCGGGCTATGCCTACGCCGCGCTCACCTGGGCGGTCGAGCAGGGGCTGATCGGCGGTGTCGGCACGCCGTCCGGCCCGCAGCTCGCGCCGCGCGGCTATGCCACCCGCGCCCAGGTCGCAAAGATCCTCATGGGCTACTATGACAAATAAAAATGACAGCAAAACCCCGCCCCCGCTTCCGGTTCGGAAGCGGGGGCGGGGTTTGCTATTATCAGCGGGCCGCAGCCCCTCCAACGAGCGCCCGGCGCAGCGGGGCTCGTTTGCCCACGCTTATTCCTCCGGCGCGGGCTCCTCGGTCACTTCGACCTCGATGTCCTCCGGCTCGACGACCTCGGCGTCGACGGTGTGCAGATCCGGCGCGGGGCGGTACTCCTTCGCGGCGGCGCGCAGCTCGTCCATCTGCGCCTCCAGCTCGGCGACGCGCGCGTTGGCGTCCGTTACCTGCTGGCAGAGCTCGGCGAGGAAGGCGTCGGCCGTGTCGCGGTAGTTTTCGTAGTACAGGCGGCCGATCTCGGTGTACGTGCGCTTGACGCGCTCGAGCTCGGCGTTGCAGTCCACGGTCAGGCGCGTCATGCGCGAGGCGTACTTGGCGCGGTCGCCCACGGCGTGGGCAGCGCCGGCGACCTTGTCGCGCATCTCGTCGCTGACGACCTTGTTGGCGGCATTGGTCACGGTCTCACCGGCCTTGCCGGCCGCGTCGACGACCTTGTTCTTCAGGCTGTTGAGCATATCATGATAATCTTTCATGGGAAAAAACCTCCTTGAAATATGAAACTGCAAATGGTTTATGCATCCGGCTGCCCGCCCGCGCCGCGGTCGACATAGCGCGGTGCGTGCCGGAGCTTGCCGGTGTAAAACAGCGCGAGCACGACGGCAGCGGCGGCCGCCGACACCCCGGCCAGCAGCTGGCTGACGCGGATGCCCGTGCCGGCGATGTACAGGCTGTCGGTGCGCAGGCCCTCGATGAGCGCGCGGCCGATGCCGTACCACACGGCGTAGAGCAAAATGAGCTCGCCGTCAAACTTCCGCTCGTGTCGTCGAAACCAGAAGTGCAGCAGCAGAAAGCCCACGAAGTTCCACAGGCTCTCGTAGAGAAACGTCGGATGTACGTACACGGTCTCCCGGCCGGGGAGCGTGAGCCCCATGCGGGAGAAGGCCGTGGTCTCGCGGCCGAAGGCTTCGCGGTTGATGAAGTTGCCCCAGCGGCCGATGCACTGCCCGATGAGCAGGCCGGGCGCGCACACGTCCGCCATCGCGCCGAAGGGGATCTTTTTCTTCCTGCACCAGACGATGCCGGTCAGCAGCCCCGCAATCACGCCGCCGTAGATGGCGAGCCCGCCCTCCCAGATCTTGAGCGCGTCGATGGGGTGGCCGCGGTAGTCGCTCCACTGGAAGATGACGTAGTACAGCCGCGCGCCGATGATGGCCAGCGGGATCATCCAGATGAGAAAGTCATAGAGCGTGTCCGGCTCGATGCCGCAGCGGCGGCAGTGCCGCGCGCAGTAGAGCATCGCCAGAATGAAGCCCACGGCGATGATCACGCCGTACCAGTAAAACGTGCGGCCGAAGAGCGTGAACGACGCGCTGGGGTCGATGCTCCAGTTTCCGAGCAGGGGAAAGCTGATGGCGGCGTCACGCATCATCGTCAGCATCATCCTCGCCTCCCTTCGGGGCCACGATCGAGAGCGCCAGGCGCTCGGGCGCGAGTGTCTCGGTCAGCCACTTGGCGCACTCCGCCGCCGTGATCTCGCCGAGCAGCGGGAAGGCGTCCATGTGCTCGTACCCGCCGAAGAGCCCCTCGGCCATGGCGATGCACACATCGTCGAACCGGTCGAGCCCGCGCAGCCAGCCGCCGTACACGGCGCGGCGCGCCCGCTCGAAGGCCGGGCCGTCAAAACCGTCACGCGCGATCTGCGCGACGGTCTCGCTCACGCGCGCGCACACGGCGTCGGGGTCTTTGCTCTCGCCGCCGAGCACGGCCATGGCGATCGGGCCGCAGTAGTCCGCGCTGCAGCCGAAGTCGTCGCCGAGCAGCCCCGCGCGGTAAAGATCGTTGTAAAACGCCGTCGCCTCGCCGAAGGCGGCCTGCAGCGCGAGCTCCGCCGTGAGCGTCTGGCGCAGGCGGGCCTCGCCCTTTTCCGCCGGGCGGAACTTCGCGCCCAGCAGCATCTGCGGCGCGGACACCGCGAGCTCCACGCGCATGTGCGCCTGCGCCGGCGTCATGTCCTCCGGCGCGCCGTGGTCGGCGGCCGGGACGGGAGAGAGGTCCGGCGGCAGGATCTCCGCCGCGATGGCGGCCACGCGCTCGGGCGTGTCCTGACACACGGCGCACAGCACCATGTTCGACGGCGCGTAAAACGCGCGGTGGCAGGTATAGAGCGTCTCGGGCGTGATCTGCGCGATGCTCTCGACCGTGCCGGCCACGGCGTCGCGCGCCCCGTCGCGCGCAAGCAGGCAGCGCATGAGGTCGCGCCACACGGCGCGGTCGGGGTCGTCCTCGCCCATGCGGATCTCCTGAGCGATGATGCCCTGCTCCTTGGCCACGCTCGCGTCGGTGAAATACGGCGTCGAGACAAAGCGCAGCAGCGTGCGCAGGTTATCCTCGAACCGGTCCGTGCAGGAAAAATAGTAGGCCGTCATGTTCGTGGACGTGAAGGCGTTCGGGTCTGCGCCGTTTTCGCTCAGCGTCAGCAGCGCGTCCGACCCGTCGGGCATGTCAAAGAGCTTGTGCTCGAGATAGTGCGCCACGCCGGCGGGCGTGTCCGTCCACGTGTCATTTACGCGAAAGCGCCGGTCGGCCCCGCCGTAGCAGGTGGCAAACACGGCGTAGCTGCGCTGAAAGTCGGGCTTGCAGAGCACGCGCACGCGCAGGCCGTTCGGCAGCGTCGCCGCCCAGACGTTTTCGGGTCGTTCATTCGTCATCGGCAGTCTCCTCCGTTCCCTTGAGCAGATACACACAGTCGCACACGACGCCGGCGGCGATGTCTGTCACGTCCGTGCGCGTGACCTCTTCCACGAGCGCGGCCATCTCGGCCGGGTCGATGTCCAGCCCCTGCACCGTGCGGTTGAGCCAGTACCACGCCAGCGCGTCGGGCGCGTCGGCCGTGGCGCGCAGGTCGCTGGCCACGCTGCGGATGGCGGAGCGCAGCTCGCCGTCCGTAAAGTCGCCGGTGCGCACGGCGTCGAGCTGCGCCGTGATCTCGGCGAGCGCGCGCTCGTAGTTTTTCACGTCGATGCCGCTCGTCACGGTCAGCAGGCCCTTGTGCGTGCTCAGGCGCGAGCCGACGTAGTAGCACAGGCTGAGCTTCTCGCGCACGTTCAAAAAGAGCTTGGACGTGACGCAGCCGCCGTAGAGGGCGTTAAAGACGAACAGCGCCGGGATGTCCGGCTCGGTCATGCACGCGCCGAGGCGGTAGCCCACGGCGAGCTGCCCCTGCGCGACCGGGAGCGTCTCGGTCACATAGCGCGGCTCGGCTTCGAGCGCGTTCATGCGGATGTCCGTGCCGATGTCCTCGTCGATCTCGCCGCGCGGCATCGTCGAGAGCACGTCCGTGAGGATGCGCGCGACGCGCCCGCCCTCGAGCGAGCCGCAGTAGAAGATCTCCACGGGGCTCGTCGAGAGCACGTCGTGGTAGCGCATCGTGAGCTTGCGGTAGTGGATGCGCTCGGCGTCCGCCTCTTCGCCGAGGCGGGGCACGGCGTAGTCCTCGCAGCAGCACATGTGGGCGTACAGCCGCTCGATGGCGTAGGCGCGCTTGTTGTTCATGCCGGCGCGGATGCGCTCGAGCAGCTTCTCGCGCTCGCTGTCGACGATATCCGGCCGCAGCAGGCCGCCGCGCGTGTTCGGGTGCAGCAGCAGGTCTGCCACGTCGGCCGCGAGCCGGGGGAAGATCTCCTCGCCCACCGCGCCGTCGTCGGCAAACTCGGCCTCGAAGCCCACGGCCTGGATCTCGCCGAGCTTGCGCACGCTCGGCGTGATGCTCGCGCCGTAGAGGCTTTCGAGCTCGGCCGCGATCGTCTCCAGATCGGGCAGGCGCGTGCTGCCGCGCCGCAGCACATACGGCAGCACAGCCGTGCACGCCGCCGTTTCTCGCCGCAGCTGTGTCAGCAGGTTCACGCTCAGCCACGCGGTCTTGAACTTGTCCGTGCGCAGGGCGGTCAGCCACACGCCGGGGAGAATTTCCGTGCGGATGCGTTCCATAAGATACGCTCCTTTCGCCTATGGTGTGTCCATATTTTTTGAATACTTTATTATATCACGCCTTACCTATCTTGGGAATAGGGTTTCGGGCGCTTTTTGCCGATGCCGCCGCCGTCGTAGGGCGCATTGTCCACGGTCACGCCGTCGGGCCGCAGGCGGACGGTGTGCAGCAGACCCGCTCCGTCGCGCCAGCGCACGGTACACTCCGGCCAGCCGGCCGGCAGGTGCGGCTCGGGGTAGAGCACGCCGCCGCGCAGGTGCAGCCCCAGCAGATCTTCCGCCGCGATGCGCAGGTACCACCCCGCCGCGCCCGTGTACCACGTCCAGCCGGCGACGCCCGCGTTGTCCCCGCCCGCAATGTCGGCCGCGAGCACGTACGGCTCGCCCTCGTAGCGCGCGGGGTCGTGCGCCGCGGGCAGCACGGCGTGCAATATTTCTGCGCCCTCGGCCGTGCGGCCCGTGCGCAGCAGCGCCATGGCCAGCCACAGCGCGCCGTGGGTGTACTGCCCGCCGTTTTCGCGCAGGCCCGCGCCGTAGCTGCGCACGTAGCCCGTCTCGGGCGTGCGCCGCGTGATGGGCGGGTCGAACAGCCGCACCACGTTGTGCTCCCGGTCGAACAGGTGCTCCACCGCGCTCGTGAGCGCCGTGTGCACGCGGCCGGGGTCGGCGTGCGTGTCGAGCGCGGCGAACGCCTGCGCGATCGCGTCGATGCGGCACTCGCCGCACGCTTCCGAGCCGAGCGGCCGCCCGTCGTCATAGTACCCGCGCCGGTACCACGCGCCGTCCCACGCTCCCTCGGCCGCGCGCGTGCAGTGGTCGGCGGCGAGCGCGAGCTGTTCGGCCGCGTGCCCGCCCACGAGGGCGGCAAATTTCCGCGCCGTGATGGCAAAAAACCACGTCAGCCACACGCTCTCGCCCCGGCCCTGCGCGCCCACGCGGTCAAAGGCGTCGTTCCAGTCGCCCGTGCCGATCAGCAGCAGCCCGTGCGCGCCCACGCCGCGCGCGAGCACGCGCATCAGCGCCCGGCGGCAGTGCTCGAGCACCGTGCCGGTCTCCGCGCTCACTTCGAGCGGCTGGTAGCGGTCGTGCTCGTTTTCCTCCAGCTCCTCGCCCGCGAGGAAGGGGTACTCGGCGCTTAAGATCTCGGCGTCGCCGGTCTTTTCCACGTACTCGCACACCGCCCACGGCAGCCACAGCAGGTCGTCCGAGATGCGGGTACGCACGCCGTGCTCGGTCCCTGCACCCTCGTGCCACCAGTGGCACACGTCCCCGGCGGCGAACTGGTGCGCGCACGCGCGGCCGATCTGCTCGCGCGCAGGTGCGCTGTCGAGCAGCAGGAGGTTCACCGCGTCCTGCAGCTGGTCGCGGAAGCCGAACGCGCCGCCGTTCTGGTACAGGCTCGTGCGCGCGAGCAGCCGGCAGCACAGCGTCTGGTACGCGGCCCAGCCGCCGAGATAGCGGTTCATGTCCGCGTCCGGCGTCGTCATCCACAGGCGCGACACCGCGCCCAGCCACCGCTCGCGCGTTGCGCGCAGCGCGTGCGCGGCCTCGTCCGGCTGCGTCAGGCGCAGGAGATTCGCGCGCGTGTCGCACCCGCAGACGATCACGCCCTGCCGGTCGATCACGCCCTCGAGCGCGAAGCAGGGGCTCAGCCCCGCGCCCGCGCGCGCGTCCATCTGCCCGCGCAGGAACGAAAACCGGTCGCACGTCCAGCCCGTGAGCGGCATGCCCGCCGCCGCGCAAAAGAGTTCGGGCGCGTCCGCGCGCACGTTCTCGGCCGTGAGCATGCCGTCCGTGTAGGTTGTCACCACGGCGGGGGCGTCCGCGTCGCGCCCGGCGCAGACGAGGTCAGTGTGCCACGTGATGCGCGCGCGCCCCGCGCACTCGATGAGCAGCACGCGCGCGTCTGCGTCCTCGGGCACGAACGCCGTCACGCGCACGGACATGCCGTCCACGCTGCGCTCCCACGCCGCCCAGCCAAAGCCGTACTCCACCCGCGAGCGCCCGTCGTCGTCAAAGAGCGACACCGCGCCCGCGCGCGATGCCATGCGCAGCGTCTCCGTGCCGCGCAGCACCCACGGGTCGCACAGCCAGCGGTTGATGCGCCCGGTGTGCGCGTTGCGGTGCCACATGTGGCCCGTGCCCGCGTCCGTGGCGAGAAAGCCGAAGCGCCCGTTTGTCAGCACCTGGCTCCACGCGCGCGGCGGCAGCCTGGTGAAGGACACCGTGCCGTCGTCGTCCCAGCGCACGTCGCTGCCCGTGGGCAGATACCGCCGGTCGCCCGGCGGGGGCAGCAGCGGCAGCGTGCAGCGCGTGCGCGCCATGCCGGGGCGGATGGCCGCGGCCGCCGCCACGGCGGGGAAGGCTTCCTCCGGCACGAGGTGCACGCCGCCGGGCGCGCCGAGCGTGTGCGCGAGGTCGAGCGCCGCGAGCCACCCGCGCACCTTTCCGGCCGTCGGCTGCCGGTAGTCCCCGCCGTCGCCGCTGCGCAGCGCAAGGTCGCATGCCACGCCCAGCGCGCGCAGCAGTGCCCACTGCCGCACCACGCCGCGCTCCGCCTGCGCGCACCACACCGGCAGGTCGCCCGAGATGCCCTGCGCCCAGAGCGCCGGGCGCTCGAGCTGCCCGGGCGCTGCGTCCGCCGCCACGGCCGGAAACAGCAGGGGAGAGACCGCCGCCATCGCGCTGTCGAGCTCCGCGCCCGTCATGCCGTACTGCGCGGCGAGCTCTGCCGGCAGCGCCGCCGCCATCGCCGGCGGCAGCACGAGCGCGCGCTGCGCCGCCGTGAACGCATTGTCCTCGCGCGCGCCCACGCCGAGCGCAAAGCGCACGCGCCACGGCGTGTCCGGCGCTGTGTGCACCGGCACGCTCAGCTCCACGCGCCCCGCGCGCAGCCACCCCGGCACCGGCCCTTCGGCCCGCCACGTGCCCGGCCGGTCGCACGCGGCGCACAGCCACGCCTCCGGCTTCTCGCCGCGGCCGAGGTGCCGCAGCAGCAGCGCGTCGCGCCGCAGCACGCTCTGAAAGCCCAGCCGCGCGAACGCCGGGTGGTTGACATAATCCTCCCACGGCGCGAGCACGGCCTCGAACACGAACCGCACCGTGCCTTCGATCCCACGCGGGGACGAGAGCGTCAGCGCGCGCACCTCGCCGTTGGCGCGGCCGGGCACGGTCAGCGTCTGCACGGCGGTCACGTCCCCGTGCCGGGCGGTGAACTGCGCTGCGCGCACCGTAAAGCGCCACTGCGCGCCCGCGGCCGTGCCCGGCAGCAGTGGGCCGGAGAAATCGTCCGTCTCCAGCCGCACGACCGGCCCGGCGGCGGGGTCTGCGCGCGTGCCGCGGCGGCAGACGCTCAGCGCGTGCCAGCGCGCGAAGCTCTGCCCGGCCTCCGATACGGCGAGGCAGTACGTGCCGTTGGAGAGCAGCGCGCAGCGCGGGGCTTCGGCGTCGATGCCCGTGCCCTCGGCCGCATAGTCCGGCAGGGCACGGCGGCGCGCCTTTTCGGCCGGCTGTTCTGCGCGCCGCCGCAGCGCCGGTGCGCCCAGCGGCAGCCGCTCGGACAGCAATGTCGCGTGCGCGCGCATGGCGGGGTCGGCGAAAAACCACCGCCGCACCTGATCTCCGCACAGCGCGTTGCACGCCGCCAGCAGGCTCATGCCCTGGTGGTGCGCCATCACACAGCGCACGATCTGCCCACCGCCGCCCGTGCGCGCGCGGGTGCAGTCAAGCGCGTCGAAAAACCCGTGCTGCCCCAGCAGCCCGAGCGCCGCGAGTCTGCGCAGGTTGCGCATCGCCGCGCGCGGCTCGACCGCCAGCGCGAGAAAGCTGCTGTACGGCGAGAGCACCAGTTCCCTGTCCATGCCCGGCTGCAGGGCCAGCGCCGCGCAGCCGTGCGCCTTGTAGCGGTAGCTCAGCGCGCTGTCGAGCGCGAAGTACGCGCTCTCCGACACGCCCCACGCCTGCCCCGGGCGCACGCGCCGCCGCTGCACGTACAGGCAGAATTTCGCGCTCTCCCACAGCAGCGAGTCGCGCACCGGCGGCAGAAACAGCTCCGGCATCAGGTACTCGAACATCGACCCCGACCACGACACGCAGCCGCGGTAGTGGTCTTTCTGCACCTGCGCGCGCGACAGGGCGCGCCAGTGCTCGCGCGGCACGTCGCCCCGCGCCACGGCGAAGTAAGACGTCAGCCGTGCCTCGCTCGAGAGCAGATCGTAATAGCTCTCCGACCATTTGCCGCTGCCGGTGTCGATGCCGATGTGCATCAGCCGCCGCTGCGGGTCGTAGAGCGGGCCGAAGTCCATGCCGTCGCAGAGCATCTGCGCCCGCGCCGCAAGCTCGTTCTGCCCCCAGCCGCGCAGGGCGTTCGCCGCCGTGAGCAGGGCGGCGGCGCAGTTGCCGCTGTCCACTGTGGACACGTACAGCGGCGGCATCGGCCGCAGCGTGCACGTGTGATACCAGTTGTAAAAGTGCCCGTTCCAGCGGGGTAATTGCTCCATGGTCGTGAGCATCCGCTCCGCCAGCGCCAGCCCGTCGTCGATGCCCAGCGCGTGTGCGCCGAGGGCGGACACGAGCGCGAGCCCCATGTTCGTCGGCGACGTGCGGTGCGCCGTGCCGGTCGGCGGCTGGGACTGCACGTTGTCCGGCGGCAGGTAGTGATCCTCGGCTGTGCAGAACGTCTCGAAATACTGCCACGTCGCCTTCGCCCAGCCCAGCAGCTCCCGCTGCGCCGCGCGCGATAGCGGCGCTGCCCCGGCCGCGTTCGGCGCGCCGAGCGCCGCCAGCACGAAGGGACTGAGCATCCACACGATGCCGGCGGCCAGCCCCGTCGGGCTCGGCGTCAGGACGGCCGTGAGCAGGCCCAGCGCGCTCACCGGCCAGAGCGCGCGCCAATATGCGCCCAGCCCGTCGCGCCTGCCCGCGCGCTGCGCCGCCGTCTGCCACTGCAGGAGGTTTCGGTGCGACACGGCCATGCGCCACAGCGCCGTCACGATGGCGGAGGTGTTCAAAATTGCCTCCCACGGCAGCAAAATCAGCCGCAGCACCGTCTGCGCCACGGCGCTGGCCAGCCCGTGCAGCACGTCGCTGTGGTAGCGCACGCGCGTGTCCGCCGGGTGCACGATCGGCTGGCCGAGCGCGCGGATCAGCCCCTGCGCCAGCGCCAGCAGCGCCGCATACGCCGCCAGCCGTAGCCCCGGCCAGCGCAGCACGCAGCCGAGGAAGATGGAAATCCACGTCGCCGGGGCGACGAGCGACCGCCGCAGGTTGTCCGCCAGACGAAACCGGTCGATCGGGTGCAGCGCCCGCCCGCGCCGGGAGAAGATCCACGGCGCGTTCTGCCAGTCGCCGCGGATCCACCGGTGCGCCCGCGCGCCCCAGGCCAGCGGGGCGGCGGGGAAGGTGTCCGTCAGCTCCACGTCGCCGAGAAAGCCGCCGTGCAGGTACGCGCCCTCGAGCGCATCGTGGCTCAGCACGCGCCCTTCGGGGATGACCCCGCCGCCGCAGCAGTCGAGCAGCGCGCGCACGTCGAGAATGCCCTTGCCCGGAAAGCCGCCGCGGTCAAAGCAGTCCATATACAGCTCCCCGCACGCGCCGCCGTAGGGGTCGGCGCCGCCCGGCCCTGCGAACACGCGCGCCCAGTCCGTGGCGTTCGCGCTCTGCAGCTCGGTGGCCATGCGCGGGTGCAGCAGGCCGTAGCCGCGCGTGACCACGCCGCGCTGCGCATCCACCACGGCGCGGTTGAGCGGGTGGAGCATCGCGCCCACGAGCGCGCGCGCCGCGCCGGGCGTCAGGCGCGTGTCGGCGTCGAGCGTCAGCAGGTATACCGTGCCGCTCAGGCCCGCCGCGTCCCCGGCGGCGCACTGCAGCGTGCCCGGCCGGTCGAGCACCAGCCGCGCCAGCTCCAGTAATGCGCCGCGCTTGCGCTCCCACGCGCTCCATTTCCCGTCGGGGGTCTGTACGCGAGGGCGTGTGAAGAGATAAAACCGGCTGCCCCAGCGCGCGTTGAGCGCCTCAATCTCCTCGCGCGCCGCGCGCAGGATGGCGGGGTCAATGGGCGCGTGCGCCATGTCCGCCTCCGGCAGGTCGGCCAGCAGGCCGAACGTGAGCTGCCCGAGCGCGTCGCGGTTGCAGAGGTAGTATTCCTCCAGCCGCGCGCAGAGCGCGTGCGCGTCGGCCGGGGAGGTCAGCAGCGCCGCGATGACGCACAGCGTCCGCCCCTCCGGCGGGATGCCCCGGCGCAGCGCCAGCCGCGGCACGAAGCGCGGCTTCGTCACGCGCAGCAATACTGCATCGAGCAGGCCCTTGACTACCTCCGACACCGGGATGAGCAGCAGCACCGCGCCCGATACGCTTTTCGTGGCAAAGCCCAGCAGCAGCGACAAAAACAGCGTCCCCACCACGACGGCCGCGATGTACCACCCGCCGTCGCGGCGACGTTCCGGCGCGCCGAGCACCTCGCGCAGCAAAAACCAGCCCACGTGCCGCCGCGCGCCCTCGCTGCGCTGCGCGCGCGCGAGCACGTCCTCGGCGATCTCGATCTCCGTCCGGCCCGTCCGCCGCGCCAGCCGCGCCACGGTCTGCCGGTAGTGGGCGCGCGTGGCCGCGTCCATCGCGGGGTAGACGCCCACCGGGTCGCGCGCGAGGATGCGCCCCACGCGGTCGCACCGCTCGGCCAGCATGCCCCACGCTGCCGTGCCGAGCGCGCGCAGCGACGTGAAGAGCGCTGGCGCGGCTGCGCCGTCATGGGCGTAGCTCTCCGCCAGCGCGCACACCACGGCCGCCTGCAGCCCCGGCACGAGCAGGGCAAGCTCCGCCGTCTCGAGCGGCAGCGCGTCCTGAAACCCCTCCAGATACGCCTCCGCCGCCTTGACCGTCAGCGCCCCCCCGCACGCGCGCAGCAGCCCCGCGCAGCATGCGCCCAGCGCGGTCTGCCCGCCGGATGCGCGCACGCGCGCGTGCCGCAGAGCGGCCACGGCATCGCCCGCCGCGGCGCAGGCAAAGCTCCGGTTGTCGCGCAGCCACTGGCCGTTCGGCGTCTCGGGCGTGACGGCGCGCGCCATGCGCGCGAGCGCTTTTGCCGCCCGCCGGATGCGCCCGGTGTCCGCGCGCCGCCGGCCGGTCACGGTCAGGGCGCGGGCGTCGCGCTCGCCCTGTGCGCGTAGGGCGGCAGTGTTGGTTTCGGCCATGAAGATCCCTCCAGAAACGGTTTGCAATACCGGAATTTTTCCCATCCGGCGCGAGAACTATGCGGTGACAAGAAAAAATACTTGACACCCGCGCGGAATGCGCGTATACTACTCGTGCTGTAAAGGAAAAATGGTTTACAGCGAGGAGGGACCCCACCATGCCGGACGAGACCGTGTGGCGCACGATGCTGTTCGATTTTTACGGCGATCTGCTCACGGACAAGCAGCGGGAGTATTACGACCTCCATTATAATCAGGACCTCTCTCTGGCGGAGATCGCCGCCAGCAGCGGCATTTCGCGTCAGGGCGTGTGGGACAACATCCGCCGCGCGGACGCCGCGCTGCGCGATACGGAGGCCCGGCTCGGCCTGGTGCGGCGCTTCGCCGCGCAGCGTGCAGCCGCGGCCGCGCTGGAGGATACGCTCACGAAGCTGCGCGACACCGTCGGCGGCGACGCCCGGCCTCTGGCCGAGCGGGCGCTGCGGCAGCTTCAGGATCTGAAAGGATAGATACCATGGCATTTGAATCCCTGTCGGACAAGCTGACCGAGGC
>ENA-UESJ01000896-UESJ01000896.1-human-gut-metagenome-genome-assembly--contig:-NODE-896-length-14904-cov-6.272746_pt1 | contig 14904 bp, 10 predicted proteins | sample MGYA00243000_ERZ508001 | MGnify/ENA primary metagenome ERZ508001 (study PRJEB26167, sample SAMN06115479) | human gut metagenome | host: Homo sapiens | place: China:Chongqing | collected 2015-03-03... | reverse complement strand
TTCCGGCACACTTTCCACTATACCTTTATATATAGCAGGCTCTCCATCCCAATCAGTCCTCGGCGTATGCCTTATCCAGCGCGGAAACTATCTCTTCCTTAGTGAAGCCGCCGTCCGGGAATTCCTTTGTGAATTCCTCGTAAAGGCGCTCGCCCATGCGCTTCTTGTGGAATATAGGCAGGAACGGGTTCATGAACTTTACGTCCCTGCGAAGCTCCGGCACGGAATTCTTGATAACCTCAGAATATGTAGCAACGACCGGGCAGTTGTAGTGGTTGTCCGCACCGTTGTTCTCGCTCATTTCATACGGCATGGAGGGGTAGAAAATGAACTTCACTCCCTCGTCAACCAGTGCCTGGATATGACCGTGCGCCAGCTTCGCCGGATAGCATACCGACTCGGAAGGCATGGTCTCAATGCCGCGGTCGTAAATCTCGCGGGAGGACTTCGGCGACAGCTTCACGGAGAATCCGAGCTCGGTGAAAAACTTGTGCCAGAACGGATAGTTCTCGTACATTCCGAGGACGCGGGGAAGTCCCACTACTCCGCGCTTTGCGGTGCTTTCCGGAAGGCACTCGCGGTCGAACAGCAGGTGATATTTATAGTCGAACAGATTCGGCAGCTTCTCCTTGGTGGATACATTGCCCGCGCCGCGCTCGCAGCGGTTGTTGCTTATGTAGCGCTTCCCGTCCGGGAATTTCGTGATGGTCAGCAGGCAGTTGTTTGAGCAGCGTCCGCAGCGCGCGGTGGTCTTTTCGACCGTGAAGCTCTCCAGCTTATCCAGCGGAGCGATGGTGCTTCCCTTGCCGTCGTCGCGCTCGATGGAGATGAGCGCGCTTCCGTATGCGCCCATCAGCCCCGCCTTGTCCGGACGGATAACGTCCTTGCCGCAAATCAGCTCGAACGCCCTCAGCACGGAGTTATTCATGAACGTGCCGCCCTGAACGATTATCTTATCGCCCATGGTGGAGGTGTCGCGCAGCTTTATGACCTTGAACAGCGCGTTCTTTACGACCGAGTATGACAGACCTGCGGAGATATCCGCAACGGTCGCGCCTTCCTTCTGAGCCTGCTTTACGCGGGAGTTCATGAACACGGTGCAGCGGGAGCCGAGGTCAACAGGATTCTCTGCGGTAAGTCCCAGCGTTGCAAAATCTGCGGAAGACATACCCAGCGCGTTCGCGAAGTTCTCGATGAACGAGCCGCAGCCGCTTGAACATGCCTCGTTGAGCAGAATGCTCTCTATCTCGCCGTTCTTGACGCGCATGCACTTCATGTCCTGACCGCCGATATCGAGGATAAACTCCGCGCCCGGGAGAATACGGTCAGCCGCCTTGTAGTGCGCCATGGTCTCGATCTCTCCGAAATCCGCGCCGAGCGCCGCCTTTATCAGATGCTCGCCGTAGCCGGTGGCGCACGCCTTTGCTATGTACGCGCCCTCGGGGAGCTTCGAGTAAATGTCCTTCAGAATTCCGATAACAGATTTCAGCGGGTCGCCGCCGTTGCCGCTGTAGTAGGAATAGATTATCTCGGCGTTCTTGTTCAGCAGAACTGCTTTCGTTGTGGTGGAGCCTGCGTCCACGCCGAGGTAGCACGCGCCCTTGTGCTTCGCGATGTCCGCAGTGGGAATCACAGCCTTCGCATGGCGCGCCTTGAACGCTTCCAGCTCGGCCGCGTCCCTGAAAAGCGGAGCAAGACGCTCCACCTCGCGCATGTCAGCCGTGCCGAGGCTTCCGGCTTTCTTCACGAGTTCGTCAAGGTCGGCTTCCGCAGTCTCGTCAGAGAATGCGCAGCCCATCGCCACGAACAGGTTCGCGTTCTCCGGGAAAATTATCTGGTCGTCCTTGAGGTTCAGCGTTTCGATGAATCGCGCGCGAAGCTCCGACAGGTAGTGCAGCGGGCCGCCCAGGAACGCCACGTTGCCCCTTATCGGCTTACCGCAGGCAAGTCCGCTTATTGTCTGGTTTACCACCGACTGGAATACCGAAGCAGCGACGTCGGAGCGCTTTGCGCCGTCGTTAAGCAGCGGCTGAATGTCGCTCTTCGCGAAAACGCCGCAGCGGGAGGCTATCGGGTATATGGTCGTGTGTTTCTTTGCAAGCTCGTTCAGACCGCCGATGTCGGTGTTGAGCAGAGCCGCCATCTGGTCGATGAACGCGCCGGTTCCGCCTGCACAGGAGCCGTTCATGCGCTGCTCCAGACCGCCGGTGAGGTAGGTTATCTTAGCGTCCTCGCCGCCCAGCTCGATGGCTACGTCAGTTCGGGGAATAAGCTTCTTTATAGCGTTGGTGCCGGCTGCGACCTCCTGAACGAACGGGATCCCCAGCCACTTTGAAACGGAAATACCGCCCGAACCTGTGACCGCGATCATCATGCGCTCGCCCTTGAAGTGCTCGCCAAGCTCCGAAATTATGTCAAATACTGTCTTTCTGATATCCGAGAAGTGACGTCTGTACTGGCTGTACAGAAGCTCGTCGTTCTCGCCGATAACGGCCGCCTTTACTGTGGTTGAACCGATATCAAGTCCTGCTCGCTTCAATGTATCAAATCCTTTCCTCTGAAAAAAACCGGGAAATCACCCGGTACACATATTTTTATTATAGCACAACTGCCAGAGAATTGCAAGTGCAAACAAATGGTTTCACGGGCGGTTTTGTGATGGTTGTCTGAAAAAAGTATCCGGAATATACTGGCCAGCCTATTGACAAATGCTTCCGCAAAGCGTAAAATATAAACATTCAGAGAATCCAACCGAAAGGAATGGCAGATCATGACTATCAGACCAGCCAGAGAAAGCGACCTCCCGGAGCTTCTGGCAATATACAACTACGAGGTAGAGCACGGCGTTGCCACCCTCGACCTCAACCCGCGCACCCCGGACGAGTGGAAGGAATGGTTCAGCGCACACCAGACCGACTCGCATTTCATTCTTGCGGGTGAGGAAAACGGCGCCGCCATCGGCTACGCTTCCCTCTCGGAATACCGCCAGAAAGAGGCGTACGCCTCCACTGCGGAGCTTTCAGTATACATCTCCCCGGACTTCCGCAGGAAAGGCGCCGGCTCCGCGCTGATAGGCGCAGTGCTCGACCGCGCAAAAGAGTGCGGAACGCTCCACAGCGTCGTATCGGTGATAACCGCCGGAAACGAGGTCAGCGAAAAGCTTCACCAGAAATTCGGCTTCGCATTCTGCGGAACGCTGCATCAGGTGGGCTTTAAGCACGGAAAATACCATGATATAGACAACTTTGAGCTGATTTTTGACGGTCAGAAGTAAGGGAGTAAGAATGTTCAGTGAGATAAAAAGCGCGGGACTTTTCGGTCTGAACGCGTTCATGGTGACGGTTCAGGCGAGCATCGCGCCGGGTCAGCCGTCGTTCGATATCGTTGGAATGCCGGATATCGCCGTGCAGGAGAGCAAGGCGCGTATCCGCGCGGTGCTGGGTCATCTGGAGCTTAAACTGCTTAACGGGAAGGTCACGGTGAACCTCGCCCCGGCGAGCGTGCGCAAGATAGGCTCCATGTTCGACCTGCCGATAATAACCGCGCTGATGAAGCTGGGCGGACTCATCACCGCCGACCTGTCCGACAGCGTTTTCATCGGGGAGCTGTCCCTTGACGGCAAGCTCGCGCCGGTCAACGGAGCGCTCTCGATGGTGCTGACCGCCGCACAGAACGGCGCAAAGCGCGTATTCCTCCCGAAGGCTAACGCCAAGGAGGCGTCCGTCGCCGACGGTATCGAGGTCTACGGCGTGGAGCACGTCGCCCAGATAATGGAGTTCCTGCGGCACGGAACCGGGCTTTCTCCGGAGGAGAAGTATGTCCCGAAGCGGCGCGAAGGCGCTCACCTGCTGGATTTTGCGGACGTTATGGGGCAGTCCCAGGCGAAGGCGGCGATAGAGGTCGCGGCGGCAGGCTCGCACAATCTGCTCATGCTGGGACCTCCAGGGTCGGGTAAATCCATGCTTGCAAAGCGTATCCCCTCGATACTCCCGGAGATAACCTTCGCCGAGAGCATCGAGACCACCCAGATATACTCCGTAGCCGGTGAGATAAACCCCGCGGAGCCGCTCGTGACGGAACGTCCGTTCCGCGCCGTGAGCCACACCGCGTCCGCAGTCGGGCTGGTCGGCGGAGGGAGCATTCCCCGCCCCGGCGAGATCAGCCTGGCGCACAACGGAGTGCTGTTCCTGGACGAGCTTCCGGAGTTCGACCGCCGCGTGCTGGAAGCGCTCCGTCAGCCGCTTGAAAACGGCGACATCGTGATCTCCCGCGCCAGCGGCTCGGTGAGCTACCCCTGCCGCGTAATGCTGGTCGCGGCGATGAATCCCTGCCCCTGCGGGAATTTCGGCAGTCCGGTGAAGAAATGCACCTGCACCCCGCAGAAGGTCACGGCGTACCTCAACCGCATATCAGAGCCGCTGCTTGACCGCATAGACCTCCAGGTCGAGGTAAAGCCCGTCGAGTACGCCGACCTGAGCCGCCGCGCTCCGCAGGAAAGCTCCGCGGCTATCGCGGAACGCGTCCAGAAGGCGGTGGAGATACAGAAAAAGCGCTTTGCCGGAACGGATATCCGCAGCAACAGCGGTATCACCTCCGACATCATCGGGGAGGTCTGCCGGCTGACTCCAGACGCGGAGGAAATGCTGAAATCCGCATTTGAGAAGCTGGGGCTTTCCGCCCGCGCCTACGACCGTATCCTGAAAGTCGCAAGGACCTGCGCCGACCTCGCAGGCAGCGAGGATATCGGAAAATCCCACATCGCTCAGGCGATAAGCTTCCGCAGCCTTGACCGCAAGTACTGGAACAGATAGCACAGGGGTGACAATATGGAGCAAAGCATTACTTTCAGAGAGCTTGACAAACATGAAATCGGAATGGCTATGGAGCTGGCATGGGAAGTCTTTATGCAGTTTGAAGCTCCGGAATACTCTGACGAGGGCATAAACGAATTCTACCGTTCAATACACGACGATGATTACGTTTCCAGACTCAGAGTTTTTGGAGCGCTTTCCGGAAACGAACTCATCGGAATTATTGCCACAAGGAATGAGGGGACGCACATTGCCTTGTTCTTCGTAAAGGGAAGCCGTCACAGACAGGGCATCGGAAGAATGCTGTTTCAGACAGTCATGAAGAATCGTCCTTCTGGGAAAATGACCGTAAATTCCTCGCCCTATGCTGTCCCGGTGTATCACCGGTTCGGCTTCACGGATACGGACATAGAACAGGTGGTCAGCGGTCTTAGGTTCACACCTATGGAATTAAAGTAAATTCCTCTTCCGAAATTTCAACATTTTATTGTTTTCCACTTGAAAAATAGCGGAATTAATGGTATAATTAAAAATAATGCGGATTTTTCCGGTATATCAAAAGAAAGAAGGAACTATTTATATGGCAGACACAATGCAGGGTCTGAGAAGGACATGCTTATGCGGCGAAGTTACGCTGGAAATGGGCGAAGTCGTTGTAGGCGGATTCACACAGAGAGTCCGCGACAAGGGCAGCCTTATCTTCATAGATCTGAGAGACAAGTCCGGTATCGTTCAGCTCGTTTTCGATGAGACCACCGAAAAGAGCGTGTTCGAAAAGGCGGAGAGCGTACGCTCGGAGTATGTTCTGCTGGCTAAGGGTACTGTGCGCGCGCGTGAGAGCGTCAACACCGAGATAAAGACCGGCGGCATTGAGATAGTCGTAACAGAGCTGCGCATTCTCTCCAAGGCGCAGACCCCTCCCTTTGAGATAGTAAGCAACACCAAGACCAACGAGGAGCTACGCCTCAAGTACCGCTACCTCGACCTGCGCCGCGAGCCGCTCCAGAAGAACCTCATGATGCGCCACGAAATAGCAAAGGCAGCCCGCGAGTACTTCTACGCAAACGGCTTCACCGAGATCGAGACCCCGATGATGATAAAGTCCACCCCTGAGGGCGCACGCGACTACATCGTGCCGTCCCGTATCCACAACGGCAAGTTCTACGCACTGCCGCAGTCCCCGCAGATGTACAAGCAGCTCCTGATGATCGCGGGCATGGACAGATATATCCAGCTTGCACGCTGCTTCCGCGACGAGGATCTCCGCGCAGACCGCCAGCCTGAATTCACGCAGATCGACCTCGAGATGTCCTTCGTTGACGTTGACGATATCCTCGAGTGCCTGGAAGGCTTCGTAAAGCACCTCTACAAGACCGTTCTCAACGTTGATATCCCCACTCCCCTGCCCCGCCTGACCTACGACGAAGCTATGACCCGTTACGGCTCCGATAAGCCGGATACCCGCTTTGGCATGGAGATAACCGACATCTCCGATATCGTAAAGGACTGCGGATTCTCCGTATTCAAGGACGCTGTTGCAAACGGCGGCTCCGTCCGCGGTATCGTTGCAAAGGGCGCCGCTGCAAAGCTCACCCGAAAGGAGATCGACAAGCAGACCGAATTCGTACGCGGCATCGGCGCGAAGGGTCTCGCTTACGTGAGGTGGGTAGACGACGCTCCTAACTGCTCCTTCGCAAAGTTCATGGGCGAGGGCGAGCTTGAGGCTATCCTCAAGGCTCTCGGCTGCGAGAAGGGCGACGTCGCCCTCATCGTTGCAGATAAGGACAAGGTGACTCTCCCGGTTCTGGGAGCGCTCCGTCTCAAGATTGCAAAGCAGCTCGACATTATCCCCGAGGGCTGGAACTTCCTGTGGATCGTGGAGTTCCCGTTCTTCGAGTACGACGAGGAATCCGGCGAGTGGCTCGCTATGCACCACCCGTTCACAATGCCGCTTGACGAGTGCATTCCCTACCTTGACACCGACAAGGCAAGGGTACGCGCAAAGTGCTACGACCTCGTGCTCAACGGCATCGAGCTTTCCAGCGGCTCCATCAGGATCACCGATCCGGAGCTTCAGCAGCATATGTTCGAAATGCTCGGCATGACTGACGAGGAGATCAACGCGAAGTTCGGCTTCCTTGTCGACGCATACAAATACGGTGCGCCTCCCCACGGCGGCGCCGGCATAGGCCTCGACAGACTTGCAATGCTGATGTGCGGCTGCGACAGCCTCCGCGACGTTACTGCCTTCCCGAAGGTTCAGAACGCAAGCGAGCTGATGAGCGAGGCTCCCTCCACAGTAAGCGAGGAGCAGCTTAAGGAACTCGGAATAGCAATTACCAACAGCGAGGAATAATTCAACAGGCGGTGTAGTTATGGATAAGCGGGAATACAAGGAACTTTCAGAGCTTGCTGCAAACGGCGGCACAAAGGCGTTCGCGCGGCTCTACGAGACGGTCTACCGCGAGATGTACTACACCGCTTTTTATACCCTCTGCGACGACGCCGACGCGGTGGAGCTGGTCACAGCCTCAGCCCGGGACGGTATGACCACGATAAATAAGCTGCGCAGCGAGGATGCTTTCCGGGCGTTCATGTTCCGGAACCTCTGCGCACGGATACGTACAAAGCTCCGTGAATCCCCCGTTCAGCCGGTTCCGGAAAACGGCGGATTCGACATACGCGCTGAATTCTCCAAACTCAGCGACGCAGAACGCCTTGTGGCAAGCATGTACATCGGCGCGAAGCTCCAGCCGGACGAAATATCGCTTTTCACCGGTATGAGTTCCACGGCGGTAAACAAGACCCTTGAAAAGGTGCTGACCGCATTCGAGCTTGACTGAACGGCAAATACAGAACAGGAGGTGAACGCCGGTGACGGTTTCCGAAATACGCAGCCTTATGCTTGAAAAAGTTATCCCCGAGAGCCTGCTCCCGCAGAATATCGCGGTGTGCCTTATGGACGAAAACGCCGCCCCGCCGGAGCTGGACGCGTTCACATTCCTGAACCGCCTGCGCTCCCTCGGGATAGGCTCGGCGGATTTCCTGTACCTGCTCAAGGGCTGCGGCGCTCCCGAGGAAGCGGTCTCGAAAATCGAGCAGCACCCGGATATGAACCTGCAAACGCTCATCATCACGCTGGAAAGCTCAGGGCTTACGCCGAAGGACTACACCCGTATGCTCTACACAGCGCGTCAGCTCTGGGAGCACACCATAACCATGCGTATAGACTCCGGTGAACTGGAAGCGGCGGCTGAGTCCCGACAGGAAGAACAGCCTGAGCCGCAAGATCCGGCTGGATCTGAGGAATCGACTGAGCAGGAAGCCCCCGCAGCGGAGGAATCCACACCGGAAGAGTCTGCTGAAACCACTGAGCCGACTGAGCCTTCCGAACCGCCCAGACCCGTTCGGACAGCGCGTCAGAAGAAGCGCCGCACCGAGGAATCCTACGAGGATGAATCACCCGAGCAGGAAGCTCCGGTGCTGACCGCACGTCAGAAAAAACGCACCATCGACGACCTCGCGGAGGAACTCGGAATAGCGGCAGAGATCGAGGACGAACCTGAGGAAAAGTACACCGCCCGGCAGAGAAAGCGCCGGAAAGAGGAGACGGCTCCAGAAACGGAGCCCGAGCAGCCGGCGGAGGTCAGGGAGGATTCCCCGAAGGCGCGCAGAAATGCGATCATAGCCGCAGCCGCCGGCGCGGCGGTTCTGTTCGCGATTGACCCGCTGATGGATATTCTCGGCTTCACAGCGCCTGGAAGCTCCGGAGGAGAGTTCCAGTTTGCCTCTGATAATGCGGCGGTTTTCTCGGAAATTTACACCGCGTACACAAACGGCAGAATAAGCAGCGAAAAAACGCAGAAGCTGTCGGAAAACGAGCAGGTTTTCGGCGATATGCTGATAAACTCTGGCAAAGAGCTCGGCGTATTCAGCAGCGGAAACACGCTGTGGTCTGCGGAGCCTGATGGAATAAGCGTTTACGCACTGGATTCCGGGGGGCTTGCGGCTCATGTGCTCCCGCCGGAGGGCGCGGAATTCGTGAATGTCGTGCAGACTGATTCCGGCGTTGCCGCGGTTTACTCCGGCGATACTGAGTGCGGTCTCATAGGCGTGGACGACAGCGGCGAAACCTGGAGCTGCGGGCAGTCCGGAACGCTCACGGATATTTTCTGCGGCGAGGACATCATTCGGCTCGGAAGCGTTTACACGCCGGGATTCACGAAGTCGTTCACCGTGGACGACGTACTTGAGTACCTCCCATACGGATCTAAGAACGGTCAGCTCACCGCGTTCTCCCCTGCTGAAATCGCGGTGAGCGGCTCGGCGGACGGCTGCAGCTACGCAGTCTGGGGCGAGTACGCCGCTGAAAACGGCGAACAGAAAAAGCGCCTTGCCGCGCTCGGCTCCCCGATATACAGCGGCGCGGAGAGCTTCACCGCCGCAATGACCCGCGAAAACGGCTCCGCTGAACTCACATCTGACGGCGGCAGCCTTGTAAGCGCCGCGCTCCCGGAGATCACCGCCTGCGCGGCAGGAAACGGAGTCATCGCCGACGCCGAGATATCCGACGGCGGCGTTACCGTGTACCTCAGGGACAGCGCCCTGAAGCCGCTCGCGGCGTTCACCACCGGCGGTGAGATAGATCATCTCCGGATAAGCGGGAATGTCGTGTACGTAGGCAGCGGCGGCTCCACTGTTATGGCGGTGGATATCTCCGATACGTCCTCACCGAAGGCGCTCGATCTCACATCGGCTGACGGCGTGGTAAGCGGAGATTACGCGCTCTGCGGCGCGGTAAGCAAAACGGGTATCACGCTGACTCTGTACAAACTTGAAAGCAAAAAGGCAGTCCAGGCGGACAGCTTCTCCAAGGCGCTGACCGCTTCCGAGCTGGAGAGCTTCCGGTTCAGCGGGACAAACTGCTTCGTGATAAACGGCACGGACTGCTCCGGCGCGGCATACCGCTACTTCGACGGCGTTTCAGTCGTCGACGAATTCGCGGAACTGGGACGTTCCCGCAGCCTGCACACCCTCTACGACGACAAGACAGGCTACACCGGCGCGGCCGTTGTTGACGGCAGTCTGAAGCTGCTCAGCGGAGATAAAATTCTGAATTGAACTAAAACCGGGGCGAATGCTCCGGTTTTTCTTTGAAATATTATACATAAGCGAAGGCACAGATTTTGTATATCCTACAAAAATATGAAATCTTGTTGACAGAAAATAGAGAATAGTATATAATTAGTGTATGAGAACTGATTTCCCGGAGGTGCTTTGTTGTGAAATTCAGGCAGATCTGCGCCGCGGCACTCGCAGCTGTAGTGCTGGTAAGCGGCTGCTCCAAGCCAGGCACGGAAAGCGTTGATAAATATACCCGCGACGGAGAGGGTCGCGTTATCCCGATCTCCGATGAATATATCCCCGCGAATTATACCCCCCGCTCCGACGACTGGAGCGTTATGCTCCGCGAGATTCCCGGCAGCTTTGGTCAGGAGACCGACAAGCTGATACCCGCAGTCTACCTCACTACCTCCGACCCGTCGGCGATCATCAAGGAGGATTACGCCGACTGCACGGTTCAGATAGACGCCGGAATGACAAACGGAAGGTACGAAAGCACAGAAGCGCTCACCGGAAAGATACGCGGCAGGGGCCACTCCACCTGGGAATGGCCGAAGAAGCCCTACAAAATCAAGCTTGACGACAAAGCGTCACTGCTTGGAATGTCCGAGGCGAAGCGCTGGGTGCTCCTCGCGAATTACGCCGACGAATCCATGCTGAGGAACACCACCGCGTTTGAAATGGCGCGTTCCCTCGGGAGCTTCCGTTTCGTGCCGCACGCTATCCCGGTGGACGTCTATATGAACGGGATATATCAGGGCGTATACACGCTCGGCGAGCAGCTTGAAGTCAAGACATCGCGGATTGCGATAGACGACAGCCTCGCGAATGTCGAGACCGGATACCTTCTTGAGATAGGCGGCGCAGACCCCTCCACCGATAAGGAAGGCTGGAATTACTTCAATCTGCCCTCCGGCTGCGGAGTGAACATCAAGATAAAAAGCCCCGACACCGAGGAGGATCCACAGGCTGACTACCAGTGGACGCAGAAGCACTTCGACTTCATCTACGACTATATGTGCAAGGCCGACACCGCAATAACCACCCTGGACGGCTATGAAAAGTACATCAACGTAGACAGCTTCATCGACTGGTTCCTGGTGCATGAGCTGAGCTACAATCTTGACTCCTGCTTCCGCCGGAGCTGCTACATAACAAAGCCTACCCTCAGCCGGCTTGAAATGGGGCCTATATGGGACTTCGACCTGGCCTTCGGCAATATGTACATGGATAACCCGAAGTACGACGACTGGGCTACGATAGGCAGCATGGACAGCAGCAGCTACATCGGCGTTACATGGTTCAACTACCTCATGACCGACGAGGATTTCCGGAACAAGGCGCGCACACGCTGGAACGATGTCCGCGACACGATGGTGAACGCAGCGCTCGGCACCATCGACGCCTACAAGCCGATGGTGATACCCTCCGCTGAGGAGAACTTCGAGATTTGGAACACCCTGGGCGTGGCAAACGGATTCCAGCCGCTGACGATGAAAAACTACAACACCTATCTTGACCAGGTGCTGTATCTCAGGAAGTTCATCAACAACCGAGCAAAGTGGATCGACGAAAATCTATAAGCATATCCCCGCAGAACACCTGCGGGGATATTTGTGTATTTTTCACAATTGACAACCTCCGTATTGTATGTTATAATAAGCGACGTAAAATTAAGATGTGGATTTTTCCGGACGCGCTCCCCTTTTCGCCACACAGCATATGCTGTGTGGTTTTTTTGTGCGATTTTCCGGGTAGGAGGTAAAATGGACAACACCTTTATGAAGGAAAAACCGGTGCTGCCGCTGCTGCTTTCAATGGCGCTGCCGATGGTAATTTCAATGCTTGTGAACTCGCTGTACAACATCGTGGACAGCCTGTTCGTCGCCAAAATAAGCGACAGCGCAATGACCGCGCTGTCGCTGGTGTTCCCGGTGCAGAATTTCATCAACGCCGCCGGGATCGGCTTCGGAGTTGGAATAAACGCCGTGATCGCATTCTACTCCGGCGCGGGCGACAAGGAGCGCGCAGACCGCGCCGCTACGCTCGGAGTGCTTCTTGCCGCTATCCACGGAGTTATACTCACCGTTGTCAGCATTCTGATAATGCCGCCGTTCCTCGAAGCTTTCACCAACGACCAGGAGGTAATACAGCTCGGACTTCAGTACTCTAATGTCGCGTTTCTGTTCTCAGTAGTGATAAATCTCGGCATGGCGTTCGAGAAAATATTCCAGGCGGTAGGCAGCATGAAAACCTCAATGGTGAGCCTGCTGTGCGGCTGTATCGTCAACATTATCCTCGACCCTATGATGATCTTCGGCTGGGGATTCCCCGAAATGGGTATCAAGGGCGCCGCGCTTGCCTCAGGAATCGGCCAGAGTATTTCTCTTGCAATTTATATCGTCGTGTATTTCCTGCGGCCGATAAGCGTGAAACTCAGCAAACAGCACCTCTCCCCAGACGGCAGAATGATAGGCAGGCTGTACTCAATAGGTGTTCCCGCGGCGCTGAACCTCGCGCTGCCGTCAATACTCATCTCAGCGCTGAACGCAATTCTGGCGGCGTTCTCCGAGGTGTACGTCCTGGTTCTGGGAATATACTACAAGCTGCAAACCTTCCTGTATCTTCCCACAAGCGGAATAATCCAGGGAATGCGCCCGCTTATCGGATACAACTACGGCGCCGGAGAGTATAAGCGCGTCAGCCAGCTTTTCCGCATTGTTCTGCTAATGAGCTGCGGTATAATGACGGTCGGCACCGCCATCTGCCTGCTGATACCCGGTCAGCTAATGGGAATGTTCACCGACAGCCCCGACGTCATCGCCGCCGGAGAGACCGCTCTGCGCATAATCAGCGGAAAGACTATTTTTAATAGAGCAATGCCGGAGCGTCTGCGGACGCTCCGGCATTGCATTTTCACAGGAGGGGTTGTAGAGGGCAACGGAATTACCTCCTTTAGCGGCCTCGCCCTCTCAGTCATCTCGATTTGCTCGATGCCAGCTCTCCCAAAGGGAGAGCCCTTGGCATGACGGGAAAGTTTGCGGCTCAACCGCAAAGTTTGTGGACGTGCTTGCTCCCCCTCGGGGGAGCTGTCGAGCAGCGACTGAGGGGCTATAAATGGAGAAGCGAAAAAAGCGTTAAAGCGATAGCGCCGACTGGCGCAGCGCTAGCTTTTTTGTGCTTCGACTTCTTCTTTAGGATTGTCAAGGGCGTGCAGCCCTTGGCCCGTTGCGGGGTGGGTGGAGTCCAGAGGTAGGGAGGGGGGAGTCGAAACACCCCTCCCTGCCTCTGGCCCAGCGGAGCGTCTTTGCACGCTTGCGGCAAGCAGAAACTTTTCCCGCGGAGCACGTCACATTTTAAATCGTCCCGCCTGTGGGCAGATAGCCAAAAAGCGCCCCGCACTTCCGGTGGAAATGCGGGGCGCTGCATGATTTTATTGAAGTCTGCCGATTACAGCTCGATCTTGCCAAAGCTGAAATCTGCAAAGTCGTCCACGCGCTCGGTACGCTTGGGTGCTACGGGTGCTGCGCTCTCGGCGTCGCGGGGGGCGTAGGTGCGCTCCGGCACACCGGAGGGACGGGGGCCGCGGGGTGCACCGCTGCGGCTGCCACGGTAGCCGCCATTGCTGCGGCGCTCACCGCGATAACCGCCGTTGCGGTTGCCGCCGGGACGACGGCCATTCCGGTTGCCGCCACGGCCACGGCGCTCGCCGTAGGTATTCTCAGTCTGAGCATCCGGTGCGGTGGAGTAGATGACCACGCGGCGGTCACGGCCTTCGCCCTTGCTCTCGCTGCGCACACCCTCCATCTTGCTGATGGCAGAGTGGATGATGCGGCGCTCGTAGGGGTTCATGGGCTCCATGGCAAAGCTGCGGCCGGTCTTGCGCACCTTGGCACCAATGCGCTGTGCCAGTGCGGTCAGGTCGCTCTCGCGCTTATCGCGGTAGCCGGCCACATCCAGACCCAGCTTGATGTAATCGCCCTCCAGACGGTTTGCCACAAGGCTTGCCAGATAGGACAGGCTCTCCATGGTCTCGCCACGGCGGCCGATGAGGGCACCCAGCTTTTCACCGTCCAGACGGATGATGGTGGCTTCGCCCTTCTGCACGGCGCTGAAGGTCACGTTCTCCACGCCCATCAGGGTGATGACCTCCCGCAGATAGTCCACGGCGGCCTTCACCTTGGCGTTCTCCTCGATGACGATGGGCACTTCCACCTCTTCTGCCTCCTCGGCAGCTTCGGCGGGCTGCTGGGCAGCGGAGGTCTGCTCTGCGGCGGGAGCGGCGGGCTCCTCCACAGCAGCGGGAGCCTGCTCTGCCACAGGAGCAGTCTCCTGCACGGGGGCGGCAGTCTCAACAGGCTGCTCTGCCACAACCTCCACCGGCTTTGCGGGTGCAGCGGCGGGAGCATCCGGCTCTTCCACGCTCACACGCACCTTGGCGGGGGTGGTCTTTAAGCCCAGAAAACCAGTCTTCTGGGGATATTCCAGCACTTCACGGCTGACATTCTCATCCTCAGCCTGAACACCCAGCAGGGCGCAGGCCTTGGCAAAGGCTTCGTCCACCGTCTTGCCGGTGGATTCCTGTGTACGGATCATAACCGTTTACCTCCCTTGTTACTGTTTATCCTGCTTGTCAAGCTCGCTCAGCGGCACGGTGCGCTCGTCCTTGTAGCGCTCAGCGTCCAGCTGACGGGCATACTCCAGCCGGCGCTTGTTCATCTCGCTGGCGGAAAGGTTCTTTTCCATGGTCTTGCCGGTCTTGGGGTCGGTAACCTGAATGGTGGTGTTCTTCACACCGCGCTTTTCCTGCTTGCGCTTGGCGGCGATCTCCGCTTCCACTTCCTTGCGCATCTTCTCGGGGTCGTAGAACTTGCGCATGACCTGAGTCTGTGCGGTCATGACGATGTTGGAAATGACGTAGTACAGAGAAAATGCCAGCGGGTAGGTCAGGCAGAAGAACAGGTACATC
>ENA-UESJ01000885-UESJ01000885.1-human-gut-metagenome-genome-assembly--contig:-NODE-885-length-15070-cov-9.597612_pt1 | contig 15070 bp, 8 predicted proteins | sample MGYA00243000_ERZ508001 | MGnify/ENA primary metagenome ERZ508001 (study PRJEB26167, sample SAMN06115479) | human gut metagenome | host: Homo sapiens | place: China:Chongqing | collected 2015-03-03... | reverse complement strand
TCTTAGTTAATAATTTTGTGAGAGCAATACATTGTGGATTTCCGATACATCAAAAAGATCATCTTCCATCCGGTATCACCGGACAAAAGATGATCTTTATCATTAAAAAAATCTTATGAATCGTATTCTACTTGGAAAGTTCTTATTCTGCCAGATCCAGAATCTCAATCTTGGTAATCGATGCTCCCTCTGTCGGAGAGGAGAACTCAATCCAGTTTTTGACACCGGCAAGCTTCTCTGCACTAAGTGCAAGCACTGCCTCATTATACTCTGCGTGATCCATTGTGTCAAAGTGAGTTGCATTGATATCCTTACCCTTGCAGTATGCAAACTGGAAATCCGCCTTGCTGCTCAGTTCATCGGAAGCCATTGTCACACGGATCGCCGGCTTCTTTAATTTCGACCAGTCATAGGTCAAAAACAACTGCCAGAACCACTTGTTGGACTGAACGGTCAGACCATCACTGCAGCTTGTTGTCTCAAAGTTACCAACCTCGCCCAGAGAAAGATCCGGCTTACCATCTGCCGTAATTCCTTTGTTGTTGGTACGGCTCCAGATTCCTTCCCAGGATGCAACAACCTTCATCTTGGCTACATCTGCATCGCTTAGCTTCTCAACCAGCATTGTTCCTGTGTCAACAGCGCCCTCTTCCAAAGGAACATTTGTTGCTCCCGTTACCTCCTCAAGCATCTGTGCAAAATCCTTAAAGCAGATTACACCATCGTAGCGGTCAAATACGGAATTGTTCCAGAGAACCGGAGTTGCTCCGATCTTCTTACCGTATGTCATAACTTCCTTCACATATGCCGGAATGCCCTTTTTGTCGGTATTACCAAAGCCGTACTCTCCGATAATGATTCCATAGCCATTGTCGGAGAATTTCTTTAGCTTGTCAAACTGTGAATGAAGATAATCGTAATCCTCCTGTGACCCCCAGCTTCCCTGATAATCCGCATTCGTCTTATCCTCTAAGATTCCCCAGCCATATGGTGAATAATAATGAATAGAAACGCTGAGCTTTGTCTGACCATTCTCTGCTACGGTATCGGTCGGCATCTTAAAACGTTCATCGCAGGTCTTGTCCAGATCGGTTGCAAAGCCGGCGATCAGAAGCTGTCTGTACTTGTTGTTCTCACAGAAAAGCTTATCTGAGCTGTTACGCACGATCTCAACAAACTTCTGGTTGATCCGGTTTGTCACTTCATATGCCTCATCATTGGTGAGATTTCCCTGTACTCCCTCGTACTTCGTGTTAAGACCCAGATTATCTCCGCCGACAAAATCACTTAACTCCTCATTCGCTGACTCGAAGATCAGATGATCTCCATACTCACCGTAACGCTCTGCGATCTGTGTCCAGATTGCCTCATACTTCTTCCAGGCCTCCTTACGGACATCCTCTCTCGCATTGCCCTCGCTGTCAGCGGCGCCAAACATGCCCCACCATGCACTGTCATAGTGAATATTGAGAACAACGTACATATCATTTCTAAAGCAGTAGTTCATTACTGTCTCAACACGATTAAAATATGCGTCATTGATCGTATATGTACCGTCATCCGGCATCATATTAGACCATGCTACCGGAATACGAACGGTGTTAAAGCCACATTTCTTAACCGCCGTGATCATCTTGTAGGTTGTCTCCGGCTGCCCCCAGCCTGTCTCATATACCGTCGGTGTGATCTCTGACGGCTGAAGTTCGCTGGTATCAATGCCGCAGCTTTCCAGTGTATTACCAAGGTTCCATCCCTGTCCCATCTTCTGCATAAGCTCCGGTGCTGTCATTGTCTTGTCCATCTGACCGTCATCATACTTGCGGATGCCGTTCTTAGACTTGTCCGGATTCGGTGTCGGTGCTGTGCTCGGAACAACCGTAGGTATGATTGTCGGTGCTGCTGCCGAAGCTGCCGGTGTCTGTGTTGGTGCTGTCACTGCCGCAGAGCTTGCCGGTGCTGCCGGTGTCTGCGACGCTTTCACTGCTGCAGCCTTCACCGTGACCTTACAGTTTAATTTCTTTGTCTTAAGCTTTTTATTACCCCTGATCTGATACTTTACTGCTGCAGTGATGGTTGTCTTACCGACCTTTTTTCCGGTAACAACGCCCTTCCTTGAAACCACTGCAATGGCTTTCTTCTTGCTGGTCCATTTGCAGGATTTTACCTTTACCGTTTTGTTCTTCTTGACCTTTAAGGTCACCTTCCTGCCCTTTTTGACTGATACGCTTGTCTTATTCAGACGGACAGGCGTTTTCTTTGCTGCCTTTGCCGGGACACTTACCCCACTCAGTCCTGAAACCATCATTGCAGCAGACATCAGAACTGCCATTAGTTTTCTGCTTTTTCGCATAATATAACTGTTCCTTCCTTTCCCATAAACTACCGGAACCGGTCTATGCGTGCCGGTTCCGTGATAAAATGATTTACTTTTTCCTTCGAGTATATTATATCGTATTTGTAACATTTTTACAAATAAAACACCGCTTTCTATTCAATCTTTATGACATCTTTCAGCACATAATGGAATGTCGGTGCCGAGCTCTTTTCATTCTCTTTATATTCCTTTTTCAAGGAGATCTGATCCGTGTCATCCTCCGGATCCACCCCGATATAATCCCCCTGAAATACATGTACCTTCTTCTGCTCAAACCGGTGTATCAAAGAGTCTATCTTTTCCCTGGTTCCGGGTGCGGCGATCAGCTCATTCAATTCCAGCATCTGCACCCACCCCTGATCAAAACCTGCTCCGGCATCATTTCCATTTACGGTCGCATTCTCCTCATTTTCAATATCCCGGTTCTCAATGACTGCCTGCACGGCAGAGGAAATGTACGGTTCCCAGTTGATCCTGCACCCGGTAAGATACGTTGTCGGCGCCACATCCGCCATACTCTGATTATAACCGACATGATACACGATTTTTTCTCCCTTGACCTCTTCACACGCTACCGCCGGTCCTGTCGTATCGGAATGCTGTGATATGATCACGCAGCCCTCACGGATCAGCCCGGAGGCACATTTCTTCTCTAAGGCATAGCTTCCCCATGTGTTTGTGTACTTTACGGTCATCTGTGCCTGTGGCACAATGGATCGCACACCGAGGAAAAATGCCGTATATCCGGAGATTACCTCCGCATACGGATATGCTCCGACATATCCGACCTTTGCCTGCTCCTTCGTAATGGTTCCCTCATCAATCAGCTGCTTTAATTTCATGCCCGCTGCCACACCGGAGATATATCTTCCTTCATAGATTGCTCCCATATATGTGTGATAATTTTTATAAACCGGCTTATCGTTGGCATTGGCACAGGTCGACTGGCAGAACTGCACCTTCGGATACTTTCCTGCCCATTCCTTTGCTTTTTCTCCAAACGCAAAGCTTGTCGTAAAGATCATATCACAGCCATCATCCACCAGCTCCTGCAAAATACTCTCCTCGCTTCCCTCTGTCACATTAAACTTCGGGATCGTCTTCACCTGCCCGGCGTATTTCTTTTCAACTGCCCTCTGCGCCTTGACAAAATTGCCCGTATAGGCGGTACTGGTATCTCCCACATAGACAAAGCCGATAGTGATCTTTCTTTGCTTTGTGTCATCCCGCATCAGTACATGAAGGCAGAACGCCGCCAGTACAACGAGCAGTGCGCTGCTAAATGTGATCAAATATATTCTCTTCATACCATGCCTCTCTTTCTTTTATGACTGTTCCAGAATATCTTTTCTGCCGTACAGACTCTCTACATCGATCGTTCCATCCTCCAGAAGACCTAACAGGATCTCCACAAGCTTGGGATCAAACTGAGTTCCCTTGCCCTTCTCCAGTTCGTTTAACACAAAATCAAGATCCAGCTTTTTGCGGTACACACGATTGGCTGTCATCGCATCAAAGGCATCAGCAATACCGATGATCCGCGCATTTAGCGGAATCTGTTCTCCCTTCAGCCCATTCACATAGCCTCTGCCGTCATACCGCTCATGATGGTACAGTGCCCCCTCATCCACATGCTCTATAAACGTAAAATTCTTTAAGATCTCTGCTCCCCGGATCACATGGGACTTCATCACATCGTATTCCTCATCGGTCAGGCGGCCTGCTTTATTTAAGATACGATCCGGAATCGCGATCTTTCCGATATCATGCAGCAATGCTGTTTTTCGCAGCACCTCCAGATCCTCCTTATCGTATCCGAGCTTTTCTGCGATCATAACAGAGTATTCCGATACACGCTGGGAATGTTGACTGGTATTTTCATCCTTGGCATCGACCGTTCTCGCAATCGTGATGATCGTCTCATTTCCCATCTGGATCTGGTTCTTTGCAAGCTCCAGCTCCTTCTTCTGCAGATTCAGCTTCTTCTGGATCTGTGTTCTTACGATCAGCCAGGTCAGATATGCGATCGTCAAAACGAGGACGGCACCGTAATAAACATAAAACCACCAGTGATCATAGATTTCTTTGTCCTTTACGATCGGATAGGTGCTTTCCTCGATCACCTTTGCTTTCTGGTTATCGTACACCGCCATGTGGAAAACATAGTCTCCTGTCGGCAGATTGGTGTACACAATATTTTTCAGTTCACTCTGAGCAACAATGACCGGCTCCTTGTCAAAGCCCTCCAGCCATACCCGTACATACGGATCGTTGATCGAGTAATTGACTACTTCCGGTACGATCTCGATATGTGACACGCCTCTCGGAATATGAAAGACCTCTCCTCGCTCCACATAAGATGTCTCCCCGTCCAGCCGGATCGACTTCATCAGCATACGGTACGAGAAATTGTGTGAATTGTAATCATTGATATTCATATATACCGCACCAAAGCCACCGGAAATATAGAGATTATCGTTCTCGTCAATATAATTCCATGCATTTGGCGTCAACGACTCCTGCAGACCCTTTGTGGCATTTAACAGATCATAATCTAACTTCTCTCCGTTTTCCAGCTTCTTCTTATCTACAACATAGATACCGGCTGAACTGAGCACAAAAACCTCCCCCTTATTTCCCTCAACCATATCGAAATTATTATAATACGGGAAATTCTTCAGCTCGCGGATCTGATCCTTTTTCATGAAGCACAGACTGTTGCTCGTGATCACGAAAATACCTCCGTTATCGGTATCCGGAACCATTCTGAGTACAACTCCGGAGCTTAAGCCGTTTGTCTTCTTGTAATGCGAAACCACCTTCCGATTGCGGATCAGTGCAATACCATTACCGTCTGTTCCTGCCAGGATACTTCCGTCCTTCTGCTCCAGCATACAGAGCACCTTTGGATTAGCAAGACCATTCTCTGTGCCGATCGTTCCTGTGATCTTTTCGTTTTTGACAAAACTGATGCCGATGTCGCCCGCCAGAGCAATGGTTCCATCCGTGAGCTCCATCGCAGTTCTGAACTTATCGCCGAGCAGCCCTTCCTTCTCTGTATAGCTGTGCATGGTTCCATCCGTGGCAAGCTCCAGCACACCGGAACCGGAGGTACAGATCCACAGATGGTTGCGGCTGTCCACCATCAGACAGCGTATCCGGATGCCCTGCAGTTTTCTTGTCAGTGCATTCTCCCGAACCTCCGTCATACGTCCATTTACAATGTCAAGACCACTGTCTGTACCAAAATACAGATTACCGTCCCACTTTGTCACGGTATTTACGACATCCTCATCCAGTCCCACCTCAGTAAATATCTCCGTAAACACAGACTTACACATCCGAAACAGACCAAGTCTTGATGAGGTAAACCAGAGGTTTCCCTGATAATCGATCAGCATGTGATCGATCGAGCTGTTAAACTTGTTGGTATTGATATCCTGATAAACATTCTTTGCATTCAGATAACCGGCTCCATTGTCCGCACAAATAAAGATCTCACCATCCTCGGAGCGGTTTAATGACTTAATATTGGACAAGGAACCGCATTTGATCACCTGCGTGTTCTTCCAGATCTTGCCGGAGGGTTCATAGACCTCGATCACATTGTCGGTTCTTCCAACATACAGCTTGCCGGACTGGTCAAACATACAACAGGAATATGCTGCCTGCATCGGTCTTTTCTCCCACTGTGCGATGATCTCTCCGTTACGGAGAAGGTACAGACCTCCCTCATCCGTAACTGCAGCCACATGACCTGCCTGATCCGCCGAAAGACTTCTGGCATAGGTGATCTCCGGGATCATATCCGTAACTGCCAGACCACCGGATAAGGATACAACGGCAAGCGCATCCGTTGTACCGATGTAAAAAGTTCCATCGGAATTTTCTGTAATGCATCGCACCGAATCAGAGGGAAGTCCGTGCATGGAATCTATAACATTGGAAATTTCTTCATTAATGCTGATCGAAACACCACTGTCATTTGTTCCGATCCAGAGTCTTCCTGCCTCATCCGTATAAAGGCAGTTGACATTTTTGACCGACTCGTATTCATTCATCCATCGAAAGCTGCTTCCATTGTAGCGGTACAGTCCGCCATAAGTTCCGATCCACAGGATACCGTCCTTTGTCTGGGCAATATCATTCGCCTTGCCACCCGGCAGCCCGTTTCCATCGTTATATATCGTCTGGACATATGTGTTATAACGCTCTTCTGCTGCCGCCTTCATGTCACAGCCCGGCTGCCATGCGGCAAGCAGAACAAGGATTCCTGCAAAGATTCCCGTCTTCACATGATTCGGACGTATCTTCGGATTCTTTGTCTCCTGCTTTCTCTGTCTCCGGTCATGAAACAGCTTCAGCACGGCAAAAAACGCCACCAGCGTCACAACCTTATCCAAAAAGTCCACGTAAAACTCTCCAATCACATAACAGAGCCAATGGATCAGTCCCATCTGTCCAAGCAGATCGATCACACCGTCTCCCCAGATATTCCCGGTTCTGCCATCGGAGAAAAGGATATTTAACGGAACCGATACTGCCACCGACACCACGGTAACCAGAAAGCTGAGTGTCATCGTCCGGAACAGATTCTGCAGATATCCCCTTGCCGCGCAGTGTCCTACCAGAATCCCAAGTGCCACATTGGTGATGGCATAGATACAGGAAACCGGATGGGAAAAACCGTAGATCACATTCGTCGCTGCACCGACGATTCCACCGCACACCGGTCCCAGTGCATACGCACTGCAGACTGTGCCAAAGGAATCCAGCCAGAGCGGAAGCTGCATCTTTGCTGCCGCATACTTGCCGATACAGTTGATCAGAATGCATCCGATTACGAATAGACTTATTTCGTAGTTCTTTTTATGCTGCATTTTCATACCTCTTTCTATTTGTTCATTCTTCTCTTAATTACGATAATTATAATGGTATTATTTTATCGAGACAAGTCGTTTTGTGAATTTTTTTATATAATCATGAAAAAGTCTCATATTAGAAAAGAATATGCCGATAATATCTATCATGATACACAGAATAAAAGATGCTTTTTAAGGACATCTGTGATAAACTGTCCACAAACAGACAGAAAAGAGGTTGCAACTATGATTCAGATTGATTTGATCACGGGATTTCTCGGCTCCGGCAAGACAACGTTTATCCGCAGATATGCGAAATATCTGATCGATCAGGGGCTGAACATCGGAATACTGGAAAATGATTTTGGTGCAGTCAATGTCGATGCCCTGCTGCTGCAGGATATCCTCGGTGACAACTGTACTCTGGAGATGGTCGCCGGCGGCTGTGATGCCGACTGCCACCGCAGACGTTTTAAAACAAAGCTGATTGCGATGGGAATGTGCGGCTACGACCGTGTACTGGTGGAGCCCTCAGGCATCTTTGATATGGACGAATTCTTTGATGCCCTCCATGAGGAGCCTTTAGACCGCTGGTATGCAATCGGCAATGTGATCACGATCATCGATGCAGCTCCGGATCAGGAGCTCTCTAAAGACTCCCGCTATATTCTGGCATCACAGACGGCACAAGCCGGTACCGTCCTCTACAGTCATGTGCAGGAGGTTTCACCGGTGCAGCTTGAAGAGACCAGACGGTTCGTAACCGGTGTTATGAATGAGCTTCATATGACGCTTCCCGCCGGACAGACTGTTTTCCAAAAGGACTGGACCGATCTGACCACACAGGATTTCCGTCAGATCATGAGCAGTGGATATCACGGTGCCGATTACGCCAAGCTCTGGATGGACAGTCAGAAGACCTATGACAGCCTTTATTTTATGAATATGGAATTTACCGAAGATTTTCTTCAAAAGTCCTGCCGCGAAATATTAAATGACCCCGCCTGCGGCAAAGTCTTCCGGATCAAGGGCTTCCAGAAACTTCCGGATGAAAGCTGGATTGCTGTCAATGCAACGCTAAAACAGACGCAGATCCATCCGATTGCTGTCGGCCAGGCGATCCTGATCGTCATCGGTGAAAACCTGAACCGGGAAGCGATCGAAGGCTACTGGGGCAGATCCAGACCTTAGGGTTCAGAAGGACTTAGATCAATACAGGCAGAACGGTAAGCTTTACCATTCTGCCTGTATTTTATTTCTGAATATGCTTTTCGTTATTAATATTCCTTACGATGCCCCGGCACCGCCATACCGTTTAATCGTCCGGAATAACTCCTCGAAATCAAGCGGCTTTGAAAGATGGGCATTCATACCTGCCGCCTTGCTCCTTGTAATATCATCTGCAAAGGCATTGGCGGACATGGCGATGATCGGAACACTTCCGGCATCCTCTCTTGACAGACCGCGGATCGCTTTTGTTGTCTCCAGGCCGTCCATCTCCGGCATCATAATATCCATCAGGATCACATCAAAGCTGCCGGGGTCTGACGCTTCAAACTTCTCCAGTGCTTCCCTGCCATTATATGCCTTCGTCACAACAGCACCCTTGTCGGTCAGCATATATTCTGCAATCTCCATATTCAGTTCGTTATCCTCCACTAAAAGCACGCGGAGATCCTGAATGGATACATCGCCGGTCTTTGATTCACCTTCCCCGCTACAATATTTCCGGTCAATCTGCAGCGGCAGATGAACCGTAAAGGTTGTTCCCTTCCCCTGCTCACTGACAAAGGAAATGGTACCTCCCATATGTTCTACCAGCTTTTTGGCGATCGGAAGTCCAAGTCCCGATCCGGAATAGGTTGTCCTGACAGCATCCGACTCCTGTGCAAAGGTATCAAAGGCATGCTTCTGAAACTCCTGACTCATACCGATTCCTGTATCCTCACAGCCAAATTCAAAGGTCGCATATCCGGCATCCACGGACAACTGGCGGCACCATACACGGACGGAACCATTTTCTTTATTGTATTTGATCGCATTAGAAACAATATTCTGGAAAATCTGCTTCAGGTGAAGCGGGCTTCCCACAAAATGCCAGTAATCGCCCTCTGCTGCATCCCTGTGGATCGTGATTCCGTGCTGTGCCGCCTGACTTTCCACCACCAGAAGCGAATCCTTCATAAGCTCCTTAAGATCAAACGGCTTATGCTCCATTGCGATCTCTCCCGCCTCCAGCTTACTCATATCCAGCACGTTATTGACCAGATCCAGCAGGAAATCAGACGCCCCAAGGATCTTATCATAGCACTCATCCGTTTTCTGCACATCCTTCTCACAGGACTTTCCGATCTCTACCATACCACGGATGCCGTTGATCGGCGTGCGGATATCGTGACTCATCCGGCGCAGGAAATCTGTCTTGGCATCATCGGCACGTTTCGCTTCCTCCGCTGTCACACGAAGCTGCTTCTGATACTCCATTTCCTTTCTCTTCTGATCCGTTACATTGCGAAATACCAACATCACAGACTGCAGGCTTCCCCCGGCATCTCTCTGCGGAATGAACAGCGACAGATACCAGTGCCCCTGCTTGCTCTCATATGAATATCCGATAAATGTCTTCCCACGAAGGCGTTCATCCAGCGTATCAAGCTCTGCAAAGCTCGTAAAGCCCTCCTGATATGTATCCTGTACCAGTCTGTCCGTAAATACCTTTAACATCTCTCTTGCCGATGGCGTTCCATCAATCACCTCACTGAAACGCTCAGACTTTACAACCGCCTCCCAGCTATCCTCCTTCAGGTGTATCAGCAGATTGGCCTCATAGATACTGGCGATCGTGCTGACCAGATGATACTCCTTCTCCATATGTTTAAGACGCAGCTTTCTGGTATGCTCCAGCAAATTGGCAAGCAGCACACATACCACCATGTATCCCGCACATGCGATCAGCATATAATAGATACGATTGGCAAAAACATTCTTGTCACTGTAAAAAACATATAAATAATAGCTGCGATAAAACTCTTGCTTTCCGTACCAGCTTTTCCCGCTGTCACGCAGTTCAAACAATTTCCCGTCGTTCTGCACCTTGTCCTGTCCGTAAGCACTGATGACCGGACATTGATCCACCGCAAGTCCCTGCAGATCGGATACATTGGTTCCGACAACCGTTTTTCCATCTGTTACTATGATCTGTGCATCACCCTCAAAGGTATCCCCCGCCAGAAGTGAGCCAAGCGAAAGTTCATTCTTATCTGCAATCGTCCTCGTAATATCATCGTAACACAGGATCACACCGGGCTTTTTCGTTCTTGCCACCAGCGCATAATTATAATAACGTCCCTCCAGCTCGATCTGATCCGCATAGGTTTTCCTGGAATCCTGAATAATGCTTTTCAGATTACTCTCCTTACGGATCGCCTTAAGAAGTGCTTTCTCCTCCAGCGGACGCTGTCCCGACCGGAGTACCACCTTCGCATCCGCATCCAGAATACAGATTCCCGTTAGATCCTGCATATCCGTATATTCTTCTAACGATGCCTGAGTCTCCTTCACATATGAACTTAAGGTCCTTGATTTATTGATCACTGTCTGAAGGTCTCTTGTCAGATTTCCAAGCCGATAATCATCGTATTTGCGGCACAGTGAACGCACAAACTGCAGTGTTGTCTCCGCATTTTTCTTTACCTGACTGCACTCAGCATTTGTCACCGCCCCATACACAATTACAAGAAACAGGATTCCAATAACACTAAATATTCCCCCTATTTTGAACGGGCTGTATTCCTGTATCTTCTCATCAGTCTTCCCCATCAGTCAGCCCCTCCATATACATTTCTGTCCACATCTAATCCGTACTTTTCAATAATATTTCCCGTTGTCCCATCCTCTGACATCTCATTTAATACTGTCGTCAGCCGTCCGGCAAGCTTTTCATCGCCGTTTTTGGCAAAGGCAACGCCAAGTTTTGCCTGATGCAGCGTCATATCCAGATAACGGTACTGTCCCGGATAATCCTGTGTATAAACAAGAAGTGCGCCCTCATGTCCTGCAATCGCATCCACGTACCCCTTACGCAGTGCCGTAAATACCTCTCCAAAGGTTCGGTAGGATGCAATTCTTGATACCTCCGGTATCTGATGATTGACCCTCTTCATAAATATCTTCTCTGAAGTAGAATTGGACTGAACCGCAATCGATCTGCCCTTCAGATCGGCAAGTCTCGTCACATCACTGTCTCCCCGTACCACAACAACACGGCGGCTGTAAAGATACGGTCCTGCCCACAGATAATCATCATTATTGTCATCAATGCTAAAACAGCTCCACATACAATCGATCTTCCCACTCTGCAACAACTCCTTTCGCTGTCCCAGATCGATCTCTTTAAAAACCGGACGATAGCCTAAACGTGCACAGGCTTCCTTTGCCAGCTCCACATCTATGCCTGTATAATTTTCTTCGACGTCCTTATAAAAGTACGGTTTATAGATGGCCCCGCCAATCGTAATCTTTGGCAGTGTCTTCTCTTCCGTCTTCGCACTTTCCAGACTGCATGCTGTCAGGAGCACTCCCGCCAATATGCACGCAATAACCGCTGATATTCGATGTTTCATACTGCCTCCGCAACTTTCTTTTCTTTCAAGTATAATCGAACTTTCATTGTCTCTACTTTATCTGTAAGCATTGTCGTGATCCATACTATGCCGGGATCTTCTGTATGATCGTCCGGTAGATCCGGATCAGGAATATCGTGGAAACGATAAATGAGATCACCTCTGCAATCGGGAAGGACCACCATACCATATGAAGTCCTCCGACTCTGGCAAGAACATAGGCTACCGGGATCAGTACCACAAGCTGGCGCATGATCGATACGATCATACTGAATACTGCCTTTCCAAGTGCCTGGAACACAGTACCCGCAATAATACAGAACCATGCGATCAGGTAATGGATACCAATAATCCGAAGTGCCGTCACACCGATCGTCAGCATATCCGCAGAAGCATTGAACATTCCAAGAAGCACCTGTGGAATTGTCTCAAACAAAATAAAACCGATGCAGGTCAGGCAGAACGCCACTGTCATACTTAGTCTTATCGTGTGAACCATTCTCTTTCTCTTGCGAGCACCGTAATTATATGCAATGATCGGAGTAATTCCGTTGTTCAGACCAAACACCGGCATAAAGAAAAAGCTCTGCAGCTTGAAATATACGCCGAATACTGCTGTTGCCGTCGATGAAAAATCGATCAGGATACGGTTCATGCAATAGGTCATCACAGAACCGATCGACTGCATAATAATAGAAGGAATACCAACCGCATAGATTGTGCCGATGATCCTTCCATTCGGACGAAAGCCCTTCAGATGTACATTCACCTCATGGTTAAACTTATGATGACAGGTTCCGGCGACAATTCCGGCAACACACTGACCGATCACTGTTGCAACTGCTGCTCCGGCAACCCCCATCTTCGGTGCACCACACAGGCCAAAGATCAGAATCGGATCAAGAACAATATTGGTAACCGCTCCACTCATCTGCGAGATCATACTGAATATGGTCTTACCGGTAGAGGTCAAAAGACGTTCAAAAAAGAACTGGGAAAGCAATCCAAAGGAGAAGATCATAACGATACTCAGATACTCAATCCCCATAGTCATGATCTCTGCATCCGCCTTTCCTGCCTGACTCGCATAAAACGGTCTGACCACGGTAAAACCAAGGATCAGAAATAAAATATAACTCATGGCATAAATAAATGCGCCGTTTGCAGCGATCTTATCCGCCTTCTCATGTTCCTTTTCTCCAAGTGCCCTCGACACCAACGCGTTCATACCGACACCGGTACCGGCTCCGACAGCGATCAGAAGTGTCTGAAGCGGAAATGCTAAAGATACGGCTGTCAGCGCATTTTCTGACAGCTTTGCCACAAAGATACTGTCCACAATATTGTACAGTGCCTGTACCAACATAGATATCATCATCGGCAAAGACATATTAAATACTAATTTTCCAATTGGCATTGTCCCCATTTTATTTTCTGCGATTGGGGACGAAGTCTGATTTTCACTCATAAATATTTCCTCCATCAATCATCCTTATTTGCGACTAAATATTGATTTTAACACGAATCCTACTTATATTGCAATATCTAATCTTAATAAGACAGTCCCCTGTCTGCCGCTATGACCGCTTCACATAATTAGCACAAAAACGGCAGCCCTCCTTCTGACCGATACAGCCTGCACAGTCACCACAGTCCGACAATATATCCTCTGTACTGATCAGATAAAGTCCGACCAGACTCATCATTGGCTGCAGCATGCCATCCTCACAACTAATACCGGCATCTGCCGGATCCATAACATCCGTCAGCTTCTCCACCGCCGAAAGCTCCATGCCATAATAGCCCGGTCCAAAGGAATCCGAACAGTAATGCGGTGACGTAACACTGTGCTTTCGTGCCAGATAGTCCCGCACCCACTCTCTCACCACATCCATACATGCGATCTGAAAGGTTTCCAGATAATACTGTGACAATAGGGAGGAAGCCTCCTCCACCGGAAAGTCCGGTGCATGAAAGGCATAAAGGTATCCTTCCGTGATCTTACTGCGGTCGATCCGTTCCAGCACCGTACAGAAAATCTCCTGCTTTCCAAAGGAAAAACGGTCATTCTGTACACAAGCTGCATCAAACGGCTGCAGCTTGATCGTCACACGGTAAAGATATTTGTGCTTTTCCATCATATTGGTGACACTGCTGATCGCGGCTCCCCGGTGCTGCCAGAACAGCTCCGCCTCCATCTGATCCCAGGAGGCGATCTGTGCCATTCTCCGCCAGATCTCATTTCTGAAATTCCAGACGTTGACCGAAACCGTAAAGTCCTGCCTGCAAAGCTGCGCGAGTACCTTATCATACATTTCCGGTCTGTGAACTACCATGCAGTTGCTGCAATCCTTGATCTTCTGTCCTTTTCCGCTTAATATCCATTCCGGACTGCCAAGGCATTTTTCCGATTATATTTTATGGGATATATTTTTAGATAATGTAACGACTTCACTTCCATTTATTATGACACCTGTTGCTGTCAATATGGATAAAACAAAACGCTGGTTAGAAAGACAGGTCATGCCCTCTTTATTGATGATAAAAGAGATTGAAAAGAAAACAGGAGCAAAGTATCTGGAAGAAATCGACAGGCATACAAGACTAACAGAAAAGCTATACAAAAATAATAAAATGTCATTAATAGATGAGGGAATAAAATTATATGATATTGAATATACAGATGACGAAAATTTATTATATCCTAAAATAAAAAATATAAATGTAGAAAAACTATTAAAATATGATTTCTCAAAACTTGGAAGATATAAAAGAAGTAACTGGAGTTTCCAAGAAGAATGCCGATATGGAATATTTTTAGCACCTTGGAATATGCAATATATGGAAGAAATGAAAAATATATGTAGGAACAATAGAGATAATGCCGAGAAATTTATAACAGAAGCAATGAATCTATTAGAAAATCCAAATACAATAATTCCAAGTAAAAGATTTTATGTGGATTTTGATGAAGAAGTATTAAAAGATTTAAAAATTTTATTAGGTCCAAAAGTAACAGAAGCAGAAGAATTGATGAAACTTTGCGAACCGGGGATCATTGACAAGACCCGTTATTTGGTGCGCAGTGGCAAGCATATATTTGAAGTCGACGAATTTTATGGTGAGAATGAAGGTCTTATCGGGTAAGGCTGGAGATTAAAATTAAAGATGAATAATAGGATGAAAGGGGATATTATGAGCAGGACACTTAA
>ENA-UESJ01000880-UESJ01000880.1-human-gut-metagenome-genome-assembly--contig:-NODE-880-length-15164-cov-12.038245_pt1 | contig 15164 bp, 10 predicted proteins | sample MGYA00243000_ERZ508001 | MGnify/ENA primary metagenome ERZ508001 (study PRJEB26167, sample SAMN06115479) | human gut metagenome | host: Homo sapiens | place: China:Chongqing | collected 2015-03-03... | reverse complement strand
GATTTCAACTTCATCATTCAGATGCAGAACACCACGCTCTACACGACCGGTAGCAACAGTACCACGACCGGTAATGGTGAATACGTCCTCGACAGGCAATGGACGAAACCTTCTCGTTCAACATGGAGATCTACCAGCAGATCTACTCCAAGCTTGTCGAGACCGGTCTGATGGGCATCCACATCCCCGAGCAGTACGGCGGCGGCGGCGGCGACGCCATCACCTCTCAGATCGTTGTCAACGAGCTTGCAAAGGGCAGCGCGAGCATCGCCCTTTATCTCGACGCAAACTGGCTGGCCTCCGACATGATCCTCGTTCACGGCAGTGACGAGCAGAAGCAGAAGTACCTCCCCCTCGCAGCCGCAGGCAAGGTCTTCGCCTTCGGCCTGACCGAGGCCTCCGCAGGCTCGGATGCAGCGGGCATCAAGTCCATCGCCGCAAAGCAGGACGACGGCTCGTACATCCTCAACGGCGGCAAGGCCTGGATCACGAACTCCGGTGTTGCCGACTACTATCTCATCATGGCGAAGACCGATCCCGACGCAGGCGCAAAGGGCATCTCCGTTTTCATCGTCCCCAAGGATGCAGAAGGTCTGACCATCGGCAAGTTCGAGCACAAAATGGGCATGAGAGGCTCGGCCACCTGCGAGCTGAGCTTTGACAACATCCGTATTCCCGAGTGCGACCGCGTCGGCAGAGAGGGGCTGGGCTTCAAGGTCGCCATGATGGCGCTCGACGGTGCCCGCATCTCCATCGGCTCCATTGCTTCCGGCCTCTCCCAGCACGCGATGGAGATCGCCAAGGCATACGCCAACGAGCGCACCACCTTCGGCAAGCCCATCAAGGCATATCAGGGCATTTCCTTCAAATTTGCTGATATGGCAGCAAAGGTCCGCGCCATGGATCTGATGGTCTGGGATACTGCCGAAATGAAGGCGAATGGCCAGCGTCATTCGGCAGAGGCGGCGATGCTCAAGCTCATGAGCTCCAAATGGTGCAAGGAGATCTGCGATGAGTGCATTCAGGTGCTCGGCGGCAACGGCTACAGCGCAGAGTTCCATGTCGAGCGTCTGTACCGCGACGCGAAGCTGCTCGAGATCGGCGAGGGCACGAGTGAGATCCAGCGCATGGTCATCAGTGGCTCCGTCCTTGGATGACCGGTACACAGCACAGAGCAAATGGAGAGATAGAGATGAAAATACTTGTCTTCGTAAAGCAGGTGCCCGACACGGACGATGTCAAGCTTGACGAGCGCGGCAATCTGAAGCGCGACGGCGTTGCCAGCATGATCAACCCCCTCGACGCAAACGCAGTCGAGGCCGCCATCCAGCTCAAGGAAAAGTACGGCGCAACGGTCGTTGCGATCAGCATGGGGCCTCCTCAGGCAGAGGACGTGCTCAAAAAGGCGCTTGCGCTCGGCTGCGACGAGGCATACCTGCTGTCCGACCGTGCTTTCGGCGGCGCAGACACCCTCGCCACCGCTTACACCCTTGCCAAAGGCGCCGAAAAGATCGGTGACTACGACCTGCTGCTGTTCGGGCGCCACGCCGTTGACGGCGACACCGCTCAGACAGGTCCGGCGACCGCAGCCTTTCTCGGCATCCCGCAGGTTACCCTTGCATCGAGCATCGATGTAAAAGACGGCTGGGTCTACTGCGACCGCGTGCTCGAGGACAGCACCGAGAAGGTGCGCGCAAAACTCCCGGCACTTGTGACGGTAACAGCGGAGATCAACACGCCCCGTTATCCCACGCCGATCAACATTATGAAAGCGCTCAAAAAGCCCCGTGCCGTCTGGAACGCACAGGATCTCGGCGCAGACACGGCGCAGACCGGCATCCCCGGCTCCCCGTCGTCTACCAAGGTCGTGTTCGAGCCGCCCAAGCGCAATACCGACACCACCTACTTTACGGGCAGCGCCGAAGAGATCGCAGCAAAATTCGTTGACATGCTCGAAACAGAGCATCTGGTCTGAGGAGGTTTGGCAAATGGCTAAGGAAGATTACAAAGGCATATGGGTATTTGCCGAACAGCAAAGCGGAACGCTCAATCCTGTGACCTATGAGCTGCTCGCAAAGGCGCAGGAGCTCAAGGCGCATAACGGTGAAGCGATCACCGCCGTCCTTCTCGGCAGCAAGGTCGCGCATCTGGCAGCCGGTCTCATCGCCGGCGGTGCCGATCAGGTCATCGTCGCAGAGCACGAAAACCTTGCATCCTACAGCGCGAGGCCCTATCAGCAGGCGCTCACCGAGCTTGCGGAGAAGTACAAGCCCTCGATCATCATGTATCCGGCGACCAGCCTCGGCCGCGATTTTGCACCGCGCATGATGATCTCCCTCAAGACCGGCCTCACCGCCGACGCCATCGACCTCGGCTACGATGAAGATGACGTGTTTTATCAGACCACGCCCGCATACGGCGGCAGCATCCTTGCGCACATCGTCATCCTCGAGTGCCGGCCGCAGATGGTGACCGTTCGTCCGAAGATCTTCACGCCCCTGGAGCCGGACGAGAGCCACAAGGGCGAGGTCATCACGGAGCACGTCACGGTCGACAAGGAGGCGTGCTACGAGGTGCTGAATGTCGAGCCGAAGGTCGTTACCGGCGTACCCATCGATCACGCAGACGTTCTCGTTGCCGGCGGCAGAGGCGTAAAGGACGAGTCAGAGCTCGCGCTTCTCAAGGAGCTTGCAGACCTCCTCGGCGGTCAGCTTGCCGCCTCCCGTCCCCTGGTCGACAACGGATTTCTGCCGCACGATGCTCAGATCGGCCAGTCCGGCACCGCCGTCAAGCCCAACATGATCATCAACGTCGCCATCTCCGGCTCCGTGCAGTATCAGGTCGGCATGCAGAACGCCAAATGCATCGTCAGCATCAACCACAACGCAGCCTCTCCGATCTTTGACATCTCCCACTACGGCGCAGTGGCCGACTTCAAGGCCGTCCTGCCTGCCGTCATCGCAGAGATCAAAAACCGCAGAGCATAACAGGCACACGCTGCGGTCACCGCACACCCCGGCGGCCGCAGCATATCATGAGACTATTTTGTTAAAAAAATATTATTACAAAAGGAGATTATTCAAATGAGCGAACGTAAACAGATCATCCCTCAGTACGGTCCTTTTGCAGGCATGCGCGTGATCGATTCCGGCTCTCTGATCGCAATGCCTTACGCAGCCACGCTGCTTGCCGACTTCGGCGCAGAGGTCATCCACATCGAACGCCCCGGCGTCGGCGACACGCTCCGTGTCCTCGCTCCTTTTGCAAAAGAGGACGGCAAGACCGTCAGCACCTCCTGGGCGCAGGACGGCCGCAACAAGCTCTCGCTTTCCCTTGAGCTGAACCTGAAGCATCCCGAGGTCAAGGAGCTGTTCTTCGGCCTGATCAAGGAAGCCGACGTGTTCATGGAGAACATGGTTTGGCTCGAAAAGCTCGGCATCCGCGACGAGGAACTGCTCGAGGTGAACCCCAAGCTCATCATCGCCCACATCAGCGGCTACGGCAACCCGAGATTCGGCGGCCTGCCCGAGTACTGCGACCGCGCATCCTACGACATGATCGGTCAGGCGTTCTCCGGCTGGATGGGCCTCAACGGCGAAAAGGGCGGCGAGCCCGTCGTCGGCAAGCCCTGGCTCAATGACTTCACCTCCGCATACGCCGCCGTGTTTGCGGTTCTGGCTGCATACATTAACGTCCTCAAGGGCGGCGACGGCCAGATCGTTGACATCGCGCAGTTCGAGGTTCAGGCGAGCTACTGCTGCGACCTGTACACCTCCTACACCATGGCCGGCCGCGAGAACACCCGCTCTGGCAACAAGTCCGCAGCCTTCCAGCCCTACGGCCTGTTCAAGTCCAAGGACGGCTACGATGTCGCGCTCGGCGCGTTCGGCCCCGGCGTCTACAAGAGAGCCATTCAGGCAATGAATCTCGACCTTGAGTACTTCAACTACAAGGATTGCTCTTCCGGTATCGAAGCCGTCGCCTCCGAGAAGGGCAGAGAACTCGACGCAAAGACCATCGAATGGTGCGCAGCCCGCACCGCACAGGAGATCGAGGACGCAATGGCGCAGTTCAAGGTCCCGTGCAGCCGTGTCATGGGCGCAAAGGACTGCCTCGCAAACGAGCATTATCAGAAGCGCAACGACTTCATCAAGTACGAGGATCAGACGCTCGGCAAGGAAGTCACCGCATTCGGCATCGTCCCCAAGATGTCCGGCACCCCGGGTCAGGTCTGGCGCGGCGCTCCGAGCCTCGGTCAGGACACGAACACGATCCTCAAGGAGCTGCTCGGCTATGATGACGCCAAGATCGCAGACCTGAAGGAAAAGAATCTTATTTAAGTCATTTTCTTCTTCCCGTCTCCCCCCTCGCTCCACAGGGCATCCACCCTGTGGAGCACCATCCCGTGAGGCATGCCGCTTCCATGTGAGGACAAATCCCATACCGCTCAGAGCATCAGCCAATCACGCCCACACATGAGCCTTTCATATACGCTGCACGCACCCTTTCATCCACAATTCCCCTTCCCCCATTCACACTCCTTCACCGGTTTGGTCTGCGTTTTCATGTGGCGCAGACAGCCAAATACCCCGACGATCTGCTATCGTCGGGGTATTTCTTTCTCCTGTGTGTGCCGCGCCGTCCGCCGTTCAGCGCACAAGCTTCATGAGCAGGCGCTCAAACTCGCCGAGCATACCCACGGAATCGGCAAAGAGGATGCTCTTCTCATACATCCGGCGGTAGGCGTCCACGTTCTCGTCCGTGCGCGCGGTGTAGATGATCGGGATCACAAGCAATCCCCGGCGGCGCGCCGCCTGTACGGCCGTGCGCACGTCGTCGATCGCCTCCGCCTCGCTGAAATATCCGGACGGCAGGCCGTCGGAGAGCACCACGAGGATCTTGCGGCGCTCGGTGCGCTTGGCGAGATCGAGCGCGGCGGCGCGGATGGAATAGCCATCCTTATTGCCGTTTCCGGCGGCGATCTGCGTCATGGCGTCGATGCAGCGGCTGCCGAGCTCCTTTTGCTCAAAATCCTTGATGACACAGTGCTGCACGGCATTCGTGCCGCCGTCAAAGGCGACGATCTTCGTATAGGCGATGCCCTTGAGCGCCTCCTCCAAAATCGCGGCCGTGGCCAGTGCCGTGAAGAGCTTGGACCGCCCGCCGCCGACGCCGGAGCCCATGCTGCCGCTGCGGTCGATGAGCAGGTAAAACGCCGTCTCGCGCTGCGACGGCGGCGCCTTGCGGCGAAACACATCCTTGGCGTCGAGCGGGATCTTCCACAGCTCGCGCTGCGAGAGCGCACCGGTGCGCTGACCGGCGCTGCGAGCGCGCTGCTGACGCAGGAGCTTGTCGAGCCGGTGATGCAGCGCCTTGGCACGCTCGGAAAACGCCGGCGGCAGCCGTCCTCCGGACGGCGTGATATACGTCTCGGCGAAGGTCAGACCGGTGTAGCGCGCGGCAAGCTCCTGCCGCTCGCCTGCGTCCAGGCGCGCGGCGTGCGGCGCGGCAACGTTCAGCTGCCGCTCGATCTCTCTCTCGCGTGTGAGCTCCTGCGCGGCGTTTGAGAGCATGGCGTCCAGCTCAGCCGTGCTGAGCGCAAAGCCGCGGTGCGCGCTCCAACCCGTGCCGAGCACCTCGCGCAGGCTCTCCGGCCCGCCGGAGGCGGCCTTCTGCGCGGCGGACACGCCGTCCGACGTGGTGGCGCTCGCTCCGCTCTGCCCGTGATTTCCGCTGCGGCCGACGCTCGACGAGCGTCCGCGGTCCTCCCTGCCGTTCGTACCGGCAGAGCCGCTCGACTTGACCTCCTGACTCGCAAGGCTGCCGCTCATGTCGCCATAGCGCTCGGAATTATCCCCGCTGCCGCCGCCCGCGCTGTCGCCCTTGTCCAGCTCGGTGTCCTCTCCGTCGGCGGAGGGGCCGCTGCGCGCCGCGTCCTGCGCCTCACCTCGCAGGCGGAGGCGGCTGTCGCAGCCGTCGCCGAGGGCTTCCGCGCGCTCGGCCTCGCTGAAAGCGTAATCCACACACTGCGATACGATGCGCGCGCGGGCATCATCGTCCGCTGCGCGGCACAGGCGCGCAAGCACCGGCGCGAGCGTCGTGAGTGTTTGGCGGCAATGCCGCGCGCACGCGGCGGCAGAGGGCGCAAGGATCGCCGCCTCCACCTGCGCACACACGGACTGCAGCGCCGGCGTCCGGCACGGGATGCCCGTGAGGGCAAACGCCTCCAGCTCGTCAAGCAGCGCCTCGAGCGCGCTGCCGGGCGCGGCGGCATCCAGCTGCGCATAGCACACGAAGCGCAGCAGCGGCAGATAACCGGGAAAGCGGCGGCAGAGGATGTTATCCGTGCGTGCCTGCTCCAGAATGTTCAGAATACGCTGACCGAGCAGCGCGCCGAGCTCCGACGCGAGGGCATAGTGCTCGTGAAAATACGCACCGGAAAATGCACGCACCGCCGCGCACACGTCGCGGTCGGAGCTGCCGTCGTGCTGAAGCTCGCGCGCGAGCAGTACACGCAGCGCAGCCGTCCAGTGGCGGGCATCAAAATCCGCGCGCAGCAGATATGCAGCCCCGCCGACGGTGACGGACGTTCCATCCGTCGTGCAGTGCAGGCTGTCGTCCGGCGTGACCGTGTCGATGCGGATGTTGTCCGGCACGAGCAGCGCGAGGCTGCGCCGGAGCAGCGGCGCGATGGGCTCGCTCGCCAGAAACGCCCGGTAGCGCGCCAGCGCAGCGTCAAACCCGTCCATCCTGCGGCACCATGCTCTCGATGAGCTCCGTCAGCTGCAGGCGGGTATAGGCGTCCTGCGGCTTGGAGGCCACGTTGTCCAACAGGCCCCAGCGCAGACCGAGCAGCGGCTCTGCGCGCAGGGCATCGATAAAGCCGCGGATCGTCATCGCGTCCGGCTCAAGGCCGCCGGCGCTGCGGATGCGGTCGCGGATGGCACAGTAGACATAGTCGCAGATGTTCAGGCTCGCGCCGCTCGCCTCGGGCACGACGCGGCGCAGCACGTCCACAATGGTCTCCGGCTCTGCGATGTGGATGGGTGTGAAGCGATCGATCGTCGCCTCGTTCATAAAGTTCGTACCGGCGTAGTCCTCATTCATCGTGATCGTGAACGCCGAATGCGGGTGCATCTGCACGAGACCGTAGCCGGGCACCTGGATCTGACGTGCGGCATCGGTCAGCGAGTGGAGCACGTCGGCGCACTCGGGCTTGATGGTGTTGCCCTCGTCGAGCACAACATCCGCGCCCGCGGCCAGATAGCGCAGCATATCGCTCAGGCGATAGCGCATGGTGCCGTTTTCGATCGTCGGCCCGCCGAGCAAGTCGAGCTTGTCGAGCTCGGCATTGCCCTGCATGCGGTACTGCGGCACGTTGAGCAGCCAGTCCACCGTCTGGATGAGCGTGTTTTTGCCGCAGCCCTTACTGCCGACCAGCCGCAGATGCAGCCCCGACAGGCGGTAGGCCAGCGCGCGCGTGAGCGCCCCGAAGCTGTCGGCCTGCACATAGCGCACCGGCGGGTCGGGCACCATCTCGGGGTACTCTGGCAGAGAGAACATTTCAGCGAACACGCGCAGGATGATCGCCTCCGGCACAGCCTGCTCGAGCAAGTACTCGGCGCGTGCAGTCAGCGCCTCCTTGCTCGCACATCCGCGCGCCGCCGCCCCGTCGATCGCCGCGCGCACCGCCGCGCTGAGCGCGTCGCCGCAGCGGTATTCGGCGAGAAAGCCCCACACATCCGGCGTGTCGCTGTCGCACGGCTCGCCCGCAGAATCGCACAGTGCCGTGATCCGCGCCCGCACGGGCGCGGTGCGCAGCAGCGCCGTAAGCGCCTCCGACGGCGCGGACACGATGCCCACGCGCGAGAACAGGTCGCCCGCCGCCGCCTCGCTCAGACAGCACACGGGCAGCGGCTCGCCCTCGACCCGGCAGAGCACGACCTCCGGCCACGCATGGCGCTCCTGCGCGCAGAGGGAGCGCAGGAAGTCGAGCTTCATCGGTGCTTTCAGATTGCTGCCGCCGCAAACGGCGGTCTCATATTGCAGCGTATGCATATCTCATTCCGCCTTTCTCAGTTGCCGCGCACGGCGCCCCACGGAAAGCCCTTCGCGCCGCCGTGGTAAATAACGCGCCGCACATTCAAAAACGCGCAGCGGCCGATGCGCTCCACACCGTCGGGGATGACGACCGTGTCCAGATTGCTGCACTTATAAAACGCCTCTTCCTGGATCTCGCGGACGCTGTCCGGGATGACGATGCCCGTCAGACCGATGCAGCGCGAGAACACGCTCTCCGGGATGACGGTGAGCCCCTGCGGAAGATTGACCCGGCGCAGGTGCACCTTATCATAAAACGCATATGGCTCGATCGTCTCGACACTGTCCGGAAGGACGAGCGTATTTAAATATGTGTACGACACCATGGCATAGGCAGCGAGCGTGCGCACGCGCACCCCGTCGACCGACGAGGGCAACTCGAGCACCGTGCCGGCGTTGAAGCAGCCGTCCGTACCAATGCGGCCGGTCGCGGCGTCAAAGGCAAAATTCTGCGCCGCAGCCTGTGCTGCCGTGACCGGATGGGTATCCCACGGGCGCTCGCGCAGCCAGACGGCAATATCCGCCTGCGTTTGCCGGCGCTTTTGCGCGAGATAGTCCTGCATCTGCCGCAGCGAGCACTGCTGCGAGAAAAAGACCGCCAGATCCTCGGCCTCCAGCGGGATGGAAAAGCCCTTCGGCAGCTCGAGTCCGAGCTGCATGGCAAGGATCCGGCGGACATCGCCGCACGCATCGTCATAGCGTGAGAGCACCTTCTGATCGCAGACGAAGGGCACGTCCAGCCGCGACGCCTCGATGCCGCCGGCCGTCAAAAGGCCCGCGAAGCCGTGCGCGCGGTCCAAGACCTTTTTTACGTCGCGAAACTGCGTGCTCTGGTAAAGAAGCATCTCCATCGCGTGATCCCTCCCGTCGGTTCGGAACGCTTTTTGTTATAAAACTATCATACAGGTGCAAGGTGTATTCTTCCGTAACATTTGCTGCACAGATTCCGGTTTCCTTGTCTCTTTACCGGCGGATCGGGTATTTTTTGTACACGCTGTACACAGTTTATTCACTGGACAGGCGTTTCCGGCTGTGGTAAACTAAAGTTACGTTACACGAGTCCGGAAAACGCACACGCAGTACACATATATTTTGAATAAAGGAAGCATACGCATGAATGAAGTAAAAAGCCCGAAAAAGCCGATGCTGTATTACTACGCCATGGCGCTGCTCGTGCTGCTGCTCATCAACTTCCTCGCCGTGCCGTGGCTGAGCCAGCGGCAGGTCAAGGAGGTCGACTACGGCACGTTCATGACCATGACGGAGAACAAAGAGATCGGCCGCGTGGAGGTGCAGGACAACCAGATCCTCTTCACGAACAAAGACGACACCCAGATCTACAAAACCGGCCCGATGGACGATCCCGACCTGATCTACCGCCTGAAGGACTCCGGCGCGGAGTTCTCGAGCGAGATCGTCGAGGAGATGTCGCCGTTTCTGTCGTTTCTGCTGACGTGGCTGCTGCCGATCGTGTTTTTTGTCGCCCTCGGCCAGTTCATGCTCAAGCGCATGACGAACAAGGCCGGCGGGCCGAACTCCATGATGTTCGGGCTCGGCGGCTCGAACGCAAAGGTCTATGTCAAGTCCGCCGAGGGCATCAAGTTTTCCGACGTCGCCGGTGAAGACGAGGCCAAGGAGAACCTGACCGAGATCGTCGACTATCTGCACGACCCGTCGAAGTATCAGGAGATCGGCGCGTCCATGCCCAAGGGCATCCTGCTCGTCGGCCCTCCGGGAACCGGCAAGACGATGCTGGCCAAGGCCGTTGCGGGTGAGGCAAACGTGCCGTTTTTCTCCATCTCCGGCTCGGAATTCGTGGAGATGTTCGTCGGCATGGGCGCATCGAAGGTGCGTGACCTGTTCCGGCAGGCCAAGGAGAAAGCCCCCTGCATCGTGTTCATCGACGAGATCGACGCCATCGGCAAAAAGCGCGACGGGCAGGTTGGCGGCAACGACGAGCGCGAGCAGACGCTCAACCAGCTGCTGACCGAGATGGACGGCTTCGAGGGCAACAACGGCGTCATCATCCTCGCCGCCACGAACCGGCCCGAGTCGCTCGACCCGGCGCTCACGCGCCCCGGCCGCTTTGACCGGCGCGTGCCCGTGGAGCTGCCCGATCTCAAGGGCCGCGAAGAGATCCTCAAGGTGCACGCCCGCAAGATCAAGGTCGCCGAGGACGTGGACTACAACAAGATCGCGCGCATGGCCTCCGGCGCATCGGGCGCGGAGCTGGCGAACATCGTCAACGAGGCCGCGCTGCGCGCCGTGCGCGACGGCCGCCGCTTTGCCACGCAGTCTGACCTCGAGGAGAGCATCGAGGTCGTTATCGCGGGCTATCAGAAGAAAAATGCCATCCTCACCGATAAAGAGAAGTGGACGGTCGCCTACCACGAGATCGGCCACGCGCTCGTCGCCGCGCTGCAGACACACTCCGCCCCCGTGCAGAAGATCACCATCATCCCCCGCACGTCCGGCGCACTGGGCTACACCATGCAGGTCGAAGAGGGCAACCACTACCTCATGACCAAAGAGGAACTGGAAAACAAGATCGCCACGCTCACCGGCGGCCGCGCGGCCGAGGAGGTGCGCTTCGGCGTCATCTCCACCGGCGCGTCCAATGACATCGAGCAGGCGACGAAGCTCGCCCGCGGCATGATCACGCGCTACGGCATGAGCGAGGAATTTGACATGGTCGCGCTCGAGACGGTCACGAACCAGTACCTCGGCGGCGACACCTCCCTCGCCTGCTCGGCCGAAACGCAGACGCAGATCGACCATCAGGTCGTCGCGCTCGTGAAACAAGAGCACGCCAAGGCCGTCGGCATCCTCACGGACAACCGCGCCAAGCTCGACGAACTGGCCAAGTACCTTTATGAAAAGGAGACCATCACCGGCGAGGAGTTCATGGCCATTCTCAACCGCGCCTGACGGACTGCGATGCGGTCGTGCAGTGATCCCCGAATCCCCCCCATGAAAGGAGGGCCACCGCAACCGTATGAATGAAAAGCTGAAAGAAAAAGTTAAGGAATCTCTCTCGAGCGTGCTGCCCATCACCCTGATCGTGCTGGTGCTGAGTGTCACGCTCGTCCCGATGGAGATCGGCACGCTGGCGCTGTTTCTGACCGGCGCCGTGCTGCTGATCTTCGGCATGGGCTTTTTCCAGCTCGGCGCCGAAATGTCCATGACCCCGCTCGGTGAGGGTGTCGGCAAGACGCTGGCAAAACGTGAAAAGGTCATTCTGGTCGTGCTCGTGTCGTTCGCGCTCGGTACGATCATTACCATCGCAGAACCGGATCTGCAGGTGCTTGCAAATCAGGTCGCGTCCATCCCCAACAACGTCCTGATCTGGACAGTCGCCGTCGGCGTAGGCGTCTTTCTGGCGCTGGCCGTGCTGCGCATCTTCTATCGCGCGTCACTGGCAAAGTGTCTGCTGATCGCGTACGCGCTGCTGTTTGCACTGACGCTGTTTTCCCCGAAGGATTTTCTCGCCGTCGCGTTTGACGCCGGCGGTGTCACGACGGGGCCGATCACCGTGCCGTTTATCATGGCACTGGGCGTCGGCGTGTCGGCGCTACGCGCCGCGCAGGGGCACGATGACGACAGCTTCGGTCTGGTCGCGCTGTGCAGCGTCGGGCCGATCCTGATGGTGCTGCTGCTCGGCATCTTCTACCATCCGAGCGATGCGATCTATTCCGCCGTGGAGATCGCGCCGGTCGTCACGACGCGTGACGTGGCGCAGCAGTTCGCCATCGGCCTGCCGGACTACGCAAAGGAAGTGCTGCTGAGCATCCTGCCGATCGTAGCGGTGTGTGTGCTGTTCCAGCTGCTGACGCACCACTACCGCCGGCGGCAGCTGCTGCGCACCGGCGTCGGCTTTCTGTATACCGTCATCGGTCTGATCCTGTTTCTGACCGGCGTGAACATCGGCTTTACACCCGTGGGCAACCTGCTCGGCTCAGGCCTGGCGGACAACACGTACCGCTGGGTGCTCATACCGATCGGCGCGCTCATCGGCTACTACATCGTCAAGGCGGAGCCCGCCGTGCAGGTGCTCAACAAGCAGGTCGAGGACGTCACCGGCGGCACGGTGTCGCAGAGCATGATGAACACGGCGCTGTCCATCGGTGTGGCCTGCGCGGTGATGCTGTCAATGGTGCGCGTGCTGACCGGCATCAGCATCTACTGGATCCTTGTGCCGGGCTACGCGCTCGCGCTCATCCTTGCGCGCTATGTCCCGTCCGTGTTCGTGGGCATCGCCTTCGACTCCGGCGGCGTGGCGAGCGGGCCCATGACCTCCACCTTCCTGCTGCCGCTGGCCATGGGCGCGTGCACCGCGCTCGGCGGCAACGTCGTCACGGACGCTTTCGGCGTGGTGGCGCTCGTCGCGCTCGCGCCGCCGGTCGCCATTCAGATCATGGGCGTCATTTACGTACATAGAGCCAAAGCCGTGGCGGAGAACAAAGCTGACCTGCTGCCCGATGACGGCGTCATCGACCTGGAGGACGAAGAGATATGATACATGCCGAAAACCGACTCGCACCGCGCATGGTGCTCATCATTACGAATCATGAATACCGCCGCAAGCTCGAACAGACGTTTCAGAATTTCCGCATCCCGATCTATTATCAGTGCCAGGGGCACGGCACCGCGCCGTCGGAGATGCTCGACATCTTCGGCCTGAGCGGCAGCAGCCGCCTGCTCACGATCGGGCTGCTGCCGAAATTTCTCGTGCGCGACCTGCTCGACGCGCTGCAGCAGCGCATCCCGCTGCACAAACGCGGCGGCGGCATCGTGCTGACGATCCCGATCACGGGGCTGCAGCGGCCAATGCTGCAGCTCCTGAACGATCAGATGCGCGAGACGATAGAACAGAAGATCGAAGAAAGGGTGGATAGCGATATGTCCGATATGCAAACCAGCGCCGGTTACACTGCCATCTGGGTCGCGCTCAGCAACGGCTACAGCAGCGACGCAATCGACGCGGCCAGAAGCGCCGGCGCCATGGGCGGAACGATCCTCAAAGGCCGGCGGCAGAACTCCAAACGCATCAGCCAGAAGCTCGGCATCTCCATGCAGGAGGAAGAGGAGTTTGTCGTCATCGTCACGCCGCGCGAGAAAAAGGCCGCCGTCATGAACGCGATCAGCGACGCCTGCGGCCTGCGCACGGATGCGCACGGCATCATCCTATCGCTGCCGGTGGACGAGGTCATCGGTCTCGAGACCGGCGAGAACACGCTGTAACATTCCTGAATAAGAATCGCAAATGCCGCAGGCAGCCGCCTGCGGCTCTTTTCTTTTTCTATTCCCAGCAAGCACTTCATTTTCGAATCCCGCGCACGAGCGCCATGACCGCGCCGTAGAGCACCCCCGCGACCGCCCAGAGGATCCATGTGTCCTGCGGCTGCGCGTCCCACCACGGTCCGAACGTCCAGAGCAGATACGCCGCCGTAACCGTGAGCCAGTAGATGCTGCTGATTGCGCCAACAACACCGTTTTGCCGCTTGCGCGGCCGGACATAGTCGCCCTCTTCGAGCAGCCGGTCCATCGCCGCCTGATACACGCCGCCATAGACAAACAACGCACTGCCAACACCCGCCAGTACGAGCAGCAGACAGACCGCCGCAACATACAGCAGATCCGGCCCGTTCAGACAGACGGCTATAAACAGCGGCACCGCTGACAGGATGCACAGCACCGTGCCCGCGACCTTTCCACGCGTGTGCTCCGGTGCAGCCGCCGCCCGGCGCTCACGCACCATGCCGGTCACACCGTAGGCCGTCTCAAACGGCTCGGTCTCCAGAAAAGCATACGCTTTCACCTGCGCGGCGCACGTGATGAACACCGCCACCGCAGCCGCCACAAGCACCAGCAGCACGCACAGACCGATGCCCGCCGCCGCATTTTCCGAGAGGGCCGCGCCCGGCCGGTCGCTGAGCGCGGCAAGCAAAAGCAGCGCCACAGGTGAGAGCACACACAGCAGCGTCGCCGCCGCGAGTTTCGGCGCGGCCGCCCGCCGCAGCGACAGATAGTCCGCCGCCTGCTCCATCGTCACGCAGCGCAGCGGCGCATCCGACTCGGCCGGGGCCGGTTCCGGCTCGCCGAGCTCTTCTTTTAATAAGTAATCGGTCGTGACGCCGAACAGGCGGCTCATCTGCACGACTTTCTGCATATCGGGCACGGACTGCCCCGTTTCCCTTAATTAAAGATATTGTTGGGTAAAAAAGAAAGGTCAGTCGATTTTGCCGATGAAGCGGTAGTAGATTTCTACTTCCTGCTCACGGCTTCCATCCTCGCCCTTGACAGCTTCGTGGACGGTTATTTTTTCAATTAGAGTGTTCAGAAGTTCGGCGGTCAGCTCCACAGGGTTGACATACTGTTTCATTAGGGCAATCCACTTTTCAGCATCCGCTGCGGTCTGTACGGCGGCTTCCATCGTTTCGTGAAGCTGTCTTATTTTTGTTTCAAGTTCCTTTTGCTCGTTCTGGTACTTCTCGGACAGCATATTGAAGTTATACTCGGTTATGCGTCCGGCAGACCAGTCCTCATACATTTTAGCAAACAGCCCGTCAACCTCGGCTTTACGCTTCTCTGCCTTTTTCAGCTCCGCAGCCTGCTTTTTCTTCGCAGAGTTTCTTTCCCTGTCGCTGGCATTGAGTAGCCGTTTCAGCAGCTTGTCCTCGTCTTTCTGTACCATCATAGACCAGTATTGCAGTCTTGCAAGCACATAGGCATACAGTACATCATAGCGGATATAGTGCATGGAACACTGGCGTAATCCCTGTCCGTACTTACTGCAATGGTAGTGTGCATAGGGATTTTTGTTCTGGCTGTTTACACCATAAGCCAATGACCATCCGCAGTCCGCACATTTTACCAGCCCGGAAAATATCTGCGTTGTGCCATTCTTCTGTCGTCTGCGTCTGCTTGCAATCAGCTCCTGAACTTTTTGGAACACTTCTTCGGAAATGATGGCTTCGTGGGTATTTTCCACACGATACCATTCTTCCTGCGGCTTCCGCACCTTTTTCTTGTTCTTGAATGAAATGTTGCTCTGCTTGTTGTGA